>CAACVC010000190.1_pt1 | contig 14201 bp, 14 predicted proteins | sample 2381761 | NCBI WGS metagenome assembly CAACVC01 (sample SAMEA5211966, study PRJEB30684) | marine metagenome | biome: Marine; feature: Epipelagic; material: Water | collected 2015-10-15 | depth 45 m
GACCTGTAACCATATCAACTGCTTCACCAAAAGATTGAGCTTCTTTTTTACCCATTTTAAAAATTTTTCCATTTCCAAGAAAATCTGAAAGCATTTCGAATTGAGTTTTAAAACCTCTTTTAATTCCAGAAGTCATGGTAATACGAGCTACATCTGGAACAGCTGCAAAAAATCCTGTAAGCATACTTAATGCATTCCAATGTTTCATTGTTCTCATTGCTGTAGAAGTCCATGAATGAGGATTAGCAGGCAATCCATATGTACCTTTAATAAGTTCTATTCCTGCTTCAAGATCGTCTAATACTTTATCTCTTTCTTTAAGTAATTTAGATCTATTAACTTTTTTGCCCATAGCCATTTTCATATTGTATTCATTTGCTACAGTCATAAGCCCAGGATTAAATCCAGACATTTCACCTTCATCAATAAATTTAAAACCTAAACCATTAGGATCTCCGTATTTTCTTGTAAGTAAAATGTCAGGTATCATTTGTCTTGAGTAAATTTTTTGTAAAGCAAATATGTCAGACATAATCATACCTGCTTCTATTAATTCTAATTGAGCTTGTTTATCTAAATTTAATTCTCTAGCTCTATTAGCTCTTGCATATCTTGGATCTTTAAAAACATATCTTTGATTTGCATCATAGTTTTTTCCTGGTGGTTTTTTAAATGGAAAATGATTTGATAAATCTTTAACTAATTGATTTAAATCTGCTTTATTAATTTGAATACCTTTACGAGTATAAAATCTTTCTATAATACCTCTAAAATGATCTTTGTTTTTATCAATAGCATTTTTAATATAAACAATATTTATATAATCTTTAACACCACTACCTTCTTGAATATTTTTTAATCTTTTAGTTAATTTATCAATATTAGATTCTATTCTTGTTAATGAATATACTTCATCTGGATCACCATATTTAGATTTAAAAGTTACAGATCCTTGTTTTTTTTGTCTTAAATTTTTAAGTTGTTGATTCCAAAAATTTAATTCTGATTGAACAGGTATTTCTCTAATTTTTAATTCATTAGCTTCTTTAAACAAAGGTTCATAAACCTGTTTTTGAGTTATTCTTGCTGCTTCTGCTACTTCAGGTATTGCATGATCAAAACTATTAAGTCTTGCAATACTAATTTCTTTGGCAAATTGTGTTTCATTTAACCATCCTTCTGACTGAGCTTGTTTACCTCTGTTTTTAAACATCATAAAAAAATCAGTTTTAGGAACTGAAGCACCAGTTTCAGTTTGTTGTCTTTGAACATATTTAAGATATTGGTCTTTAACCATTTTATGAGATTGTATTTCCCCTACTCTCATCATTCTCATATCGGTTTCTACTGATTTACCAGTTGCATCAAAACCCCATGCTTTAGTATTTTTAAGTTTTAATAATGGAGTATCTAATAAATCTCCCATCATTTTTCTTGCTGTTAATGAAGTTTTTTGTTTAATAACTCTAAACACAGGATTCCATGGGCCATCTTCTCCAAATATACCTAAATTAGATTTTACAAATTCTTCTCCATGCATTTGTTTTTTAGCTGTTTGTTTTATTGGTTGTGCTGATACATCAGCACCAACGGAACTAGGCATAGGATCTGTTTTATTAGGATTTATAAAAGTACCATCAATAGCAATATCTGTTTCTTTAATATTAGTTGATGTTCCATTATAATAATTATCTAATTCTTTAATTTTTTTTTGAGTTTTAAAACTTGGAACTGAACTTAACTTACTAAATAAATAAGGAATTGTATAACCATAAGCTCCTACTAATGGTATATAACTGTCATCTCTTATAGGATCTATTTCTTGTTTAAATAATTCTTCTCCCACCATAGTAGTTCCAACTATTTTTCCTACATTTCCAAATTTTGTAAAAAATAATGCACTTGATGGATCTAATGCAGCACCTGCTATTTTTCCTAAATAATGCCAAGGTGAAGAATAATTTAATTCTTGATGTTTTTGATATTTGTTAATTAATGCACCTGTTTCTGCTTGGCTTTTACTAAAGTAAAATAAATGCATAAAATCTTCATATCCTTTTAATTGTGGATCTTGGGATGCCGAATAATTTTCTTCTTCTGTAAAATCAGAATTATCAGACATATGCTGATAAATCATTGTAGGTAAATTTTCTGTTTCAAATCCACCAACAAAATCTTTTTTCCAATCAAATTCTATTCGATCTTGATTTGGTTTATGGGTTTTTGGTCTAGGAAAAAAAACCGTCATTATAATTTGCCTAATTCACCATTGTATGAATTAATAGCTTCTTCATAACCTGTAAATATAACAGAATTTACATATGGATCATTATTACCAAATTTTTCTTTAAAATATTCAAATCCCATTTCATGTTGTGTTATAAATTTTAATAATTTATGCATTTGATTAGAATCCATTAAATCAATAGTATCTTCTGGCATAAAATTAGTATGTTGTTTTAATGATTTTAAATATGAATTTGAATCTTCAGCATACATATTAAAAATCTGTTCTAAAGTTGGAGATGAACCATATCTTGTATCAACTTTATTTAAAGCAGCAGTTAACGTAGAATGATTTAAAATAGTTTTAACTGCAGCTCTAATACTATCTTTTGGTTTTGAAAATACAGCAAATTTTCTACTATCGTTTTGATAATTTAATGGAATTTCTCCATCCCAATTATCTGAGCTTACAGCTCCCCAGTTATTTGTTCTGTGAGTTAATCTTAAATTTTTATTGTCATAATTATCTAATGCATATTGTTTATAACTTATTTGCATATTATTATTACTCATAACTGTTTTTTCAGGAGGTAAACTTGATTCAGTTAATTTTTCTAAATTTGAAAAATCTCTGTTCATGTTAATTTTTTTTTGTAAACTTAATTTTTTATTAGCTGTTTCTGCAGCTACTGATAATTCAGTTATAATATCTCTAAATTCTCCTTTAAAACCCATTTGTCTTGCTAGAAAAGCAAAAGGTCTTATTTCTTTAGGTTGGTCATTAATACCTGGAATATCAGGGTAAAATCTAAAATCACTTAATTGTAATCCATTTCTAATAATGCTATGTAATATTTTTTTACCTCTATCTGATCTTTCGAATAATTTTCCACCAAATTCTATATTTGATGACAATTGTTCATAAATTTCATTTGTAGTATCATTAATCAATGTAGCCATTGTTCCTTGAGCTGGCCCTGGTATTGGTGCTTTAGTATGGTCAATCCATCCAGCAGGTTTAAAATTACCTTCAACTGGAATTACAAAATCTCCATCCCATATATTTAATTTATATGCAGGTTGACCATTTTCATCATTATAAGTTTGTCTTACAACTTCAATTTTAACATCTTCATTATTTTTATTATCAAAATATTTGTTTAATGTTTCTTCTATTTGATTCCAATTTTTTCCAAAAACATCTTCTGAATTTTCATTTGTCATGTATGCTTTTTTAATATGATGATAATAATCATTATCATTTATTGTTGGATAAGTTTTCCAAATAGGATCTTTAACTAATTTAGGTTGCCCATCATTAGTATGTATTTCAACACCCCATCCAGATTCTTTTAATTTTCTAGTAGCTATATTCCATGCTTGATCTCTTAAATTTTTATTTCTATCACTCCATGGATCAATGTTATTTTTAGTTGTTAAATTAGCCATTGATTCATAAAAAAAAGTTTCAAGCTGTTTATATGCAACTGGTGGAGTAATGTTGCTTGGTTTGTAAGCAAAAAATGTACTTTGATCTGCAGCTGTAAATAAATTTTCATTTAATTCACCTTGACCACCTTCAAACATTTGAGAAACAAAATTAGGTGATGCTACATTATCATTGTAAAGTTCTTTAAATTTTGAAGTGTTATTTTCGTTTTTACTAATTGCTTCTAATCTTATATTGTAATCATCATTATCAATATTTTTTAATATATTAGTTGCAGTAGTAAAATTATTGTTGTCTATTTCATCTATAACACCAGCATCTATAGCTTTTTGATATTCGGGAGGATATTCTTCATTAGGAAATAAATTTTTTGCATATTCGTAAATTTTAGCTTTTTCTGCAAATTTAATTAAACTAGGTTCTTCACTATAATCTGCTGCTTTGTTTATTTCTAAAGCTTGTTTTAATTGAGGTGGAAAATAATTTTGTAATTTCATTGTATTAATAGCAGTTTTAAAACTATCACTTTGTAAATTACTAAATTCAATTTTATGAATAGCAGGATCTAAATTAGCAAGTATAGCATTTGCCCATTCTTTTTTAGTAACATTTTCATCATTAAAATTAATTAATTTGTTTGGATTTTGTTCTGATTTAGCAACTATTCTTTGAATATTGTTTGCTTTTGCAACATATTTAACTAAATTTTTATATACACTAGATCCTAATTCTACGCCTAAATCTTCTGCTAAAACATTTGCATCTACAGCACCACCTTTAAACATTTCTATACTTAAAGCTTTGCCAGGTTCTTTTAATTCATTTAAATCTGGTTGAGGTTTTTTTGCTTTGCCAAATATATTTTGTGTAGTGTATTGTTGATATAATTTTTTAATTTTATTAACATTTTCAGATCTTTCAAAAGGATCTTTTAAATAATTATTATATTTTTTATAAATAGGATTTTCTTTATTTTTAGATTGCAATGCAAATTTATCAACACCATTTGCATATTGAGTAAGATATTTAATAGCATCTACTTCATCAATGTTTTTCATTATATTAAACACTCTTAATATTTCTATATTTTTAATATCTTTATCTAAATCTGTAGTTAATTGACTTTGAGCTATTCTACGTGTTTCAACTAATGACTCTTGTCCTAAACCATAATTTTGATTTAACGTAAGTAATTGTTCATCAATATGATTATTAAAATCTATTGGAGATGCATCAACGTTTTGATTGATTTCAAATAAATTTGTATTTAAATCTTCTTCAAATTGTACTTTTTTAATTTCCCATCCATTTAAAGCATTACGAGTATCTTCGTTTCTTGCATTTGTAGATGCAAAGTTCATGTTAGCAAGATTTTTTCCTGCTAATACATTTTGAGCAATCGGTTTAAATGCGTTTGGTGTATTTGCTAATACAGTTTTAGAATAAGTATCAACTGCATTTCTCATTCCTTCTGGATCAGATCTAAATTGATCTTTTAAATTTAAATAATGATCTCTAGTAGATTGGTCAAATTGAAATTGCCAATTAACTTTAGCATCAGCTTCTGCTGTTTTTTGAAAAGTATTAATTATATCTGAAATAGGTTTAGCTATTTGAGCTGTAATATTTGTGCTAGGCATTGGTGCTAATCCAAGATTTTCTGTATTTAAATCAACTGTTTTTTTACCTTGCTTTAATGCCATTAAATATCATCCCTTTTATTTGTAGTTCTACTTAAATAATCCCAATCGTATTGTCCTTTAGATGGTGTTTGGTAACTTTTTGCATATGATGCAGTTTTAAATCCTGCTGCAACTATATTTGCATAAGCTCCATATTTTTGAGCTTTACCCATAACTCTTGTAGTATAAATTGCAGAATCTAATTTAGATTCACCACGAAGAACATTAAGTTTAATATTAGAAACATCTCTTGCTGCTATTTTATCTATTTCCGAATTAATAGCTAAAAAACTTCCACTATCATCGCTATATCCAGAGCCTGCAACTATAGCTAAATTTTGTTTTCTTAATCTTCTAGCTTCTTCCATTACATCATTAGAAGCTTGTAATCCTTTAAGTCTGTTAAATTTTTTATCTCTTTCATATTCAGCAATTTTTGCTTTGTTTTGAGCTTTTTGTGTTTCTAATTGAGAATATGTACCTGCACCTTGTACTACAAAACTTGCAATAGCTAATGTAACTGGATCTGCACTCATGAGAAAACTACCTCTACATTCATACCTAATATTTTTAATGGTAATGGTTGATCTTGAGAAATTGTAATTGTAGGGCTTGTGTCATACCCCATAAAGAAAAATTCTTTTTTACTTGTAAAAGGAACTAGGTCAGAGCCACCAGAGAAACTAACTTGTTGAACAATTAAAGATTTAGAGGTGCTGTCTGCAGCTTTAACATTCATATTTAACGCAGAGTTAAGATCTATGATGGCTCTTGATATTCTTCTTGGTGTACCTGTTAATGGGCCGTCAGGTAATTCTTTATCTATTGGCATTGTTTCTACAACAGGTGTAAAATTAAAACCAACTTTAACTCCTGTTCTTGCAGCAGTTGTTAATTCAATTGTGTCAGTTAAAACATCTGCTGTAAATTCACCTAATGCACTATTGCCATCAACTGCAAATATTTTATCACCACCATATTCTGGATTAACATTATGTAATAATCCTTTAGTTATTGAAACAGTTGCATTATCAGATGGTGATGGTGCAGGAAGTGGTGCGCTTAAAGTTATATCATATGAAGTACCACCATTACTAATTACAGCTTCAATATTAAACTCTGGTGTAATACCTACAATTCCAATTGCTTCTCCTATTTTTGGTGCAGATGTAAATCCATCTACTTTTAAAATATTTCCAGTTTGACCAGCACCCTGTACTAAAGGTGTACCTTTTTGATTAACAGTAGTTGTAGTTTGCATATCTAAATTTACTCTGTCGTCATTACCAAATTTTTCTAATATAAAATGAGTTCCACCTCTAAGAGTTCTTCTAGTAACACAAACTAAATTTTCATTTAAAGATATTATAGATTCAAATGTATCAGTATTATTTGTTTGATTTGATGCACCTTCTGTTGTCCATTTTGTCCAACCTGTTAATTTTTCATCTCGAATAGAATGAAATACAGCTAATGATCCTACGTTTGGATGTTCATCTGTAGGCTCAGTTACTTGTTGTTCAAAAGGAGCAGTTGGTAATTGTGTGTTTAAAAAGAAAGCATATTGTTCAGGTCTAAAATTTCCACCTTTAAGTACAGCAATTTGTTTTGGATTAGTTACTAAATGTTGTGCAAGTAAAGATACAGAGCTAGATTTGTAACCATCTTCCATATCTGAATAAACAAATTCTCTAATAGACTTACCAGTTTTTTGTGCAAATACTGCTGCTGAATCAAACATATGAGGTGCAGCTCTATTACATCCATATGGAGTTTGTTTTAGAACAGTTACATTTCCAGGGGTAATTGAAAGATCGTTTGCTTTTGGAATATAAAATTCACCACTATCTGTAAATACTTGAAGTTCTTTACCAGATAATAAATGTCTAACTTCATTAACTTCTGAACCTCCAACATCAATATTAATTGCATCTGATGCTTCTCCTGTTCCTACGTCAAAATTAAAATATTCTGCAGTATTAGATGCAAATATTGCAGCAGGTTTAGATGTAATTCCTCCAAACCAAAGTCTGTTAGCATGAAAAGTTACTGCTTGAGGATAACCTCTTGTGTCTGAAATTAATTGTTCTTGCCAATCATGATGAGGACCATTACTTCCTATGTCTTCATAAATATCAATTGTTGCAACAGTACTAGATGTAATCCCTGTTATTCTACATTGTTTACCTTTAATTAATAAACGATTATTGTGTGCTGCATTTAAACTTGAATTAGGTGGATTAAAGAAAAAAGGTGCACTTGCTGTTACAGTTCTTGCTGTTCCAGCTGTATTTCCTCCTGATAATGTAAATGTAATACTACTATCTGCGTATCTATAAAAAGGCATTAATTTTTTATTAACACCTTGTTGTGAAATAGTTGTGTCTTCGTCAAATTCAAAAAAAGACGCAGTAAATAAAGAAGAAGACTCTCTAAATATTTTTACAGTTCTCCATCCTGAATGACATATAAAAACTGTATCTCCAAATTGTGCAAAAGTTAATTCATTTAATTGTCCTTGTGTCCAAGGTGTTGTATTTGCACTACCTGTTGCAGGTTGAATAAGAGTTCCATCAATATCATAAATAGCAAATGAATATTGTTGTAAAACAATAATAGCTATTTCATCATTTGAAAAAACAAAAGGAATTAATCTAGTTCTGTTAGCTGGAAGTGTTGCTAAATATTCAGTACCTGGTCTTCTCATTATACCACCTTCTGCAAGTAATGAAAAATTTCTACATTGCTTTGCCCCATTATTGTAGGCAGGAATATCTATACGAGAATTTAATAAAGGATTAAGTTCTCCAGATGAAAAGTTTGTTAATACTGTTTTTAGTCTTCTTGGCATTATCCATCAGTTCTTGTAGAGTTTCTTAAATTTATATATCTTGTAGTATCAAGTGTTTTAGTTGTAACTTCAGCTGAATCTATATTTTTACTTATTAAAAATTGTCTGTCTGATAAAGTTTTAAATTCTCTAGTCATTGCAGTATCTCTTGCAATTGATCCTGCAAAAGCAGAAGCAAGATCGTATATTAATGCTAATCTAAAATGAGGTGGAAAATAATCTTCATCTACTCTAAAGATATAATCTAATATTACATCATGGTTTGAACCATAAGAATTTATATAAAGCATATCTTTATATCTTGTGTAAGGAATAACGTAATCATTAACTGTTACTGTACTAATTTGTAATACTCCAGGACTTGCAGGTAGTTGATATGCATAATCATATCTTCCTTCTGGAGCTGCAGCTAATAAAGATAATTTTTTTTGATTTGTTGCAAATTTCCATCTGTGTCTTGTTAAAGATGATTCTGCAAAGTCTTCGTAAATATTAGATGCAACTAATGCTTCAGTACTTCCATCTGAAAAAGATGTTATAGGTTGAGCACCTATCATCACTAAAGCTCTTGCACATATATTTACTTTTGTTGTCATATTTTAAAAAAGAATCTAGGGGGATTTCTCCCCCTAAATTGAAATTAGACTATGCTAATTTTGCAGTTGTTACAGTTGTTGCACCACTTGCAGAAGTAACAGTGATTAAATCTGCTTCTGGAGTTCCACCGATACCAGTAGAACAAAGAATTAGATCACCTTGTTTTAATTCTGCGTAAGCACTATTGAAGTAACCACTACCCACTACAGTTGAAGTCGCATCTCCGTCAGTATAAAACCAAAGAGAGTTGCCACCCATCTGAGCTACCTTCTTAATCGGATTGTCAGTTGCGTATGCCATATTATTATATCTCCTTAGTTATTATTCTGCACAAAGCTGAACTCTTGCAGCGTCACCATCGATTTGTACTGCACCTAAAGATAACATTGAAGTTATTAGGTGAGATACTTTCTCAGGTATGTAGTTGACTTCAGTTCTAACATCTGAACCAATTCCACAACCAATTGCTGATTTGTGGAAGCATAATGTTTTTCTGTCTGAAGATGGTTTTGATAAACCAGAGTGAACGAAGAACAAGAAACCCATCCATCTTTTAGCAGTCATGCCAGAAGGGAATGGAAGATCTTGTGGGCCTACATATTCTACTCTAGAGAATTGATCTATTGATAATAGATCAGACCATTGTTTAGGCCCAACAACCCAGTATCTTTGATTATCATCTGGAACGTCATTTCCGTTGAAAATTTCCATCATGTTTTTTGCTTTAATCAAAGTCATACCAGTTGCTGAACTTGATACGTTGTTTGCGATAGAAGTTGAACCATCCAAAACATCCACAAGCACTTGGTCAGTTTTTCTACCTAGTGCATATGCTGCTGAAGAAGCTACAACTTGTCTTTCGTCAATGTTTATCTTTAACTCGTCTAACTTATCAACGTAATCAGCTGCATAGTAATCAGTTAAAGTTGCAGACACATTGCTGTGAGAAAGATCCATAGCAACTACTTCAGCATGTCTTGCTTTAGTATTTGCAGATCCTTTTGCTACTTTTTGAAACTTAACAGTAGATCCATTGACACCGTTAACTGTTCTAACAAGGTTCTTTAATTTGCTTCCCATTCTTTGGTAAGCCATATGAACTTCTGCTTCGAACTGAGTTATAAAGGCATTAGTTATTGATGTTGCCATTATTGTGTCCTTTGTTTGTTATTGTTAATGTACCGATTATCTTTTTAATGCAGAGGATCGTTATCCAGTTAAGGGCAATCATTGAACATTTTAAAGGTCTTGTTTTTAGAAATATTCTAAATAAGTGTTATTTGGCAACGCACATTAAATCCAATGTTTAGGAATAGTAATAACTTCTCCATATTCTATTTCCCCATTGTCATCTTCTGAGTAAGTACCAAACAAAGTAATAAAAGCATCTGTTTCTTTATAGATCCAAAATTCTCCTGTAGTACATAAAACAGGTTTAGCAGCTTCCATCTGTTTGATAGATAGCCACCCTGTTTGGCTTACACAATCAAGCCATTTAAGAGGTTTTTTAAGCCTCTTATATTTTTGATTAACTTTGTCCTTTATAGGCTTTTTCATACAATTCCGTTACTCGTTTAACATAACCTGGATCACGTTTATTTGAATCCCAATATCTAGGATCATTTAACATTGCTTTTAAATCATCTTGAGTTGCTTGTGCATCTACTTGAGTATTAGAAGTTGGCATATTAGAATCTTTATTAAGTTTCATAAGTTCTTCAACAACTTTTACTCCATCAGCAGTTGATGCTAAATTTGCAATTGTATTATAACCTTCTGGACTTAAATGTTTTTTAGACCACATATCTGCAGCTTCTATTCGTTCTCTACCAGCATCTCCTAATTTTTGTGTTTCAACTTGTGGATTAGGAATATTTGCTAAAGCATTATCTACAAAAGCTTTTACACCACTATCATATTGATCTTGAGATAGACCTGCATCTTTAGCAGTTTTATCCCACCATTGAACAATGGGCATTTCTTTGTCTATTTTTAAATCAACATTACTTTCTAATTCAGGAACATTTAAACTATAATTTTCAGGAACATTTTTTAACTTTTCAGCTTCTAAATCTGTTCTTATTTGTTTAGTTAAATCTTCTGTTCTTGATCCTAGTTTAGATTCAAGTGAATTATAACTTGATGCTAAATTTTCTATGTTAACTTGTTTAGTTGTTTCATCCCAAAATTTATCCTGCACATATTCAGGTTTATTTGCTTCAGAAGGTGCTTCTGTAGCGATTGGTGCTGAAACTTCAGCATTATCATCTGCCATCTTGTTCTCCTTTTTTGGTTCTTGTTTTTATTATTCCAACTAAAAATCTCATACCTTCAATATGAAATAATTGATTGCTTGTAACATTAGGGCCTGCAACAGCTTCGGTTGTAATTGATTGCAGGTATTCTAATACTTTTTTTCCTTCTTCACCTTTAAACACATTTGCAAAATGTTTATTTAAAATTTCCTCATCTTTTGAAGATCTTGAATAACCATCTATGCTTGTTGTAATTTTAGGTTTTTCTTTGTTTAACGCATCCCATGTCATCTATGCTCCTGGTGGAGCTTCTCCTCCTTCTGCTGATTGTTGTAATTGACTCATTTTATCAACTAGTTCTTTTTGTTCTTCTTCATCTCTAATTAATTTTTCAGGTAAGTTCATTTTTTCTGCTAAATATTTTGCAGTTTGATTTTGATCTACAATTAAATTAATCATTTGTGGGCCAAACGTACCTGCTATTATTTCATTAAATCTAGTTACATCTGCAACATCTTGTAAATGTTGAGCTTGTGCTAAAGGTGATCTTGGAGCTATTTTAACTTCTCTACCATTTACTTTAGGAATATCTATTCTACCTTGTTTAGATAAAATTCTAATAATTCTTCTTAATAATGGATTAATTAATTCAGATTGTAGTCTTCCAAAAGAAGCACCTATTTGTCTTGATAGATCTGCCATTCTTTCAGAAACTTCTGTTGCAGTCATTGGAGTACCTTCAGGTTTTCCAAGAGCTTCCATGTATAAAGCTTTTTTAATATTTTGCCTCATGTCATTTAATACCAATTGAGCAACATCAAAATTAGATGCTGCTTGAATTGGCAATAGACCTTTAGATCCTGGAGCTACTGGGATTAAAGATCCTGGTACGAGGGAAATGTTATCAGGATTAATTACACCATCATCTTCGTAAGTATAAACACCACTTACTGACATTTGAGCATTTTGTAATATTAACTCAATTGTAAGGTTACAAGTTTTAATAGCACCCATTGCATTAAATACTGGGCCTCTACCATAAACTTCACCAGATGCTTTATTCCATCTAAATACTAAATAAGGATTTGAACCTTCACCAACATATTCTTCTTCTAATAAAATATGTTTAGGGTTTTCCATAACAACACAAAATTTATATTTTTCTACGTTGTCTTCATAAACTTTATAAATAGACTCTATAATTTTAATTTGTTTTTTTTGTTTTAATGGATCAAAATTTTCTGGTAATACTGCTCTTGGATATAAGATATTTATTTCATTTGGTTTGCAAGTTCTTGTTCTGTAAACAGTATCAATTTTACCATCAGGGCCATTCATTAAACAAACTCTTGTTAATGGTACTGAAGTAAATTTAATTGGATTAATTGAGTCACCTTCTTCTACAAGAAGTATTCCTGTACCAATAGCAAGATCCATAAATGCTTCATGTATCTCTTGGTTAAAGTTAGATGTTTGTAAAATTTCAAAAACATAATCTGTAATTTTATCCAGTTCTTCATTCACTGATGGTTTTTGTTCTAATGGTATTTCAGTACCTGCTTGGAAATCTGCCCATCTTGCAAATGTAGGAGTAATACCTGCTTGTAGTCTTGATGCAAATTCTTGCACACCAACTACTGCAGTTTCATCAAAAATTTTATCTGTTCTTCTTTGACCTGGAGATTCATCATAAAAAGATTCTCTATTAGGTAAACAATATTCATATGCTTCTTCAAATTTTTCTTTCCAATAATCTTTGATACTTTCAGCTTCTTTATATTTTTTTAAAATATCTACTGCTTTATTAGATGATCCATAAATAGGTGGATCTGAAATATCAATATATGCCATTATTTATTTTTTTTATTTTTTTTTCCTAGTCGTTCCATTTCTTTATCAACAGAACCTGGGCCATAAATAAAATCAATTTGAGCATCTGTTTCAGGATAATCGTTTCCATGCTTTTTTTTGCCTTCTTTAATTTTATCTGCAATCCAAGCTTTAGTATGCCATGTTTCATGTGCCATATTTTTTCCTAACTTAAATAACCTGAGCCACCTGCTTTACCAAATAAAGATCTTGATCCAACCATTCCTCTAGCTTTTCTAGCATCAAATGATTCTTGTTCTCGTTCTAGATCTCTTTTTCTATCTTCTTCTTTTTTTTTTGCCTTTTCTATTGCTGGATCTACTTTTGGTGGTGGTGGTGGTTTTGGTTTAAATATGTTTCCCATTAGTTTAACTCCTCGTCATTATCAAAATCGGCATCAAAATCTTCGTCATCTTCTGTCGCAAATAAAATATCTTTTAAGTCATCCAATAAAGATTGTTCTTCATTGTGAATTTCGTCAATTCTATCTAAAATTTGTCTAACTGTTTTTTTTGCCATGATTTGTGTCTTTTTCCCAAAATGACGAATATCCAGCTTTACGCAACGCACAATATAATTGGTAGGGAGTTAAGATCCACCATCGGTAAAATCCTATAAGTCGCATAATAAAAGCAACACAAGTTAGGTCTTTAATTCTAAATAGCTGCCAATCATCTTTTATTGGGCATCTTAATACTTTGTAATCTTTAAGGAAAAAAAATATATCTTCTACATCTTTTTCTTCTAAATAAGATAGTCTTATTCCATTATGGGTGTATTCCAAATGTATCCATAAATTGTGTTTAGCAGAAAATGATAAAGCTCCACAATGCTTAAATCCTTTTTCTAAGAACCTTAACCATTTAGAATGATCTTCAGATTCATAGAAATATACTAACCATTCCGTTTGAAAAGATCCCATACTTTCCTCGTTTTCTTTTTTTGCCCTGCAAATACATCCCATTCCTTTTTAGCAATAACAGATTTTTGTGTTTGCTTTCCTGAAAGAATAGTTCTTCCCTCACCTGCTCCCATCATTAAATATTGGAGTGCATCGTGAACGTGAGAGTATCTATTCTTTAAAGGTTTTTCATCATAACGATCTCCAGAAGTTTGTAGTCGTCTATAATGATAACCTCCATTGAATCCCTTTTTTAAATTAATACATTTAGTGTCCATTAAAAATCCTGCTTTACCATCAAGTAATCTTTGAAGTGCTGCATCAACAGCTTCTATTCTAAGAGCAACATCATTAGATGGTGCAGGAATAG
>CAACVC010000183.1_pt2 | contig 14138 bp, 25 predicted proteins | sample 2381761 | NCBI WGS metagenome assembly CAACVC01 (sample SAMEA5211966, study PRJEB30684) | marine metagenome | biome: Marine; feature: Epipelagic; material: Water | collected 2015-10-15 | depth 45 m
TCTATCTCCCATCCTCGACTGGATCTTTGTCTGTACCATATAATTTGCGATTTTGTTGGTTTCATTAATCTGTCAGCTTATCCTTATAATGATCTATTAATTGCTCCATTTTGTTTTTGTACCAAGTGTCGAAATCGTAGCCGTGTGACTCTCCTTCTTGTTTCCATAATTTAAATAGCACCGCTCTCAATCTTTGGCTTGGTGTTTTACGTTTTTGTTGGAAGGAGTCGCTTGTTGCATCACTTATAGCTTCTTGCTCGGCTTGTGTAATTTCATCGGTTGAAATCATAACTAAGCCGTGTTGGCTTTTTAACTGAAATATTCGAGTTAATGTTTCGGCTGGTAGTTCCTGGGTGTCGACTTGTATTCTGAGTGATCCGTCTGCTAATGTACGCAGTCCTTGTATACCTCCTTCAAATATTACTGTTTGTTTCACTGCAATGTACGGTTTTTTTTTATATCTTTTGTTTTTTTATTGTAGGTTATTAACTTTTGTCTGTTAATTCTTTTATTTTAATCTTGTATTCTACTATCAATTGCTCCATTTCCCAGTGCAACATTTTTTTAGGTCGCATTGCTTGTCTGTGTAAATCTTCGGCTGTGCCTTTGCCGTAGTACTGGTCTAAGTATACTCCGAATTTGTACTGTTCTCCGTTTTTGAAAATATTACAAGATTTGCATTGTACCTGGCAGTTTTGTTCGTTCCATCGTGTGTTAGTATGTTTCCTTGACTGGAAATGTCCGCAATCCATAGACTTCCAGTGTCCTTTAATTCCGCAAGTGAAGCACATAACTGTGCCGTTGCTGTTAGCGTTTCTTTGTCTAATGTATAAACTGAAGACTCGATCCAGTTCCTTTTTTATTTTACTTGTTGTCTTTTTTGCCATAGTAATGCATTAACTATTCGTTGTTGTTGATCTATTCGTTGTTGTAGTGATTCTATGCAATCGTCTAATTCTTCGTATGTCGCTGCTACAAAGTATCCCTTTGACGTGCTGCAAATATTAAAAAGGTCGCCAGTTAATCTTATGGCTTGTATGATTTTTCTAAGTCTTGCACCGTTTAGTTTTGCTTGTGGCAGTTTGTCGTTTAATGCTTTGCATATTGCTTTGCCGTTTATTGCATTTTCTTTGCCTTTATGCCGTGTCAATCCAGCTATGACTAATGGGTATAAAGTATTTTTTTCGTAGTCGTTTAATTCGTGTGTGATTTCCTCAAAATTTTTAAGCATTGTTTTGTCGTTTTAGTTCAAAGTTTAAATGGTCTATTGCTTTTTGCAAATCTTTTTTTATGTCGTTATCTGGTTTTTTACCAGCTCGCAGCAAGTATGCTATGGCTACTCCTATGTTGTAATTGTCGCCAGCAAAATCTTCTATAACTTCGTGTGCTTCAAATCCGTAGGTTTTACCTTTATAATATTCTGGTGTCTTCATTTAATTTGTTTTGCTTTTTGTATTGTGCTTTCTATTTGTTTTTGTGCTTGTTGGCTTACTTCGTAATCTGTTAGCTGGTGTTGCTGTCTTTTTAAAGCGGATCTACTTTTGTGCTCCTTTAGCCATTGGTTCAAGTTTCGCAAGTTTACAAATCCTCCAGTCTCGCTAAATCTTAAACCTTCAAGTATCGCGTGTTCGACTTCTGCCATATCCATTGATGAGTATCGCTCGATTAAGTCCTGGTGTAGAAATTTAGCCATTAATACGATTTGTTCTGTTTCTGGTTTTTGTCCTAACAAAAGATAGCATTTGCCGATCAAATCTACAATGTCATTTTTAAGTTGTGTTGGTTCGTTTTTAAAACAATACCATATTTGTTTAGTCTTGTTCATTAATAATTTTTTTTGCTTGTTGCCAATTTTCGAGCGTAGTTTTTACGCTTGATTTTTTTTCTTGTTTTATTGGGAACAGTCCCTTCCATCCGTTTGCCATAGATTGCTCTATAATTTGGTCCTGGATTTGATGGTCCTGGCTTGAAATCTTTAGCAATTTTTTTATTGCTGCGGCTTCTCCGAGTTGCTTGTATTTTTGTCGGTACTCTTTTTGTCTGAATGTACACCACTTTTTCCAGGCATCGGTGTTAAGTTCAAGAGGATATTCCATCAGCTTTTTATTTATTTCTATATGTATATTATCATCTATATTATTTAGCGGCTGTTTTTCTGGTTCTTGTTTTTCTGGTTTCTGATTATCGGTAAGTGGCGATATTTCAAAAAGCGTATAATTGACTGATGTTATTTTTCCTTTGGTTCTTTGTTGCTCTACCTTCAAATAACCAGCACACTTTAATTCTTTCATTGCTGCATAAATTGCAGCCTTGCCTTCTGGCAATATGTCGGTCAGCTGACTTACATAAATTTTCCAGTCTTCTGGCAATGCTAATAAATAAGCCATTAATCCTTTCGCTTTCAGTGTTAATCTTTGATCCTTCAAAAACTTGTAATTTAAAACTATAAAGTCTCGATCTTTTTTAACCTTGATCCGTTGCATAGTTTTGTTTGTGTAAATCAATTAATTTATTTATTTTTCTTTTTACATCGAGATATTCCTCTAATCGTTCCATGCCTAATTCATCAAATAAAAACTTTCTAACTGATAAATATTGCATTTGGTAATCTTTTTCAGTTTCTGTCCATCCTTTGTGTTGATTAACCTGGTGCAAAATTGTTGCGTGGTTTTTCATAAAGTAGTGACCTATTGATTGAAGCGTGAATTTGAAATCTTCGCGCGCTAAATAATAGGCTATTCGTCTTGCATCTACTATTGGTCTGTCTCTCCTGGTTGACATTATATCTGAATGTGAAACGTCCAGGATCAGACTTGTTGCCGTTGTTATTAATTCGAGTGCTTCATTTGTATACTGCACTTTCATTTGTTTTTCTGTTTGTATCATTTGTCTTTTTTTACTATGTTATAAATTTTTGGATCTGTTTTTCTTAATCTTTTAAGTATTTTTCTTGCTCTGGACAATGCCTGGTTGCGCTTGTATTTTGGTATATCTGTACCATTAAATTCTGTAATCGCCTTGTGTGCTTTCTCCAGTATTTGGCTTGTCCTTTTATTCATTTTTTATTGTTTTTAAATATTCGGCTTGGCAATCTTCGCAGTCTAATTGTCGAGCGTATGCTTGATCGTTGTACTTGCCGTTGTGATTGCAGTTTATATACCAATCCTGGATCTGTATCTCCAGGTGGTCTTCGCGTTCTATTATTGTGGTAGCTTTTTTATTTAATGTGAACCATTTACCTCCTCTTTTATATTTGGTTGGTCCTTGTCTTTTAAATGAATAGCTTGTTTCAAAGTCTGCGGCTTCGTCTCTGTCTTGTTTTCTAAAACGGTAAATCATTATTCTCTTGTTGTGTAGCAGGCACTTCTCCTGTTTGTACCCATTTGGTTAATATATCTGCGTTATGTAATATAGTTGTAATATTTCCACCATTAGCGATCACATATTCTGTAGCACATTTTAAACTACTTTGTCTAATAATGTATATTTCGCGATTGTCGTTTTTGCTGGTGTATGTGTGATCACTATTTTGTTGATTGCCTTCCCAGTGAGGTTTTACTCTATTTTTTAATTCGTCGTATTTGTATGTTGTTTCGGTTCCAGCTTTGAATTTTTCCTGGTTGTCGCTTTTAGAAAAATATGTGCCTTGGTCTCCGTTTTCAAACGTTATCGTGTATTTGTGCAAATCTTGCCAGGTTCCATCGTACTTTGCTGTTTTTACTTTGCTTGTTTTAATTTCGAATTGGTTCATCTTATTTAAATTTGTTGTTTAATAAATCATTAAAGTTTTGTGTGTGTTTTGCGACATTTTCCATTGTCGTGATTGCTTCGTGTAGTTCAATCATTACTTTTTCCAGCACTTGTTTTGCTTTCATATTTGATACGTAGTCAATTTCTTGATGTATTTCTGTGCTGTTATTTGCTTGTTCTTCAAATCGTTTTTTTCGTTTTTTTAACGTTTCGATTAAATTATTTAATATATATATATGTGTCTGGTCTATCATTTGTTTGTTTTTAATGTTTGTTTAATGTCATTTGCCATTCTATGTAGTCTATAATATTGTGCATTATATTCTCCTGGTTTGTATTCTTTTATCCTTGATTCAAAGTCATTTAATGTTTTTTTTAATTGCTTTATAGTCCAGGTTTTGTAAATGTTTTGTGAAATTCTCATTGTTTTGTTTGTTTAAAAATTATAAGTTCGTTCGTTTGTAAGTTCAAAGTATCCCCAGTCCCAAAGTTTTATTTGGCTCATCAGAAGGCTGGCTTTTCTTTTGTTGTTTGTTCCTATTAAGTGTTGTGTTTGTTTGCAAATTACCCAGTATCTGTAGTCGTAGCATCCTATTTCGTCTGCTGTTATGATCTGGAAAGTGTAGCTTTTGCCGTTGATTTCGTGTGTTTTTTGTGTGTTCATTGTTTGTGTTTTTGTTTGTTTCTTTAGCTAATATAACACTTTTTAGTTAAACATCAAGTGTTTTTTAAAAAAAAAGCATAAAAAAAAGGGAACAGACTACTTGAGATTTTCGCCTATTCCCTCAAAAACAATTTCATTTACACAGTTGCAAATTTAAAAAATATAATCTAATCTGGCAATTTGTCCGTGCTTTTTATGATGTATATGTCCTTGCACTCCTTTTGGTGTTGCCGTGTATCCTTTTCTGTTATGCCAGCTGTCATCGGCTGATGGCGATCGCATAAATTCTACAGTACATCCGTGGTAATCTTTTGCATCTAACCATTTGTATTTCATTCTGTGGTGTACGTGGTGTAGGTACCAGTATCTGTGTTTTGTTTCGCTCCAGTCGTTTTTCTTTTCGCTTGCCATTATCAAGGGCAGATCGTGTGTTTTTGCACCGTCGCCGTGACTAAATCCTATTAGCGAGTTTCCGTATCTATAATATTTTCTGTGTTGAGGTTTTGCGTCCACCACTACATTTTTGTCTTGATTAAAGTAAGCCTGGAGCGTATGTGCCAAGTGAAATCCAGATTGATAGTCGTGATTGCTCATTGAATGAATAGCATCTACTGGTGCTATGTTTCTTAAATATTCGACGCACCATATATAAATTTCTAACGCGTGGTTAAAATGTTCGTGCCATTTTCCTATAACATCTTGTCGCGTTCCTTTTGTTGTGGTGTTATAAACATTGTCAACGTGCAGCACATCATTTCCTATTGCAAATAAAATTTTATCTATTGGAAATCCAGCGGCTAATTCTACGATTCCTTGTACTCCTTCTGTTACTCGCTGTTTTGCTATTTCTATATTGTAGTCTTCTCCAGTTTCTATTTTTGTTGCATATTTTCCTATATGTATGTCGGCTGGATTAATAACTAATAAGTGCTTACTGTTATTTTTTTTGTATTTTATTTTGGGTTGTGTTGGCGCGTGTTTTTTTACTGTTTCTGTTATTTGCTCCAGGAATTGTTGGCGGTTAAATTCTCCAGTTTTAGCGTTTATGCTGAAACGTTTAGATTTGTGCCAGTAATAATTTACTGATTCTATTGGTATTCCTTGGTCATCGCATTCCTTCTGGAGCGCTTTGTGGCTTTCGTGATCTGCAAGTATTTTTTTTATTTTATCGTCATCTAAGTTATCAAATGTCATTTTTTTGTTTTTTCTATAGTTCTGCCTACAAAATATGCGCCGTAAACTGAAAGCAGCAGCGTATTCCATATTGGAGCGTATATTGGGTTTAGTGTAAATTCGCCAATATTGCCGTCTGCAAAACTTATACTTGTGAATATTAATGTTAAAAATATAAGCGTTGCTGGTCTTATGTTTTTGGATAGCACATTGTCGCTTTCCATATCTGCCTTCCATCTATCCGTAACTGCGTGCGTTGCGGCTTTTTGTCCTTCGTTGATTAATTGTTTGATTTTGCGTTCTGCTTGCAGTCGCTCCTCATCTGTAGTTATTGTTTCATCAAGTATATCTTTAGCGTTGCTAAATAGTCCCTTGAAAATTCCGCCTAATATGTCCATATTGTATTTTGTGTTTTGTCTTGATCTATGTCGCAGTGTATAAAAAATTCGCCGATTCCTATACGTATAAATCCAGCAAATAATAAACCTTTTAATATTTGCATTCTTTGTTTTCCATCATTTACTTGTATGTCAGCTGCAAGTCCTTTGATGTGGCTGCTGGTCATACTGGTTTTGTATCCTTTGTCAATTAAATATTGTGTGTGTGCTTTGCTGCGGTAACCACTTGTAATTTTGTAGCTGCATTTAGAATGTTCGCGTGCTATGTCTAATTTTTTAATAAGTTCGTGGCTTACTTTATTTCCGCTTCCTGGTTCATTTACACAATCAAATTCTGAAATAGAAAAATATTTATATTTTTTATTCATTTTTTTTACGCTTTGTTTCCAGGTGTTAGTGTCAAATATCATTTACCTTGCCCCCTTGTTTTTTTTTTGAAACCTGGTTGTCCTTGACTTGCATTTTTTGAATGTATGCCTGGTCTTTTGGTTCGTCTTTTTTTTATGTAATTATTTATTATTTTTTTTGCCATTTTTTTTTAAAAAATTATAAACACTTATAAATATCGTAATTAATAATAATAATATTTTAAGTGTGATTTCTATGTTGGTCAGTGAAATTGCTAACACTGTAATGTTCAAAGGTATGATTTCTAAAAGTTTCATTTTTCAAGATATATAAAAGCTAAATATTAAAGTTATGTCAGCGTAGTGCTTTGTGCTCGATGTTTGCTTTGTTCCTATTTTACTAAATGATGGTATTATTGCTGTATTGGCATCAAGTGGTTCGTTTGGTTCGTTTACAAAATTATGAACATAGCTTGCATTTGTAGTTCCAAATATAAAATCAAAATGTTCTATTTCTGTTATTTGGCTGCTGCTTGATGAGTCTGGGTTTATTGGCTTTTTCCATAGTGTAATTCTCCAGTCTTCGTTAGTGCTTCCATTTGATGATCCGTTCACTATTATTCTTTCAAGCACACAATTAAATGATGGAACATTTAAAACTGAAAATTTTGTGCCCCAGTTATTACTATATGCTGATCCAGATGTTAAAGTTGTACCAGCGTTGTGGTTATACTTTCCTCCTCCAGGCTCTTGTGAATTTATTAATAAATCGTTACCGTGTGTGCTTCCAGTTTCAAATAAGTGTATATGCTCTACAAAGTATGTTTTTAATGATCTGCCTTGATAATAATAATCATCTACTTTTATTCTTGATCCGACTGGTATGTCTGCTGCTAATGTATTTGTGAATGTTACATTTACGCTTGTTTGCCCAGTTGTTATAGTTTCTTCTGTGCGCACTAAGTTAGTGTGCATTTGACCTTTGCTTTCTATTCTTAAATATGAGTTTTTCGGTACTGGTGGTCCAGCCCAAGGATATACAGTCATTCTTGCTGGGTATGGCGTTGTCATTGAAACAGCCGACGCTAATCTGCCAATGGTTTTATCCAGCTGCAGTTTTCGAAATTCAAATGTTGTTTGGTTTATACTCATAATTAAAATAATTCAAATCCTACATCTCCAGTTTCACTTTCAGTTGAGTCAGCAAACGTTCCGCCTATATCAAACGGTGTTAAACTTATAGCGTTTCCTATATCGTAGTCTATGCTGATCCATTCTCCTACGACTTTATTTTCGTTAGCATAATATGTGTAGCCATTCGGTATCCAGTATTCGCCTTCGTATTCAAACATCGCATTAAATGCTAAGTGATATGGAGTTGTTTTTTTTAAATAAAATGTAGCCTGGAGTGTTTTTATATTTCCAGGATTTAATCCTATAATCTCTATGCCTTTGAAAACTGGCAAAATTGAAGCGGCATTGACTTCGTGTCGGTTTCTCCATCTTGGTGCAAAATCTAAATTCCAGTTAGTTCCCATTGTACCATTTGTACCGTCCCAAGTAAATATTGAGCTATTCATATAGCCGTTGCCATTATAGAATTGTGTTTCTCTTTGTACCTCTAATCCGCCATTTACTAATGTACCGCCTGGCTTGTTTTGAACAATATAGTTAGAGTTTATGTAACTTGATCCGTTTTTGTAAATGTTAAATTCTATAGCATTACTTGTGTATCCGTAGTTATAATTTTGTGCTGTATAAACATTTATATTGCCTACTAATGTAGTGTCTGCATATGTCAATCCTTGGTTATATATCATTTGGGTGTAGTGCACATAAAATTCTACTTGTCCATCTACTGGCACTGGATCCATTATGTCTGTGCTGGTGTGTCCTATGTTGAGTTGCCAGGATGTATTGTCTCCATTAACTTCTGGTATTAAATGCATTCCAGAGTTGTTTGATAAATGTGTGGATTGCACAGTTGTAGACCACTTGTATTGTGTACCGTCTCTGTATAAATAATAATTGCCGACTTTCACAAATGCGAAAACTTGTACAAAATATATAACGAGTGGATCTACTACGCCAGCACTTTGCCTTTCAATGAAACCTCTAATTATTAATTTAAAAGTCATATTTTGTCCAGCGGTTACTTGTGAATAAGTTTGTATATAATCTGATGCTGATGGCGTGTTCGTTGTAGTTAAATTATAATTTTGGTTTGTTTGCCAGGTGTTTCCTATATCAATAATATTTTGACTGTTTGCTTGGACGTTTATTTCTACTTCTTTAATTTGTTTTTTGTAGTCAAAGCTGGATTCTGCAATTTGATATTTGTCGTGCATCGTGTCGCCGCTTGTTGAAAGGTTGCCGATGTTATATGTTACTGTACCGCTTCCAGCGTATGTTTTTCCGTAGTCTTCTTTATCATATCGAACATAGTTTTCGTTTGCTGTCTTCATTCGGTGATAACTTCCGACTTGTATTGTTTGCCAAAAACCGCCAGGAGCAGCCATAAATAATCGTATATTATAATATTCTAATATGCTTTTTAAAACATCGTAACAATTCATATATTTAAATGTTCCGTCATTGCTTGATTGATATAAGCTGTCGGCTCTTGATGCTACTCCCCATAAAGGATCGTATCTTACATTTAATTGATTTGTCATTTTTGTGTTTTCCCAGCAAGATAAATTATGCACAAATGTTTGAGTGGTACTAAATAATTCGACAGTTGGTATTAATCTTATGCAAGCTAATAGTAGCGATCGGTGTGTATATACGTGTCCGCCGTATGTCTCGTTTCCATCTACTAAAGTGTCAAAGTCTACAATTGCTCCGCCAGTTGCTCCATCTGCATCTACGTCCCATATATTAGTAAGTTCGGTTACTTGCTTTCCTTTTAATAAACTAATACCATCTATTGCTCTTAATTTAAAAGATTGCGGATAGTAATCGTTTGCTAATTGTGCGCTGTCAACAATTAAAACGCCTTTCCAATAATTAGCGTAGAAGGTATCGTTATTGTCATCGTTTTTAATGTGCACTAAGTAGTCTCCTTCATCTGCATTGACCAGGCTTGTTATGAATGTGTCATCGGTTGAAGATTGACTCATAAATTCAAAGGTTACCTCGCTGGATTTTATTGCGTGGTCTATATCTTCTCCTTCTCCATTATATTTTAATAAAAAGCCATCGCCGCCTAATTCAAAGGTCGTTTCTGATCCAACATAATTTTTTTTTAAGATTTGTATTATCCAATCTGCGCCGCTATAATCTTTGAATTCTGCGTATCTTTCTACTGCGTATGCCATTAGCTAATTCTATTTAATCTTTGATTAGTCCTTTTGCTTGACAGCACTATGTCTTCTCCTCTTAATGTACCGAAAACTTCGACCGCTCCTTGACCGCCGAGCATATTTTGCAGTTTGCTTAATGGTGCTATAACTTCTGGATCGCTTGCTGCACCTATGTTGTCTCCAATCAGTGCGGTTGTTGGTCCATACGCAAGTCCCCCTTCAGCAAGTGCTGGCAGTGGTTGCGCTTTTATCGTTGCTACTTGTGCTGCACCAGCGAGTAAAGTTGCAGCTAACAAAAAAGGATTTGCTACTACTTGCGCTGCTTGTGATGCCACTGAAATTATAGCATCGAATATTGCAATTTTTTTATTTGCTTTGGCTTGCTTCATTTGCAGTGCTTTCCTTTTTTTATCCGTTTCATCATCAAGGCTTTGTATTGCTTTTGCTTTTTCTTCTTCGGATAGTCGGCTGTTTTGTATTTTGTTATATTCTCTGGTATAGTAATTATCGAGTAATTGGTTTTTGTTTGCAAAATGTTGACCTATCGTTTCTGAAATTCTACTAAAAACTGAACCAGTAAATTCTTCTATCGATGCCATTGTTTTTTTGTATTTATCAGCAAATGATTCTATTGGATCATCTTCGCCGCCGCCGCCGCCGCCAGTTAGTGTTTTCATCCAGGCTGGTGGTTCTGGTGGTCCCATCATAGGACCATCTGATCCGTCGTCGGTTGTTCCTTGCGCTGCGCTTCCGCTAAACATTTTTTGTATTTTGGCTTTAACTTTATTTACCATATCGCCAGCTGCATCTACCGTTCTATCTATATCTTCTACCGAGATGTATTCGACTGGGTTTTTGCCCATTACATTTTCGTATGCTGTTTTGAAATTCTCAGCACTTGATTCTGCAAATTCTTTTTGTGCATCTTTTAAATCTGGATTTTTATCTGGATCAAAAGTTGACGCTAATGCATCTTTTGCATCTTGAAATCCTTTTAATAATTTGTCTTTATCGAATGTAAAAATACCAGCTAATATATCGCCAAGTCCTCCAAAAAGTCCCATAATATTTTTACCAAAACCTTTTAATAATGCCCAGGAAACTTTAACATAAAATCTAACGGCTGCGACTGATTGTTTAAATACAAACGCTACCGTTTCTATGATTGCTCGAAATCCTATTGATTCGTTGTATAAATCTATAAAGTAATTTATAACATCTACCAAAACGATTTTCACTTGGTCCCAGTTTTTTACAATTAAAACCGCTCCAGCTACTACTGCCGAGACAATTAATCCAATGGGTGATGATATTGCTGCAAATACACCGAGTAATGTTCCACCTAAACTTATAAGCGGTCCTATCGATGCGGCTATTGCTCCAAGTCCGACTATTAATCCTTGAGTTGCTCCATCAAGTCCTAAAAATCCATTTACTAACTTTTCTATAAATTGTGCGCCTTTAACCGCTATTGGTATTAATTTAGCACCTATTTCTGTTGCTGCAAGTTTTAATTTATTAAATGATTTTTCTAATTTAAATCCAGCCGTTTGGCTAACTGTTTCAAAGCCATCATTTACAAAGCCAGCCGAATTGCTTAGATCATCTAATACCTCGCGGTATGTTTCGGTTTGGTTTCCTAAAACGCCGAGCACACCTTTTAAAGCCTGGCTTTTGCTAAAAAATTCCGATAAATCTACATTGTTGTTTTTAAATGCTGTTTGCATTTCTATTAATGTGGCTTGCAGTCCTTGTGTGCTTAGTTTTTGTCTTAAACCGTCGACTGTCATTCCTACGCTTGCAAGTGCTTTTTCTTGCTTTGGTGTTATCTTAGCAAAGGACATCATAACGCCGCTTAGTCCAGTCGTAGCTGCATTTGCATCTCCAGTTGTTTTGGTGTATGTCGAAATCATAGCACCGAGTTCCTCAAATGAAATTCCGAGGTTTGCTGCAAGTCCGAGTTGTGTTCCTAAAACTGAGGCGAGGTCGCTGGCTTCAAACATACCAGTTTTTACCATACCTCCAAATATATCGAGTGCCTGGCTTGCGCTCATTGTATCTTCGCCGTAAGCGTTTTGAGCTGCGGCTGCTACTTTCGCCAGGTCGGCTTGTTCGCCCAGTCCGATGGCTACGCCTTTGCTTACGGATTCTAAAGTCTCCATAGCGTTTGCGCCCTTCAATCCAGCGGATGTTAAAAAGAATAAACCATCAGCAAGGTCGGCTGGTGCTTGTGCAGTTTGACCACTTAATTTGAGAACGTCTTTTCTGAAATCATTGACTTCGCTGGCTGTTGCTCCGACTAAGGTTTGGATCTTAGTCATATTTTTATCAAAGTCAATAGCCATTTTTGCTCCAGCTGCGCCTATGGCTACGAATGGCATTGTTATATTTCGAGTCATCGTACTACCGATGCGCTTCATTTGTCCGCTTACTCTATTAAGTTTTTTCTGCGCCATTGTTAGCGCGCTGTTAAACTGTCCAGTGCTAAGTGCTAATACAAAACTAATTCTTTTTTTTGCCATCGTTTATTTTTTTGTACAGTTCGACTGCATACTTCATTTCGTGTTCTATCTCTTTTTTTGTTTGTTTTTTAGTTTCATGTTTTTCCCAAGGAAACGTTGTTAAATCCTTTGGTTGTAATTTTTTTCCTTTTTTCATATGTGGCTGTAATATAAAAGTCGCAAGCCATCGAGTTTGCTCCCAGGATTCCTGGGTTCGTTGCTCTTGTTTTTTATAGTACGCCTTTTGCATCAGAAAAAACTGACGCGGCAAAACGTCCCAAAATTCGGACGGTTTAAGTCCTATCATATAGGCTATTGTTTCTAATTCTGCCCAGTCTATTTTTTCTTGGGAGCTCGTTTGCTCCCTTTCGCGTTTCCCTCTGTTGATTCTCCAGTGTTATATTGTGTTGCGAAAACATCCATAATTTTGTTTATTGCATCTTCGTCTTCGTCTATTAAATCAGCTACATCTACTGGTTCTAAATCAAAGGATTTTTTTGCTTTCCTTGCGCCGTCTTTTAGTCCGCTCCAGCACAATGCTATCGCATCTTCTATTGTCATTTCGTTACCAAGACTTGCAAGGTCATTTAATTTTTTGTTAGTCAGTTTAGTGTAATCCATTAATGCTGCCATTCCAAATCTGCAAGGGTAATTTTTACCATTAATAATTATAATTTCGTATTCTTTAGCCATTTTTTTTTATTATTTATTTGTTGATTTTTATTTGTTTATTAACTTTATATTGTTTATTGTGTTCCTTTTTTGCAAAATTTTAGCATTTTTGCTGATGCTTCATTTGGCGTTTACGCTGCTTCTGCTTGTTTTAAGGTGTTCGCTGGTATGCTTACTTGAGGTATGTTGCGTTCTTTCAACACGCGCGATTTACTCGATAACAAAATTTGCGTTTTTTTGCCATTTTAGGAGTATCGACAGACTTGGATAAATTTCCAAATCTGCCGTTTTTCTCCGTTGAAATTCTCCGTTATTATGGAGTTGTTTCTGTTAATATACCAGTGCCTTCAAATGATGCGCTGAATGTTATGCTATCCTCAAGTGGAGAGTCTAACGTTAATGATGTGATGTATGCTGATCCGCTATAGTAGTAGTCTCCAGTCGCTGGTGTTGCTCCAAGTGAAAACTGTATAGTGACTGCACTTCTTGCGCTTAATTTTGTGAATAAATCTTTAAAGTCAAAATTTGATGAGTCGTAAGAGTGGAAAGATTCGCCTTCTAAAGACCAGGATTTAGTTGCTTCTAATAGCTGACGCCATCCGCCGCTTTCCTTATTTGTAGTTTCTCTTGTATCCATATTTATGGATAGACTTGCGCTTGTTGCAAATGCGATAGGTGTTGGTGTGCCAGATACGTCTATGTATAGCACTACTTGTGTTCCGTTTAAAATTCCAGCTGTTGCCATTTTTTAATTTTTATTAATTGGTTATTTTTCTATTTTAGGATTAATCAAAGACGCTTTTTCTGTTTTAAGCTGTCTTTTTGCTTTTTTATTTTTGTCTTCTATAAGACCAGCTTTTTTTAATGCTTCCAGTCTATTTTCTTCTACCTCGATTTCACTTCCCTTTTTAATGGTTTTGCCTGGGAATTTGTAATCTCTTATAAGTGTTACTTTAACTTTCATATTAATTCGTTTTCGTTATTAAATATATGCGGTTTGTTTGCTTCGTCATATGTTTCTAATTTATAGCACAGCGTTTCCATACATTGATGCGTTTCTATTACATCGTATGATTTAATACTGTTGTCCTCATTGTAAGCAATGAAGAATGTTCTTTCAGTTGGTTTTTCTATTTTATGCAGCTCCTCCATCAGTTATTGTCCATCCTTTATTTGTTATTAAATTCGTTCTTGCAGCTTCAGCAGCTCCGCCGGCGGTGTATTGGCTGCTTCCAAAGTTTATAGATTCATTCAGTGATACATCTTGTGCGCTCCAGCTTATAAGTAAAGCATCATAATTTGCCGTGGAGTAACCATCGTTGTTCTTC
>CAACVC010000194.1_pt1 | contig 14010 bp, 17 predicted proteins | sample 2381761 | NCBI WGS metagenome assembly CAACVC01 (sample SAMEA5211966, study PRJEB30684) | marine metagenome | biome: Marine; feature: Epipelagic; material: Water | collected 2015-10-15 | depth 45 m
ATGAATTTTTATATAATTTTACAGCACATTCCCCTCCTAATTTTGACCAAGCATACTCATTCACAGGTAGCAAAGCATCTTTTTCAGAATAATTTCCATTAACGCAGGGATAAACATAATCAGTTGAAATATAAATTAATTTAACATTATACTTTAAACAAGATAAAACAACATTTGAAGTTCCTATTATGTTAGATTTAATACTAATATCAGGGTAATTTATATGTTTATCCATTGGTCTAGTTAATGCCCCTGTATGAATAAAAATATTAGGCTTAAGATTAGACATAAAGGTATCTAATTGAATGGGATTAGTCACATCTAAGTATTTTTTGGATAAAGGATAAAGTTTATTATCCTTATTAGCTTTAATAATTTCCCTAGCTAAATTACCTTCTCCTCCTGATATTAAAATTTTTTTCATGAAAAATCTAAATTATTATTAAACTTAGCTTTTACAAATTCTTTAGTTTTATCTTCTTCACTTAATTTAGACCAATACATAACCCCTAAAGTTTTTCTATCTAGTCCTTTTGTAATTTCGGGAAAACCATGCCATGAATTTTCAGTACATTTAAATATGTTAAGTCTATTAAATTTATAAGGTAATCTCATATGATTAGTACCATCATGAAGTAAACAATCAAAAGATGAATCATATTCTTCTGAAATACAAAGTATAGCACTATATTCTCTTTTCCAATCTTCGTGTCTACCATGTATAGCAGCGTCCACGTGCATACCTAAAAACCCTCCTTCACCCTTAGAATTAGGGGTTAACATCATTCCTCCTCCATAATGAGATATATCTGGAAAAGTATTATTAGTTAAATTATTAAAAACTTTATCAGGGTTAAAATAGGTAGCAATATAGTCTAAGGCTAATTGAGCTGATAATGGAACATTTTCTCTTCCTAATTTAGAACAGTATTGAATTTGTCCATCTCCTTTTCCATATTTTACCCAATCACCTACTTCGTTAAAACTTTCTGCTGCTGCCCTTACTAATGAATCAGAAGGTATAAAATTATCTATAGATATTGCCGGGATTGTAAAATTATGCTTAATTATTTTCATTTTGTTTTAATTTTTTAAAAATTTTAAAATTATTTATATAATCCTTTGGATCGTATTTCATATTTGATAGAACTAGTAATACTGTATCTTCTGATAGATATATTTGCTCATCCCAAATCATTTCCGGAATATACAAAGCCTGTTGTGGGGACTCAAGTAAATATTTTTTTTCTTTTGATCCATCATTAACTAAAACTTCTACTTTACCATGAACACAAATTAAAACTTGTTTAGTTTTATAATGAGCATGTTTTCCTCTATCATCCTGATTTTTAACCCCATAAACATAAAAAATCCTTTTAATAGGAAAAGGTATATCATAGTTAGACTCAATAGGAACTAAATTCCCATCAGGTTCAACCATAGTACGAGTATTAAAAAATTTAACATCTTCTAAAGTTATTTGTTTTCTGCTTCCCATATCTCATTAAATTCTCCTATTTTAGCTCTAAATTCATCCTTAGGATTATACTTTTCTGTTAAATAATACATTAATATTGAACTAGGTTCTATTGCTTTATATCCATGATAAATTCCTGGGGGTATTTTTAGTACTCTTGGGTTTTTATCCGATAAGTATTCAAATTTAGCTCCTTCTTTATGTGTGGCTAAACCTATTTTGAATGAACCCTTAACACAACACCAATAGTCAGTTTGAATATTATGTTTATGCCAGGCAACTACATGATTTGAAGAATTTACAAAAGAAATATTTATTTGTCCTGGTCCTAAATCTTTAAAAATATCTAAATATCTTTGGGCCCTATCATCTTCATTAAAAGGTATCTTATTAAAACTATAATTCATTTAAATTTCCTTAAATCCTGTTCCCCTTCTATCTTCAAAATCTCTTCCTTTACCCCAACCTACATAATTAGTTTTTACTTGAGGGCCCTTGTGAGGTCCTTTATCTGTGGGGTGGTAATAATAACAAGATATTACTTTACGAGATTGGTCTTCAGGACAAATAACAGGAGGAAAACCATGCCATGAAGTATTAGATGTTGAAAAAATAATTAAATTATTGAATTCTGGGTTAGTTGACTGTACACATTCTGATAGATCTTCATTCCATAATTCGTTTTGACCCCCCCATTCGGTTTTCCAATTTTTAGATAAAAAAAGTAATAAATTAACCCTTCTCCACCCTAAATTACCTAATGATTTTCTATTAAAATCTGTATGAAGTTCTAAATGACTTCCTCTAGGTTCAAAATTAATTCCTGCACCTTCCCAATTAGGATCAGATATTAATCCTTTTATACCTGTAATATTAGAAACTAAAGATACTCCCTCTTCTGAAATTAAAAAATCCATTAATTTTTGAGTTAGTTCCCCAAAGGCTGTAAAATCATTTCCTTGGGTACAAAGTTTATACCACACTTTATCTTTTACATTATTAAATTTATTAATTCCCTCTACTGTAGAATTTAAAATATCTTCTGAAAATAAATCTTGAATTAAAATATTAGGAAATGGTTTATTACTATTATACTCTTTTGAAATTTTTTCAAATTCCAAAGAGGTAAATTGTCTATTAAGTATTTTCATTTTTTATTATTTTTTATTTGTTTATATAAATTTTACTATTGGAACATGTGTTATAAATTTACCACCTCTTTTTATATATTCCAACTCTTTTTCACTTATTTCTTTAATAAAATTCCATGCTCCTAAATAGGCATAATTAACACTTTCGTTAAATCCCTCTTCTGGGGACATAATAGGTATATGCATCCCAGGAGATAATTTTCCTTGTTTTTCTGGGGTTGTATCTGTTATATATTTAATTAAATCAGGTCCTATACCGCAATAATTAAATATAGTTGTAGATTTTGAGGTAGCCCCATAACTTATTACTTTTTTATTTTCTTTTTTACATTGTTTAAGTAAATTAACTAAATCTTTTTTTGATTGTTTAACTCGGTCAGCAAAACTTTTAAAAGTATCTAATTTATCTAAACCTAATATTCTTTCAAAGGATTTATTTTTTTCTACAGATTCATGTATATTTCCTTTTCCTATTTTCATAGCATATATCCTATTAGAACCTCCATGAACTTTTAGATTTTTAACCTTGACAATTTCTAATCCATTATTTTGTAAAATATTATCCAGGGCAATTACTGAAAAAATATGTGGATGTTCATCATATATTTGATCATAAGAATTATTATTAATCATTTCGGCTAATGAAGGATCCTCAAATATAAACATTCCTTCATCATCAAGTAAATTTTCAACAGCTTTAAAAGCATCATTTAAATCAGGAATATGACAAATACAATTAGCTGCAAATATTATACCTCTTTTACCCTCATTTTTTTTAATAACCTCTGATAGCTCCATAGTCCAAAATTTTGGATAAGTAGTGTATCCCATTTCTATTGTTTCTTTAGCAAAGTTAGTACACGGTTCAACAGATATTGCATAAGCAGGATTAAAATTTTTTAAAAACACTCCATCATTACTTCCTATTTCTAAAATTTTAGTAAATCTATTAAATTTTTGACTTAATTTTTTAAAATGTTCTCTCATAGTTTTTGACATAGAACCTCTATAAGAATAATTTTCATTAAACATTAAAGGAGGATCTACATACTCCATTTGAGTTATTAATTTAGTTTTTTCATCAAAGCCTACTTTTAAATCAAAGAAAAACTCATCCTTAATTTCTTCTTTATATAAAAATCCATTTGCTATGGGCTGTTTGCCTAAGTCTAAAAATTGTTTTTTCATCTATTATTATTTTTAAATACTATATCTTTTTGGATAACTAAATTATTATTATCTACATGTTCTCCAATCGTAATCATACTTTCAAATCCTATCCCATCCATAAAATTGATGATCTCAGATTCCATAGGAGCACCAATATTATATTCCATAGTTGCTACTTCTAATATAACATATGAAGATTTTTTACAAATTTCAAATCCTCCTTTAATTATGTCTAATTCGGATCCCTGTGTGTCTATTTTGATTAGGTCAAATTTAGAATATTCATCAAATAAATTATCTAAAGTTTGTAAAGTTTTTGGTATTTCCATTACTAATTGAGGGATATCCCAATAATTAGCTTCTTTATAATATGATGCTCCTTCTGTGTGGGGTTTATCTTTTCTAGTATAAAAATTTACATCACGTTCTATATCTCCCATAGTAACTATAGTATACCGGTCTTGATTATTTAAAGTTAAATTTTTTAGATCATTTTCATGACACTCATTAGCTTCTAACATCCAAATAAAAGCCTCAGGCCAAACATCTTTAGCCCAATTATAAAATTGACCCTTGTGGGCCCCAATATCTAAAATAGTTTTAGGGTTAAATCCTATTTTTTTTAATTCATTTAATTTAAGAGATTCTCCAGGTCTATAAGCCATATCTAATTTATTATTTGTTGTAATGATTTTAATATTTCTACTTCAGGGCATACTTTTTTTATATTCTCATATGCTCCTCCTTTATTAGCCCATGGTTTATGAACCCCAAAAGGAGCTTCCATATTCAAAGGAGAAATATAACCGTTATCTATTGAAAAAGTAATTACATCTCTAGTAGTAGGTTTAGTTGTATATTCGGAAAAAAAATAATCCTCTGAATAGGGTTTCCCTGCTGCAAGGTATTCATTAAAATATTTATCAACTAAATTTAACATTGTTTTTTTATTTCTTAAGGATAATGCACCATTCATAGGTAATACTTGAGGGCCATTATATGGCCGAGAATATGCCCCTCCTGGTTTTAAAGTTGGGTATAAACTATCTAAGGGTTCATATAATTGATTACCCCAATACCCACCAATATAATCATATTTTTCAAATTGCGATATTTTATACTCTGAGTTTGGACATAATATAGTATCACATTCAAACTTTAATAGTAAATCCCCATCTATATTATCCCAAAAACTTTTTGTTCTAAGGAGATTACTTTCATCTTCATGAGTCATATGTTTAACTCCTAAATTATATAAAGAAAATCTTCCACTAGAATTAAATTTAGATATAATTTCACTTTTATTTATTATATTCTTAATATAATCCTCATTATAAGTCCCGTGGTTTACTTGAATAAACCATTCTTCAGGTAATATATTTAAAAAATTTTCTAAAACATATTTTAATGCCCCATGTTTTCTAGGTTCAGTTATAAAAGCTAATTTTTTCATTTATTTTATTTTTTTAATAGAATACCATAATCTCTAAAATATAAATAATCTATATCAGTTCGCAAAAAACAATTAATTGCATGTTCTGGGGTTTCTACTATTGGTTCCCTATCATTAAAACTTGTATTTAAAATAATAGGAACCCCAGTTTTAAATTCAAACTTTTTAATAAAATTATAATACCACTCATTATCATGTTTAGATACTGTTTGTAATCTTGCTGTACCATCATTATGTACCACTGCTGGGATTTTTTTTATCTTATCCTTTACAAAAGGAATTGCAAAACTCATATAGGGGCTATCTACGTCATAAATAAACCATTCTTTTACTTTTTCCTTTAAAATAGAGGGAGCAAAGGGTCTAAACCATTGTCTATGTTTTACTTTTTTATTAATTATATCTTTCATTTTAGGATTTCGTGGGTCTGCTACTATACTCCTATTTCCAAGGGCCCTTCTTCCTGATTCGGATCCCCCACCAAATAAAGAAATTACATTATCATCTTTTAATAGCAAATCAATAACATAATCATCATTTACATCTTTAAATTGAAGTTTATTTTTAAGTTTACTTAATGAATCCAAAATTTCTTTTTTACCGTAGATTTTCCCTAAATAAGGACTCCTATTTTTAGGGTTATTATATATTCTAGGATTATTTAGTTTATGGTGCCAAATATATCTACAAGATCCTAAAGTCAACCCAGCATCGTGTGGTATGGGATCACAAAAAATATTTAAATTAGGATACCACTCTAGCATTTTTCCAGTCATAACACAGTTTAAACTAACACCTCCGGATAAACATATATTTTTTGGGTTATATTTTTTAATATATGGGTCTATTAAATTCTTAATTACTTTTTCAGTTTCTTTTTGAAGAGATGCAGCTATGTCAAATTTATTTTTTTCATTTTTTTCTGCTTCCTTTCTTAAAAAATCCATTTCATAGGGGCCCCAATTTTTTGAAAGTTTAGCATTACCTAAGTTAGAAAAATACTTTAAATATTTATCAGGATTTCCATAAGCAGCCATTCCCATAACTGTTCCTTCTTCTCCTCTTTTAACAGGATTTCTATTTAATCCAAAAATATTATAAGTACAAATATCCCAATAAAGACCTATATTAAGATTTCCTCTATCAATCATTTGTAAAGGATTAACTTGGGTATCTTTCCCATACCAAAAAGTTGTAGCCGTTATTACCCCTTCATTATTTAAATAAGTATCTATATCCCCCCAATATGCTTCTTTTCCATTTTTATAATCCGAACCACCACCATCCATGGTTATAATTAAAGCATCTTCAAAAGGACTAGTATAAAAAGCATTAGCAGCATGACATTGATGATGATTAGCTACATATAACTTTGAATTAGGAAAATTATTTAAGAATGATTGGGAGGTATATTTAAAGTACTGTTTCCATTTTCCCGTGGTATTAGTAGTTACATATTCTATATCCTTTAAGTTTTCATTTTCTAAAAAAAGTTTAAGTGTATCCCCCTTACAACCTTTTTCTCTATTAAATCTTTCTAATTCATTATGTTTAGCTGGCAATCCATTTTCTAAAATAGCATAAGCCGCATCATGACCTCCGTGTAATCCTATTATTTTCATTTTTATTTTTTAGATGAATGAACTAAAGATCTATTTCCCCCATGTCTCCATAAAAAATTTTTAAAATCTCTAAGTTTAAATTTAATATTATTATTTTCTAAATGTTTTTGAATGATTTGTTCATGACCCATATTTTTTTCATACCCCGAATTTAAGATATATTCTATATTATTAAAAGCATTAGAGTATGTATCCATATTAAAACTAGAACCTATTGCAAATTGGTCGTTAAAACCATATCTATCAACACCATAATCATTTGGGACATAAATTATATTCTGATCAAAGTCCTTTATATTAATTATTTCACTAAAACCAAAATCAAGTCTAGTTCTTATAACTAAATCATATTTAAAATTATTTTGATTTTCATATTCTCTTTTTAGCTCATTACATTTATGAATACTATATAAACTACTACATATGTTAAAAGCATTAGCATAAGGGGTTTTTCTGGTTTCTAAAATAGGAGGTACTATAAAGTTAATTTGAGTTTCTAAAAATAATTTTTTTATATTAAAGTGTTGGTACATCCAAGAAATCCAAATATTATCTACAGATTCACTTACAATATCATTTATTTTAGCTGCGTTTGATTTTGTAAAATAATTTTTTGAAGAATTATTATCCCACCAAGCATGATAAAATACATCAAATTTAAAATTTAAATGTTTTAATATATTAGGTATTCCCCTAGCGGGGTTTCTTGGTTGGCCAGATATACAAAGAGCTATTTTCATTTTTTATATTGTTTTATATAATCACTACAAATACCTAAAGTTTTTGGAACAGGTTCTGTATTAAATATTTCAGGCATAACTAATATACCCCCATCTACAATATGTGTTGACCAAATATAATTAAGAGAAGTTAATACTCCAAGGTCATTTTCATGAAAGAAAAAATTAAAATCTCTCCAACTCCCAGTAAAATATACTAGAGCCTCTAAATTTTTACAATGAACCCATACTTTAGATTTTAGTGAATCTAACCAATCTATTTGAATATGATATTGGGGATTATCATGGCCTAAATATAATTGGTTTTCTTTTATCCACACATCTATTTCAACTTCATAACCTAGTTTAATAGCATTTTCTATATATTTAGGAGAATTTTCTAAATTAGGTTTAGGGCCCTCTATATTTCCTCTATGTGAAATTAAAATTTTAGAATTGTAGTCCATATTAGTTTTTATTAATAGTGCTTTAGGTAATATTTTAAATCCTCGGGAGTGCCTAATCCCCACATTTTATTTACATTAAAAGTCCTAATTTTCTTTTTATCTTTTATAGCCTGATTAAATACAGGGCAAACATAAAATTCATTATTAACCCTAATATTTTTATGGATCATTTGTTCCGCATATTTAATAAAATTTGATCCTTTTTTCCACCAATAAAATCCTACAGTAGCAATGTTTGATATGGGATTTTTTTCTGCTACTTCTGTTACTAACCCTTGATTATTTACTTTTGCAAATGACCACTTAGGGTGGGTTGATTTAAAAGTAACAATCCCCCCATCACAATTAGTTTCATTCATTTTATACATAAATTCATTTGAATCCCATTCAACAAATTGATCGGAATTAGCAAAAAATAAAGGTTTATCGTTATCAATATATTTTTTAGCTAATAAAGCAGTACACGCTGCCCCCTCAGTAATTCCTTCTACTTCTATAACTTTACAATTAGGTGTTATTAAGTTTAATAAAGTATCTAAATTATATTTTTGTCTATGGGATTTTTGTACTATATAAATGTAATTGGCTTTAATGTTTAAATTTTCCACTACAACTTGAATCATAGGTTTATTTTTAACATCAATTAAAGGTTTAGGAAAAGTGTAACCTGCTTGTTTAAATCTTGAACCTGCCCCTGCCATAGGTATTAGTACATTTAAATTTTCATCTCTCCAGGAAGGTGATTTTATCATGTGTCCTTTATTTATTTGATTTAGCTTTTTTTTAATATTTTCTAATGTAACTTCCTTAGTATTTTTTACTCTTAATATATGAGATTTACTTCTAGAAGCTGCTAATAGCCCATAAGGGGAATCTTCAACAATTAATGTTTCTTCAGGTAAACAGCCTATTTTAGATATAGCCGTCCAATACATTTCAGGGTGGGGTTTTGAATTTTTTACGTCTTCATTAGAAATAATAAAATCCATATATTCTATGATATTTAATTTTGATAATACAGTTAATACAGTTTTTCTAATTGAATTACTACATACGGCTATTTTATACTTTTTATCTGATATATTTTTCATTAAACTTATTAATTCATCCTTAGGTTGAATTGATTTTAATTTTTGTAAAGTTATTTGTTGTTTTTTTTCCCAAATAATATTATATTCAGATGGAGGTAAATTTTTATTTTTTGTTAAAATTTGAAGTTTTTGCATTGTTTTTAAACCATCGTAAATAGATAAATGTTCATTCCAATCTATAGAATATTCTCTACCTAAAGCCTGATTTAAAGCCTCAAAATGTATTTCTTTAGCTTCTACTAATACCCCATCTAAATCAAAAATAATTAATTTAATCATATTCTTTTATCTAAGTAATAATCCTGTACTTCCTTATGACCCACGTGTAAAATTATTTCATTTTTACACCCTATATACCCTGAACCTACCCCCCATTGTTGAGGCATAGAATAGGGATAAATTCTAGTATTCCAAGCAGCTCTTGTCATTTGTAAAGGGGCTCTTTTAGGGTTAGTTTTCATTAATCTACAAAATTCTTCTAAATATTTTCTAGCTCTATTATCTTTAGTATTAAACCCAGCCCACCATAAATCGTAAGTTAATAAATTTCCTTGACTTTTATCTTCTCCAATATAATAATCCCCATCGTTTCCTCTTGTGTGTATAGCATCTACTTTAACAAGTTGTCTTTCATTTGTGGGTACACATATCCCAAATTTTTCAATAATAGGTAATATTGTTCTTACTTGATCTGAAGTAAACATTAAATCCGAATCAACAGATATTGCTATATCCGCCTTAGAGTTTAATAAACCAAATACTTGATAGTAATCACAACAATGCCAGCCCCATCTATGGTTATCCTTACTAAAAGGACTATTTTCTACATTTTTTAATTTTACTTCAATATCTTTATAATCATCCCCAATTTCAGGTCTATCTGTATATAAAGTTAGTTTAGCCTCAGGAAAATATTTTTTTACTGAACTATAGGTGGGGTCTAAACGAGGAAGTGGGTTAACCCATTGTTGATTAGCCTGGTCTCGAGAACCGAATTCAGAAAATATAATTTCTAATTTCATTATTTTCTTTTTTTTATTATTTGTTTTATTACATTTGTTGTACTATAATCATGATCTCTACTATTAAAAATAACTTTTAAATTAAGACCATCTCCTGTAAAGGGTTTGCCCTTATGATCTTCTCCCACCATTCTAACATCTAAACGTTCTATATTATTTTTTAAGTAATTATATAATTCTTTTTCTCCATCATATAAAAAAGCTTCGTCTACATATTTACATGAAGATACCATAAATAATCTTTCACTAGGAGACCATATAGGTTCATTTTTAAACCTTCCATCAGGTTGAGGGGTTTTTGTTTTATACTCATTAACAGCTACTATTAAATAATCACAATATCTTTTACATTCTTTTAACATCATAACATGCCCCGGGTGCATTATATCAAAATACCCACTAGTAAATCCTATTATTTTTTTCATATCCACCCCAAATTTATTAATTGTTTTTTTAAATTATTTATATAATTTTCTCCGGCATTATTATTATTTATAAATCCTCTTTCACCTTCAATACAATACTTACTAATTCTTTTAGTATTTGAAAACCATCGAGTCTTTTCAACTAATCCTAGTTCTCCCATTCCCTCATACAAAAAATCCCTAAAAGTACCGGCATGTGTATTCCATGCTTTAATACCATCATACCCTACACTATTAGTTTGACCTTTTCTATTTACAATACCCAAACCTCCATCTTCTGACATATTAAATTTATTATCTGGGAGTAGATCAATTAATTCTTTTTTATAAAAACTAAATGATCCCCTAGGGGTAAAAGCCTTAGGTATGTCCTCTGAGTATCCATTATCTAAAAAATACCAATCATCTTTATTATCTATTAATTCAATTTTAAATTGGTCTCTATTAATTCTAGTTTCTTTTAAAGGTTTATATAGTTTAGTATTGGTATTTACTAAATCTAAAAATATTCTATCAGATAATATAAAATTATCATCATGTGTAATGCATATTATGTTATATTCTTTATAGTTATATTTTTCGGACCATTGATTAAATACTTCCATATCTCCAATTGTATTTTCCTCTAACATAAAATTCCACCCTAGAGATTCAATTTGTTTAATTGTTATAGGGTACTCATATAATGTTTTATCTAATTCTTCTAAAAAATTTTTAGCTTCATAATTACGCACATATTCTTTTTCTTGGATAGTATTATAATCAGAGGGTGTTCTATGAGCTACACAAAAATAATCAACCTGATACCCTTCTGGTATAACTTGTTTAGACATTTTTTCATAAAAATGAGAGCTAAAATGCCACCCAGTTGCTAATACTGCTATTTTTTTCATTTAAAAATTTTTTTATATTTTTAATTCTTTATAAATTCTTTCCATCCAATATTTCCTATCTCTTTTCATGGGATTTTCTCCAATAGAAGTAAATTGGTATATCCACCCTGAGTTTATTATATTTTCTAAACTATCTTCCCACCATTGAGTTTGGGGGTTAAAATATAATAAGTTTTTTCTAGTTAAATCCATTATACTATATTCTTTAGGAAGGATATTTAATTCTATATTACATTCTTTTCTAAGGCAATTTAAAAGAGCAATGTCACTACCTGTTCTAAGGGTATCGTAAGAATTAATTATATTATTTTTATTGTCCCAATAAAATTTAAAAACTTTATTAAAAAATTCTTTATGAGATTTATTCACTATAACAAAACCTGTTTGGAAAAATTCATAGGGTTTAAGACATCTTTCTTTATTAAAAAACATTTTAGAATACCCGTTTATAGCTCTATTTACCCACTCATAACAACCATCAGTTAATTGTGAAGTAAATTTTCTATTTGTTAGTTTAAAAAAATTAGGACAATCAGGATGAACTATACTATCAGCATCTACTATTAAAACTTGATCATATTTTATATTACTATTCTCTAATATCTCTAATGCATTCCATCTTTGCCATGTAATAAGCATTTCTTCTTCAGGAACCATTAAATCATCCATTATTACTAGCTCATAATTATATTTTTTGCACCAAGCTTTCCAAGAAGCAATTCCATAATCATATCCTGTATCCCATCGAGGTTTTGAAACCCCGGAATTTCCCAATGGATGGTTTCTTTTAATGTAAGGTATAAATACTATATTTTTCATTTTTTTCCTATGTGTGATGATGAATGAGTAAAAAATTTATTATTTCTAAGATCCCCTTCAATATAATTAAATTTTAAATTTTGTTTCCATGCTATGTAGTTAAAACTTAACTGGTCTCTTTTACTATTATATTTAACTTCTTCCCACCAAGCTTCCATAGCATTTATAACATCTTTTTCATTATGTCTACGAAGTATTATACCTCCCTTTATAAGACCATTATTTAGGGGATAACCTTCGTTTTGGTATTTTTGAATTTGATTTTGAATTACTTGAGGGTTATCTTTATAATTTAACATGCCCCTTTCAGGTGTTTTTTGCATATTAATAGCACCAAAATTAAGAATTGTTGATGCCTCTTGATATATACAATTTCTAGGATCTAAAGCTGTATTTTGGTGGTTAAAAAATGCTATATTAGCATCTTTTAAATATTTTTTTACTAGTATGTCTACATCATTTACTACTATGAAATTACCATCTATCCATAAACTATATTCATATTTACTTAAGTATCTATGGGGTAATAATTTAAATTTTTTTGCATTTCTATTACTATCCTTATATATGGGTAATTCTTTTTTTACTATCCATTGTTTAGAACTAAAATTAGAATCTGTAAAAATAGTTAAATCATATCCTTTAGGGATATATGATTGTTTACTTAAATCATCATAACCACCAAAAATAGAAGTATATATAATCTTTTTATTCATATGTAATTTATTCCTTTTACAAAATTCATACCTAATATAGACTGTCTTCGAATTTCCCATGTATCCGAATACCTAACAATACAATGATTAGTACCACATTGATTAGATATATTAATTTTAGCTTTAGATTTTATATAAAGTTGAATTCTTAAATTCATATGATGCATGTCTAATATATCTTTTATAGAACCAAAATTATATTGGTGTAAAGGTTTATAAGTCCAATAAAAATAAGGTAAAGGGTTTTCTTTTAATAATTTAATAAATTTTTTAGAATCATTTAAAAAACTAGACTGATCATATTTTCCAAACTGAGTTCCAAATCTTTCTGAGATTAAAAGACATCCAAAATCTTGATCTCCTACATATTTTTTAATTATTTTATTTCCTAATTCTATTTCTTCATCAGCCCAATACAATTCAGGTTGAGAATCTTTATACTCTTTTTCCTCAAATTGCCAAAATTTAAGTATTTGTTCTGTGAGGGGAATATCTTTTTTATCTTTGTCATAAATTCTATAATGGTCATGAAAAATTTCTCCTTTTATTGAATCTTTAAATCCATCTACATAGGGATTATTATTAAAAATATCATACATTAAATTAGTGTCCACCCCAAATATTTTTTTAACTAATAAAGAAGAAGGAATATATACCTTACAATCTGGGTATTTTTCTTTTAATAAACGAGGGATTGCAGATATTATTCCCCAATCTCCTATACCCCAAGTAGTTCTTAAAATAGTAAATTCTTTTTTATTAAGATATTCATCTGGGATTCTTAATCCTTCGGATTCTTCAAAACCTAATTCATTAGTTTCCTTAACGGGATAAAGAACATTATCTAATATTCTCCAAAAAATCATAATGTATTATAATAAGAATTTTGTTTTTCTTGTCTTTCTATAGTTTTCTTATGTATTAAACAATATTCTTCTTCAGGTGGTAATTCAGACATAGCTTCAAATCCTGTTAATACCTCATG
>CAACVC010000176.1_pt2 | contig 13984 bp, 7 predicted proteins | sample 2381761 | NCBI WGS metagenome assembly CAACVC01 (sample SAMEA5211966, study PRJEB30684) | marine metagenome | biome: Marine; feature: Epipelagic; material: Water | collected 2015-10-15 | depth 45 m
TAAAAGTTTGACCTGCATTACTAAATCCTTGAGTTGCATTCATAAACCACGGATATACACTTGGTAGATAAGGGTTTTCTTGATCATTATTAGTTTCTTTTGAACCTGTATTAAAGTTTTGAAGAGGATCATGTAAAAATCCACTGCCATATCCTACTTCAACTAATCCTCCTGTTATGTCAATATCAGCCCATGTTGCAGTTGCCCATCCTCTAAAGAAAGATTCTGTAGTCCAACCAGAACCTGGATATTCATTTTGTGATGCTGATCTTGGAAAATAACCTTGTGCTACTGATTCAGTAAATCCTATTTCATGTGTTACATTTGGATCTTCTCCTGATGAGGTAGCATAATATACAAATTGCCCACTTGCACTAAATGTAAAATCATAAGCTAAAGTATCAAATGATGTTACGGCATCCGTTGAGGGTGATTGATTTATAAATAATAATACACTTTCATTGATTGGTTGGTTAGGGTATTGTTCGTCTGGTATTTGGATTGAAGCATTACTTATGTAGTAAGTTTCAAACCCTTGGGGAATTAAATTATTTAAGTAATCTGCAGCTCCCGTTAAAGTAAATATTACATAATCAGAATCTTGGATAAATGCTAATACATCTTCACCATTCATGTCTTCATCAGACATTTTAATATATTTTACTTTATTTGATGGTCTTGGATCTAATGAAGAATTTGGTAATAATATAGATAAATCACCACTTGCTCCTGAAAATCCTCCATTTATTAAATTAGCTTGGGTAATTGAAATTATTCTACTTCCACCATTAGGAGCAGCATTATATTTTTTAGTTACACCTGAGGTTAAATTATCAGCTGTTATATTTATAATTGCTTCTGTAGAACTTGCTCCAAATGTTCCTGCTGCAAATGTTATGGTATCTCCTCCTTTATATTTTTTACCTTGTGTAGTTGCTGTAATTGATTGAATTGAACCCCCTGCACAAACAATAGTAAATTTTGAATTTATACCTGTACCTGAAGTTGATGATGGTGCTACATCAGTATAAGTTGCATTTGTAGCATTAGTTGTATTAGTTGCTATTCCATTAAATAAATTATTTTCTTCTAGATTAAATGAAGAATATACAAATGCTGCTGTAACAATATTGTTAGTAGTACCATCACTATTTTCTGCTGATCTTACTCGTATTATTCCACCTTCACCTTCAGCTCCAGGACCAGTATATGTAAAGTTTTCAAAATCAAAAGTACCTTCAACTGAAGTTGTTACAAATGGGTTTGCAGGTGGGAAAGGTAATGAATCTACAGATGTTAATATTGAACCTGATTTTGGAAATGATACTGTATCAGCCCAAAACCAAACATTACCAGGTGCTGGTTGGAATGCTAAAGAAGATGTTAAAAAGTTTTCTTCTGTTATTATGTTATCATTAATCCATTGTATTTGAAAGAAATAATCAATTCTAGATTCTTGACCAAAAAATGCTTTACATATTTCTTTTATTCCTACATTAATACTATTTGGAAATTCTCCATTATAAAATTCTCGTTGATCTATTCTTGGGTAATTATATACTCCCTGTCCATTAACATTTGATAAAGATTGGGTATAACTTGATCCCATTGGAAACCCTACTCCTAATTCAGTATGTAATGATTCACTCATTACCTGAACTACACCTGGATATTGTTTAGCAAATTGTGAAGCTGATACTTGAGCAGCTGTTAACCCACTAAATGGTCCTTCATTTATAAATAATTCTGCTAGGAATGATGATGTATATCCACCATCAAAACTTTCAGTAAAAGTAGATGCTACATATCCTGTAGGGCTAAATGATTGTCCAGTTGCAGTAACTCCAATTTCCCAAACCCCATTTTTAACATTTGTATCTGCAAAATCTGATGGTTTTAATTGCATTACTAAATTACTATCAAAATCAGTTGAAAAACCTGCTGCTTGTAAAGTACTAGCTTCTATAGTTATAGTATCTCCGGGTTCATATTTTTCACCTATTGTATCAACACTAGCTGCAATATAAACCTCACCTAAACCAAATGTTTCAACTGAAATTACTACTCCAGAACCTCTACCTGATGTTTGAGTAGTTGTAATTAAAGTAGGTGAAACACTAACTCCAGATTGGAGTGGTGGTTGTTGAGATTGTCTTGTTACTGTTAATATAGATCCTGATACTAATGGTGGTGAAAAATAATCTATTACACTATTAATTCTATAATCTGAGTATTGTAAGTTATATTGAACTTGTAATGGGTTACTTACATTATCATTAACTTGATTTATTTGATTAAAATTTAAATTTCCACCTTGAATTCCAGGTTTATCTACCATTGATTTACTTAATACAAGTAAATTATCATATAAATTAGGTGAATAACTTGAAGTTGGGGCATTACCATCTGATAATGATTTTATAAATATTTTTGTTGCTAAGGCACCATCAGTACTATTAAAAGCAAATGTTCCTTTAGATGCTGATATAACTGATAATATTGAAATAGAACTTGTAAAGTGGTTATAATTATAATAAAATTCTTCTCTAGAATTACTTATTGGGGCATTATATATTGTATTAAAAGGTTCAAATACACCACCTGTTCCACCACTAAATCTATATACTGAAGATCCACTAGCAAAGTTTTGTTGTGGAAAATCTGAATTAGGACTTAATATTGGGGCTATATCGTTAACTCCTAAAGTAACTTCTACATTATTAGCTACTTCTGAAGGTCCGCCTTCGGTAACTGAAGATGCTAATGAAGAAGAAATAGATTGTGATGTAAATAATAATACATCTCCTGATGCGTATCCACTTCCTGTTTGTTCTACTACTACAGATGTTACCTGATTAGTATCAACTATAGGTCTAAATGTGGCACCAGTACCTGAACCTCCAGAGGCTGTTATAAATGATTGTGACCCAGTAGGCGCTCCATTAGGCCAATTTGTAGTATTAGTAACTGAAGAAGCCGTAATTATTTGTGCATTAATTAATGCATTACCTGGTCTTTCTTCTGCATAGTGTACATTATAGTCCCTTGCAAATGATTTAACTGTACCTGTGTATTCAGGTATTGTAAATGACATTGAAGGAGGTGCTTGTCTATTTCTTTCTAGTAAGTTTTGTTTTACAACTACACCTGAACTTAATGTTGTTCTTGCAGGGGTAAAATCTTCTATCATTTTGAATAATGAATTGTCAAAGAATTTAATTAACCTAACAAAATCATTTATATCATATGAACTTATATATTTTGTAAAATAAGCATCTCTTAATGCATCCAATTGTGGGTAAGATACCCCTGACTCTGATATCTGTCTTGGATCACCAATATATTCTCCTAAATTAAAATCACCTATTTGTGCTATAATATCATCATTAATTTGATTTTGAGGTGAAAATGCTACTTCTAAATAGTTAATACTAGGATTACTACCACTTGGGTATTGATCTTGTTGAATTGATCTATAAGGTGATAATGTTGAACCTGAAGGTATTTCTGTATTTACAATCCTTACTCTATCAGATACTCTATTTTTAATACCTCCTGGAGTTTGATTGTAGTATATTGATTCTGTATTTTGTGTAAACGAACCAGTTAAATAAAAAGTACTAGTATCGTTATTAAATGATGAAGTATTAACCCATGAACCCGTTACTTTAGGGTGGATAGATTCTCTACTACCAGTATTTAATTCTGTTCCTAAATCTGCTCTAAAAGCTAAATCATCAGGTGTTGAGTTTATAGTATTACCTTGGGTTGAATATGGGTTAACTACAAAATCATAAAATAAACTTTCACTTAATACTGTATCCCAATACCTTACTTCTTGTAATGAACCAGTTAATGGTTGATAATCAATTCCACCTAATGATACTGCACTTGCACTTGGTAAATAGGATATTGTTGAATTTTGCCAATATTGATTTGAAACAACTACTGTAGAATCTGATCCTGAAAAACCAACTTCTTCTCCAATTCTATTAGCTGAATATAATGATGCTGATAGTGTATTACCATAATCAAATGATGCTTGAACTGACCACCAACCTCCATCAAAAAAGGGTAATGAAATGCTTGCTGATCTATCATTATTATATCCTACTGTTCCTTCTGGGTAGAATCTTAAAGTACCATAAGCATTACTCTGACTTGGTACAGATCCAGAATACGAACCACTACCTAATCCTGAGCCTGTATATTCAAGGAGAATATATGCTTTTGTTGTATCACCTACCCAAATGTTTTGGTAAAATGATGATGTAGGAATACCTGGTGTTTTGAATCTAAACTGTAAGGATTTAGGTGCATCGTCTGAACTTGTAAATTCATTATTTAATTGGAATGAAGATGAAATAAAAGTTGGGTTATCTACTCCTTCTAAATGTAAAGCATAATTAAATATATTTTGTTGTAAATCCCAATCTTTAACAAATTCTCTATCTCTTCCCCCAAATTCACTTACTCTTAAAATTGTATCTGGGATACCATACGATGTAATTAATGCTCTTATACCATCTATTGTACCTTTCTTTTTAAGTAAATTAGGCACATTATGGTAAATACGTTTATATAACTGTTTATTTACATTGTCTAATGGAACTATGTTATTCGAAGCTGATATTTCATTATCTACGTATTCAAACCCAGAAGGTGTGTCAACTGCGCCACCGATTGACCCAGTCATATTTGGGAATGGAAAAGTACTACCTGAAGGGGTTATTCCTAAAAATGCTGTATATAAATCATTAGTATTAAAACTGTTATTATATAGTTTTATACCAAAATCTCTAATTGCATCTGCTACAAGATCTTTAGATATACCATAATCTAAACGATTATCTGCATCAAATCTAGTAGTGATATTTTTTGTATAGACCCAAGTATTATCATATTGTTGAGCTACCATATCAACAAATAGTTCATATTGAGCATTTGCTGGATCAGATTTTAAATATTCTGGGATAGCATTATATAAATAATCTTTATTTTCTTCATCATAATTAGAAGCAGATAAGGCTTGGCCTCCATAATACGCACTGCTAGGATCTGCACTACCTAACCAAGTTAAAACTTCTGAACTTCCAGTTGAATATAATTCATAAGGTGGTTCTGAATTAGTTTTTGGGTATGATTTATCTGATCCACTATTATAGTACATAAAATATTCAAACCCATCAAAATTCTTAATTATATCAGTTATTTTTGAAGTAAATGAAGCATTACTGGAACTAAAAGTTGTATTATTAGTTGGCGTTGCAGCTATACTAGCTTGATATGATTGGATTAATCCTACTTTATAATAAAAGTTTTCTAATCTTGTTTGAGCAGATGAAAAATGAACAAAATTGGAATATTTAGTATAATCAACATTTATATCAATTTCTTTTCTGTTTAATATATTTTCTAATTGATTAAATGAACTTGTTATGTCTGATCCTATTAATGCATTATAATTTTGATCCTGACCTGACTCACCTGTTTTGCCTATAATTTCTATACTATAATTAGGTCCTTGAATAAATTGAATATCATTAGATTCAAATTCAGGATAAGGAAAACTTACATTATATGCTTGTGGTACCGATATTTCTTCTACAACCCATAATGTAGATTTTACATTAAATTGAGAAGGTAAAGGCTCATATAATTTAACTAATAACGAAGGTACAGCTTCCGTATTATCTAATTGTAAATTATTTGCTATTACCTGTTGATCATTACCAAAATTAAGTAAAAAATCAACAAAATAAGTTGAAGTATTTCTTTCTTCTATAAAACTATTAGATGAACTAATAATTAATTCTTCTGGTATTGCTGTACTTTTTAACCTTAATTCTGTTCTATCTGAACTTATTTGGTCTATATAATAATTTAAAGTTATATCTGATGATAATCTTTTTCTATAAAAATTATATGTTGAAAAATATTTTCCATATTCATATCCTATATTTTCTAAATCTTTATCTGGATATAAGCAAGTATCTCCTTCTATAACTGAGTATGAGGTTAATGCTATAGCTTTTACATTAGGATCTGTTGGATATATTAAATTTTGATTTTCATCATAAGCATAATATTCAATATAATCTGTTGAAGAGGAAAAAGCAGTATCTAACCTTGAAGAGGATATTAATATATTATCTTCTTCTAAATATTGTTGAAACTCAAACGTTTTAGGATCAACTTGTACTATTGATATGTCTCTTTTTTCTTCCATTTAATATCCTGCTGATGTATTTGATGATGGACTAACAGGAGATGATGTTGACACTGGGTCTACTACTCTACTTTCGTCTACTGATTCTTGTGCTAATTGGTTTATATCACTTAAGTCATTAGAAGGTTCTAAACTAGCTACATTTCCTAGATTAATTTTTTCTCCAGTTAAAGCTTCTGCTTTTTCAATTTGAGCTTGAAGTAAATCTTTTCTTAAATTAGCTATTTCATTTTGTAATGCTTCTATTAAAGGATTATCCTGATCAAAATCAATATAATCCGTGCTTGATTTAATTAAATATTCATGTGATTGTGTAGCTCCGTAAGATGGGATATCATAAAACAATTCGTTATACTTTTGAAAAAAATCAAAGACAGTAAAAGTTGCAGCAATATCATCTGGTGTAGATGAAACCCCTAATTCATTAAACTTAGTGTTTATGATTTTAGGATATTCTGTTTTAGAATATACTTTTCTAATAAGGTCTACTCTTTCTTTTTTAGCCATCTTACAGCAACTTTATTTTATCCATTAACAACCTTAAAGTAGTAATTTTCATCTAATACTATTGTTTGGCCATCAACTTCAGTTTGAATTAATATATTATAATATCTTTCAGGTTCCTACCCATTCATATATACTGTAAAATAACTTCCAGTAGGATCACAACTAATCTGTGTGAATTCTTTATCAAATTCTACTACAAACTCATTAGTATCAAGATCTTTTATAGCATAATAAGATGCTGAAGTAAGAGCATGTTGTTTTGTATCAAGTGATGAAGTTTTAAATGTTCTAACTGGGAATTCTGGTCTTACATTTAATCTAAATTGATTAATACTTTCACTATAAAATACTCCTGCATTGTTATCTAAAGCACAATATATGTCTGGGGTATTAATTACATCTAATTGTTCTATATCAAATGTTGATAAAGTTACAACTGAATTGGGTGGGGAGGGTACTGCATCTACACCTGTTATACCTGATATTGCTTCTATTTGAGTCGATGTCCATGTTAATTTATCACCAACTTTATATCCTGATCCAACATTATTTCCGTCTACAAAAATATTTTTAAATGTATTTGGGTATGTAAATGTAGCTTTAAATTTAGCACCTGTTCCTACACCCGTGTTAGCATCTGGTTCGGGTAGTGATGCTGTCCATGAACATGATATTGAAGATGTTATAACGGGATATGAGCCTGTTAATGTTCTACCAGGTTTAAAATCACCACTACTTGTACTATACGTAAAATCTCTCCATTTTATTTCTAAAGCTGGAGGGTAAATTGTGTTTGTATCTACTGAATAAAAACTTAATTGAGGTGTTACTGCACTTTCAGTTATAAATTCTTGGGCTTTATCCCATTTAACTAAAAACCCATTATTTTCAATTTCTATTTCACCAGCATTTATATTTTTTGAAGATGAATACCATACTTTTAAAATATCAGTTACATCAACATCTAAATCTTTTGTACTTCTCAGATTATAAGACTGAGACCTTTCCATATTACCATTATTAAGGTTAGAATAAGTACCTGATCCTGTATACCAATTACATCCACCAGCATTATTACTACCTGAAAATGATCCAGTTAATAATGGAGGCCAACCTGCTTGTATCCATTTATTTGATCCTGAAAAGTCTGTAAATACCCAACTTACACCATTTGTTCCTTGTAATTTATCTAGATATTGACCTGAGCCATTATTCCAAGACCCAGAAGCAGGATAAACATATACTTTAGATTTTAATATTACATTAGTAGCTTTTGCTACATACATTTTAAAACTTCCTGACCAGTTATTCCAATCTCCAGTATTTACTGCTGCAATATTATCTATTACATCTTCAATTTCACCTTGATCAAATTGAACAATACTTCTTGCTACTTGAGCTACCGGATTAATTTCAGTTACTAAGTTAGAAACATCTAATATAGCATCTAGTCCAGTATTCATTGCAGGGTATGCACTGTATATTGAAGCATCTTGTGAGGGAAATAATTTATATACTGCCATAATTATAATAATGTTACTACCCTACCTTTTATATCGGTATTTGGGTATTTTAATTCAAAAATACTTGGATCTAATGATGGGAATATTGTTCCATTTTGATTAGCTCCATTCATGTCATAAGCCCATTGAGAATATCCTTGTGATGTGCCCGCTTTATTTGTAAATGTTAATAATTTTAATGTTTGTACTCCTTCAACTCTATCTAATAATACCCTAACATCTGCTACTATTATTGGTTGATTTATTTGCCAATTATTAGTATTAAAATAATCTGTTAAAGCTGTAATACAATCCTGTAATACTATATTATTATTAAAATTAGGATATGTTATTATTTCAAATTCAATTGCAAAATTAAGAACAAAAGCATCTTTAATACTTAAAGTATCTCCAATCATTCTATAAACTTCTAAATATTTTTTAAGGTTATTTTTTAATGTATTTGAAGCTGTAGTTAAATAGCTATTTGAATCTTTAGTTAAAACATATATATCTAAAGTAGTATCTGCTTCATCAGCATTAGGTTTTTGTGTCCATGCTTTAGATATTACCCCATATTTTGGGTCCATACTTAAAGCTCTTACTAAATAGTCATCTTGAGTTACATTTCTTAATTGTGTAGAAAATTGAGATATAGAATTTTGTCTAATTTCTTCAATTGTGTCACCATCTTGTCCTCCACTTGCAGCTACTGGGTTGTTAGTAGCAAAAGAATCAAATATATATTGACCTGTTGATGTTGATAATCCTCCTTTAAGAAATTGAATTGTACTTGTATCTGGATTTGTAAGTGACCCAGCTGCTACATTTGATTGTACTCCACCTCCAGTATAATATCTTATTGTTAAAGTTGTATTTGTAGGAGAAACCCCATATGTGTTTGTAAATACAAAATTAGTTGGTGAATAAGCTGTAGTTAATTTGTTTTGTTGAAATGGTAAACCTAAACCTACATTAAATGGGTTAGGTACTATATCTTCAGTAGTATCATTAGGATTACCAGCACCAAATTGCATTTGTAATATTGTTGTTGAGATAAATCTTGTTGCAAATCTATTTTGTACCTGTTTAGTTTGAAGTAAATAAGGTGCATCCGTATCCGTGTAAGTATTAGGATCATTTGTATTAGTATTCCTAATCCCATCAAATACCTGATCTTGGCCTAGATAATCTACTTCATACCAATTATTACCATCAGAATCTTTAACATCTAATATACCAGCTATATTGCTTGCATTTATTTCTATAGTTTGAAACTGTTGTGGTGCTCCAAATGCTATCTGTGTTGAATTAATTTTTCCTGAATAAGCTGTAACTGTTTTCTTTAATAAATAATAAGTTGGATTACCAGAAGATACTTGTGCTATAGTTACTGTTGTTGGGTTATCTGAACTTGATACTGTAAAGTCTACAGGATTTTCAAGGGTAAAAGTTGTTGATGGTGCAGATGTTGATGTAATCGTTGTATTAGCATTAACATATAAAGCATAATCATAATCAGGAACATATGTACTCCCTGATAGTTTTGACGGTAACTGTTGGTAAAGATCTAAGGATACAGATGATAATCCTGTAACCTTTGGTTTATATCCGTACATATAAGCTAAATCAAATATATTATTTGTTTGTCTAGCATACTGTAAGAAGTTTTCTTGTATTTGGTTATCTAAATAATAAGATAATACATCACCTACATAAGCTGCTTGTTCTATAAACATCATACCAGGAGATGTATTTGAGAAATCTGTGTAAGTAGAAGGGAAATAAGTTTGAGAATAGTTAATCAATTGATTTCTATACTCAGTAAAATCTTTATTTATATAATTTATATCTCTATTAATAGCCATTATGCAAAGCTTAAGTTTAAGTCATCACTTATATTTGTATTTCTTATTGAATAAAAGAGTTGAACTGTTATTGTATTATTATCTATATCATTTGTATTTCCATCTACTTTTAAATCATTAACTATAACATTTGGAAATTCTGATTGTAGTTTTGATCCTATATCATCTAATAAATAGTCTATATTATCAGTTGATATAGAAGAAAATATAAATTCTCTTAATCCTCCCCCAAATGTTGGATTTCCTGGTCTTTCTCCTGGGTTTGTTAAAAAGTAATTAATTAAATTATTTTTAATTGCTTCCCTTGTTGTATAATTAGGTACGAACACACCAGGCCCATCGAATGGAAGATTACATCCTATACCAACTCGTGGTCTTAAATCATTGGGTTGTATTTGTACTGCTCCAAAAGCCATTTCTTATATTTTACCAGCCATTAAATTACTAATTTGGTCCATACTTACACTTCCTTGAGGTAAAGAACCATTAGGACTTGTTGTATCTACTGTACCTACTTGTAATGGAACATCTGCTGAGGTAGCATTAATTGTACCATTAGCTCCAGGTCTCATACCATCTAAAACATTCATCATGTTTTCTCTAAGTTTTAACTTATCTTCTTTAGGTAATGGTTTATGTTCTATAGCTCCTTGTGAATCAGTCACTTGAACTGTATTTTGTCTTTGTGGGGTTTTGATAGCTTCTAATAAAATATCCTTCATTTCTTCTTGGATTGCTTCTTTTACTGCTGATTTTACTATGCTTTTTAGTTGATTTAATTTCATATTAAAAAATTTAATTTATTATAAATATTGGTTTAGTCTGCTTTTAAGTCATTTTGTACTATATAAAATGCTAATTCATCAAGTAATACTTGATCTGTGGCACTAAATGAACCTTCTCCTCTTAAAAGTACAACACCTTGTGAGTTTTTAGCTATTGCTTGTCTTCTATATAAATCTCCAACTTGACTATCTTTAACAGGTTCTACACTCATAGAAAAACCATTAACATTAGTTAATTGAGGATTACCTTGTGATTCTTCTTCATTTTGTAATGCTAATAATTCGGCATTAATTTCTGTCATATCAATTTTTCCATTTGAACACCTTTCAATTAAAGCATCAAGTTTTTTTAAATACCTTAAAATTATTATTAGACAAATTACTAAAAATATTAATGAAATCAAAAGACCTTTACGAAGATCTTTATTTACATTTCCTAATAAAGTTATAATTTCTTTTATATTTTCAAAAGCTGCTACTACACTATAAGGAACACCAACACCTAAAGGAGCTCCTAAAGGTAAAGCAATATTAGAAATTGCATTTTTAATTACAGCTACTTGTTGGGTTAATATTAAAAATATAGCAGCTAAAATTGTATTTTGAGCAATAATTACGTATACTTGATTTATTTGTCTAACAATTGAGTTTCTTTTTTTAATACATTCCTTTAAAGCTTCATCACTAGGACACTTAGTTTCTTCTATGTCTGATTTTATAGTCTTTGTTATGCCAAATAATATAAGAAGTTGAATAGCTAAAGGGAATAGTCTAGTTTGGACTATTTTTGTTAAATTTTGTATTCTTGCTTTTAAAGCTAATAAAGTTTGTTCTACAGGAGATAAAAATTTTGCTATAGCTTTATTACCTAGTTCTACAGCTTCATTTGCTAATGCAATTGCTTGTTTTTCCCCTTCAATTACTAAATCAACCATAGCAAGTGGTGATTGAATTTCTTTAACTTCACCATTGCCTGTTATTAATTGAATGTAGTTTGGGGCATATGAATTACCTCTACTTGTTGATGCTTTGGGGTCAGGAAGTACTAATACTTCTCCTCTAAGAGGAGTAACATCAAAACCTTCAATTACAGGAACAGCAAATTGCATATTATATTCTCCTTCTGCATTTGTAAATACTGCTTCTCTACCCTCATCATCAAAATCTGCTTTTCTCCATCTAATTTCTTCAACTTCTTTTTTTACTTTTTTTATTTTCCCAAAAATATTTTTATCACCACTAGGGTCATCAACTTTAATTTTTTTAACTTTTATATAGGGTTCGACAGGGTATAGAATTCCAACAGGTTTTATTTCAACACCTTTTAAAGGTTCACCTGTTGTTTTATCATATATTTTACCTTTAGTTCTATATGCTACTAATTTAATATTTAAGTCTTTTATTTGCTGTTTAAGTTGTTTAGTATCAACAGCACCAGCTACAGCTCGGGAATCATCAACTTGTCCTTTAGCATTTTGAATTTTTTGGAAAAATTTCATCCCCTCATCTGTTTGAAGATAAGCTTGACCTGCTTGTAATATAGCATCTGTGGCTTGTTGTTTTTGTTCTTCTTTAGTAGCCATTATGAGGATTTTACATATTTAGATAATAAAGTACCTTCATTTGAAAAATCAATTATTGATTGTAATGTATCAGAACAATTAGCTGCTGAATCATATAACTCAGGAGTTGTTGTTTTTACTCCATCACAAAAACCTTTTATAGATTCTAATGCTTCAACAAACTTAGCTACCATAGTATCTCCTAATACAATTGATTCTTTAGAATTCTTTCTTCCTAATGAAACATATCCTTTTTCTGAAAATATATTTACATTTTTTTCTCTAGATTTAATACCTAAATCTTCTACTGATTCTAATATTATTGATTTTTTAGCAGACATTATTATACTATCTGTTGTAGTATTAAATAATAATCTACCTGAATTAAGTATAACTTGTGGTTGATTATATGAAGGTGGTGATTTAGGAGTATTTTTAACCATATCACTAAAAGGTATAGTAGCTCCTTCACCTTCAATTTTTTCAGTTATAACAGATACTTTAATTGGTATCTCTTGGTTTGATGTCATATAAATTGAAGCTGGGTCTTCATTTATATCTTCTACAGAAGGTATCCAACCCTCTTCATCTGATTCTGGTTGTCCATTTCTAATTATTGTAATAGGATTACCATTACTACCAGCTTCTGACCAGTTATTTTTTATTCCTTGATCTAATTTAGATGTATTTCCTAATCTAATGGTATTACCAAATCTCCCCTCTATGATATTATCACCAGCAAATGGTAATAAAGGTCTAACATTTAAATCATCATTAAAAGTACCCCCACTAAACCCATTAAGGGAAAGAGTATTTGGTATTGGTGATGATTTTCTAACATTACCTGCTTCAATTTGTTGATAATCTTTAGATTGAGCAGGTGATGCATTATTATAATCATATACATCTGGGTATGCATTTTGTTGTGGGTGATTCCAAATGTTTATTGGGTTTAAATAATAATACGATTCTTTTTTAGATGATTGAGTTTGATATTGATTTGGTAATCTAAATAATAATACAAATTCATTTACTAAAGGATAGTTTTTCTGTTGTGGAAATAAAGGAGATGCTAAGTTTGAAAAAGTATTATTTGCATTAGTAACTTCATTACTAGGTACATCCATTAATTGGAATTGTATTGTACCTAAACCAGCCCATTTGCCCGCTTTATTCCATAGTTTAGAATTTTCATTTAAAGAAATATCTACTACTCTAGCAGCTACTACTTTATCAGCTAAATGTTGAATAGCCCCTCTATTAATTTTACCAGTTTGAGCTTGCCCAGTATTTAAAAAAGCATTTACTTGTGAAAATTCCCCAATACTCATTTTTTACTTTTCTTTTTTATCTTGAAAATCAGAATTTAATTTATCAAGTTCTTCTAATAATTCAGCTTTTTCTTTTTCAGTAATACCCAATTCATCACCTGTATTGCTATTATTTAATGCACGTTGTACTATAGTAGCCATTTTGATTAATTGTTCATCGTTACGAACACCAATTTCCATATATTCTTTAATAAGTGGAA
>CAACVC010000196.1_pt1 | contig 13972 bp, 18 predicted proteins | sample 2381761 | NCBI WGS metagenome assembly CAACVC01 (sample SAMEA5211966, study PRJEB30684) | marine metagenome | biome: Marine; feature: Epipelagic; material: Water | collected 2015-10-15 | depth 45 m
ATTAGAAGCAATAGGGCAGACTGAACTTGCTAGAGCTAACTTACTTAGAGACCTTTATACTTCATTACTAAGTGTTGGTGGACAAGCGTCTTCTGCACAGGGAACGTCAGGGTTTCTTTCAGACATCTTTGGTGGAGAAACCCTTGGTGGTCTGTTTGATAAAATTTTAGGAAGGTAATAACTAATGGCAAGATTTAGTCCAGAGCTTTTAAGGTCTATAAGAGAATTTGGTTCTTCTCTGTCTGCTCCGCAAGCTAGTTCAGGTAGAATGCTTACTGGCGCTCAACCTACAACTCTTGGCGGTATACTGGCACGTAATGTTGGTGGCTTGATGGGTAGGGACATGAGGACTCCACAGGAGAAACAAATGCAGGCGTTACAGGGTTTAGACCCTAATGACCCAGCATCTATGGAAGCCATGATAAAAGCGTTGTCTATTACTGATCCTGAGAGAGCGATAAAATTAGCTGATGCTTTTAGACAAAGACAAGAAGAAAAAACTAGAGTTGAAGGTGAAAAAAGTGAGAAAGAGTTGCAGATTAAAGGTCAAAACTTAATCTTTGATACTCTTTTTAATGCTGAAGACCCGTCTTCTGAAGCTACAAGAGCAAAGGTTACGCAAATAAGACAAGAGTACAATGTTTCTGCTATAGATACAGGTAGTGTATACACAAAAGTTACAAAGGCGCGTGAAGGAAAAACGGCTTTGTCTAATAATTACACTGAAGGAGATTCTTACAATTTAATGGATGACAACGGAGACATTTTTAATGTTCAAATTATGAATCCTAAAAAAGAAGGACAAGACTCTAAAGAAATTATTACTCATATTTCTGGCCCTAATCCTGATAGTGAAAAACCTTTTGGCGAAACTACACTAGTATCTAGGGAAGGTATTTCTCCTGAACAGGCTGTAAAATTAAAAGCTGAACAAAAAGGTGAAGAAACAAAAGCCGAATTATGGGCTAAACAACAAAACGACGCAACAAGTGCTGTAGAAGCAAATATTGATGCTTTAGACACAACAAATAGAATGATTGATCTTTTAACTGTTGGAGTAGAAAGCACTGGCGGCATAGCTGAACAAGCTAGAAGAACTATAGCAAGTAAATTAGGAATAACCACAGAGGAATTAACTAATAAAGAAATGCTAGTCAATATGGCCGGTAGAAATGTTTTAGATAAAATAAAACTTTTAGGAGCTAATCCTTCTAATGCTGAACGTGAGTTTTTACAACAACTTGAAATAGATATTAGGAATAATCCTAAAGCAGTTAACTTGGGTATTCTTAATGAAGCTAGGAGAGTATTAGAAAATCAGCTTCGTAGAAACAGATATAAGATGACTAGCACTAGAGACGAATATACTGCGGCCTTGAAAGAAGGCGGCGTGTTAGATTTCGGCTTTGTTGACCCCTATAAAGGAAAAGAAGGCACAGAGGTTCCGTCTTTTGAAGCATGGGCAGCATCTAAAGAAAACGAAGGAACGCAAACGTCAGATAAAAGAATGACACGCAGAGGATTACGTTAATGCCTAAGATAACATTGCCTAATGGTGTTGTAGTAGAAGTTCCTGAAGATGCTACACCAGAAATGGTCAGAGAATATGCTATTGATACAGGATTAGCTACTGCTCAAGATTTTGACCAAGAGTTTAGTGTAACGCAGTTTCTTAAAGAAAACCTAGATATTCCGCTAGGTCTTGGCGGCTCACTGGCTGGAGCAGCCGCTGGTGCTGCTTTAGGCTCTGCTGTACCAGTAGTAGGAACTGCTGTTGGCGGTATTGTTGGCAGTATTTTAGGGGGTGCTACGGGTACAGGCGCTGGCGTAGTTATGTCTGATGTTATTGAAGACCCTGAAGATGTTGACTATGCAGAAGCTATCTATCAATCAGGACTGTCTATAGGTATAGATATTCTTACTTTAGGTGTGGGTTCTAAAATAAAGAATATGGTTAAGACAGCCAAGGCTCTAAACTATAGTCCTGAAGAAGCTGCCAAAGTTATAGCTGACCAAGCTAAACAAGGAGGCGCAGCAGGCTCTGAAGCATCTTTAGCAGCTACACAAGAATTTCTGTCAGAAAGAGGCGCTACGTTACTGCCATCACAGACAGGAAAAGCCACTGAAACTGTTGAACAATTAGAGTCTATAGCTCAGTTTGGTATTCTATCGGGCGCTCAGATTGATAGAAACACTAAAAATGTAGCTTCAGCAGTTAAAGACTCTCTTACTGATATTCTCAATAGACAAGGTGATGAATTATTTATGTCTCCTGAAGAATTAGGAGAAAACATGATGAGAGTCATTGATAACGGTAAGCAAAGTTTAGGGGATGTTTATTCTTTTAGCTTAGATGAAGTCAATAAACGTCTTAGTGGTCAAGTCACAGGCCCAGCAGGTTCTATAAAGAATGTTTTAAGAGGGTTCTTGTCAAGTAGAAAAGATGAACTTAGTCTAAACCTACACCCAGAAACTGTTCAGCATATACAAGGAGAACTAGCTGCTTTAGGGCAAAATAATAGAGTTACACTGAAGGCTTTAATTAACTTAGAAAAGAGACTTACTAAAAAAATTACAAGCACTAGCCAGCCTACTTCTCAAGGATACAACAGTGAAGTTTCTCAAGAGTTAAACGAACTTTCTTCTAGCTTAAAAGATATTATAGGAAAAACAATACAGAACGTAGACCCTGAAGTATCTGAAATATATAATACTGCAAAGAAGTCGTATGCTGAAGGAGTACAAGGACTTTTACCCGACATAAACTCCCAATACATACGTAAAGCTAGGAAAGGAGACTTTGAAGCACTAGGCACTTTTTTAATACATAGTGGTAGTGCTAATAAGATAAATCAGTTTATGAAAAGCATTGACACGGCTTTTGACGCAGCCACCGCTGCGGGTATGACAGGCAAAGGAGTACAAGCTGTTAAAGAAGGTGTGGGGTTTGCGTCAGCAGGGGAAGCAAAAGAAGCTGTTAAGCAGGGTTTTATAAAAAACTTGTTTGGTGATTTAGAAGGTGAGTTTGTTATGAATCCTAAAATGGCTAAGGCTTACGAAAAACCTAAGATGGCAGCTAAACTAGCAGCAGTTTTAGGTAAAGACGCCAAGCAAGTAAAGCAGTTAATGAATGTTATGGCTGAAACATCTACTAAAGAAGGTAGCGGTTTTATGGGACTGTCTTTAGCAGGCAGACAAGTAGGTGCTATAACAGGAGTAGCTGCGACAGCATTAGGCGGTATAGGCGGTTTAACAGGCTCTCTAGGAACAGCAGGCGCAATTTTGCTTACCCCCATGCTTATCTCAATGAAATACACTGATCCTAAATGGGTTAACCAGCTAATAGCTCTTGAGAAAGCTCCTTGGGAGTCTGTTAGTGCTAAAACCATAGCCCTGACTAACTTTCTAGCTGATACTGTAGCTGCGCTTCCTTTAGAAGACCAAGCTGCATTAAGAGCAGATATAAGAGAAAGGTCTGCAAGACAAGCTGCTCCTCAACAGAAAGCAGTAGGAATGTAGAAAACAAGGGGGCCGTTAAGCCCCCAGTAGCTTTTAAGCTACATTAGCAAACTTAACCTTCTGCATGTCACCCCGTAGCCCAGCCTTCATATAAGCCGTTGCACGGCCTTCAAAAAAGTTCTGGTGTTCTACCCCCAGTACCTCGTCTAACCAGCCCAGAGGGTTGTCCTTGACGTTGTAGTTGGGCTTTAGACCTAACTGTAGCAACCTACGGTCTGCAATGTACCTAATGTACTTCTGCATCTCCTTCTTGGTCAGTCCTTCTATGTCACCCTGCTCAAACACTAGGTCTAGGAATCTATCCTCTAGTTCCACCATAGTCCTACAGGCTTCATAAATCTCCTTCTTGAAGTCATCAGTCCAGATGTCTATGTTCTCCTGAATAAACTCCCTGAACAGCTTAGTCATTGCCTCAACGTGCAGAGACTCATCACGTATGCTGTACGTAATAATCTGTCCCATGCCTTTCATCTTACCGAACCGTGGGAAGTTAAGCAGGATGATGAAGCTGGAGAACAACTGCAGACCTTCAGTGAATCCAGAGTAGATAGCCAGTGCCTTAGCAATGGACTGTTTATCGCCCTTAGCGACCCGTACAGAGTCGATGTACTCATGCTTGTCTGCCATAGCCTCATACTCTGCAAACGCCTTATACTCAACCTCTGGCATTCCTACGGTGTCCAATAGAAGACTGTAGGCGTGTTGGTGTATGCTTTCCATGTTGGCAAAGCTGGACATCATCATACGCGCTTCAGGCTTCTTAAATATCCTCATGTACCTGTCTACGTACCCAGAGCCTACGTCTACGTCGGACTGTGTAAACAATCGGAATATCTGAGTCAGTAGGTTCTTCTCCTGCTCCGTCATGTTCTGCCAATCCTTTACGTCATTGTGCAGCGGTACATCTTCAGGGAACCAGTGCATTTGATTCTGCTGTGAGTAGTAGTCGAACATCCAAGGATGGTCAAATGGTTTGTAGTAATCTCTAGTGTCTAGTAGGCTCATTGATTTTGTCCGTCTTTTAGCTCTATGTATTGTTTCCAATCAATAATCTCTCCAGTTAAGTCATTTACGGCAGAGACTAAAAGAGCAAGTAAAGGTACAATATCTTCTATATCCTTTCCCATATAGGTTTTATGTCTTTGCATTAGTTTTTCTGCTTCTTGAAATACATCTTCACCTCTTTCAAGTCCCATCATGCGTAGTGTTCTCCAAAGTTTAGTTCCAGTGTCTCTAGTTTGTCTTCAGCTTCCGACAGCTTCGTTATCAGTATGTCCATAGTGTCTACTGTGTGTGGATGCTCAGCGACAGCTACAGGGTTTTCAAAGAAGTTCAGTATATCCGCTTCAGCTTCAACTATCTGTGCTTTGTATCTGGCCCGTAGTGCGCTGTACAGTCTGTTGCTCATGCTCCAGTTCCTCATAGTATTTAATCCAATCTTCATAGGAAGTCAGTAAGTTTTCCTCCCATATATAATACAAGCAATCATATATAGGATGTTTGTTATCCCTCACAACTCAGGCACTCCCCGTCTTCTAAGTTAATCCTTGGTATCTTTACGTTGACATTCTCTGCATTACGTGCCGCTGTGGTACGATAGTAGTACATAGACTTCAACTTGTTTGCACCAACCCAGTGTACGTTGTTGACGTACTCTAGGTACTCGTCATGTGTCTCCTGTGACGCAGTGGACGGTGGTGGCTCAAAGAATGTATTAACTGACTGAGACTGACACACATAGGGCTGACGCTGGTAGGCGTGTTCTATGACCCATATCTGGTTAATCTCAGGCGCGGTCTTGAATACTTCTCTTTCTTCTTTAGACAGCGCCGAAAGCCCTGCAACAGAGCCTTCAGCAGAAGAAATAGCCTTCCATGTTTTCTCATTGTTCATACCTTTACTTTCTAATAGTTTTTCTAGGTACTTGTTCTTTACACGGTAGCTGCCACTCAAAGTCTTGTGCGTAAAAATGTTAGCCCTCGTAGGCTCAATACTAGGACTCGTTCCACCACATATAATACTACTGCTGGCGTTAGGAGCAATAGCAAGGAGATGTGAGTTACGGCGACCACTGCCAGCCATATCAGGAGCTTCACCCCTAGTTCCAGCCAAGACACGACTAGCCTCTGTAGCTCTTTCCTTGATGTGCTTGAAGGCTCTGTTGTTAAAGCTGGCAGCGTACACTCCCTCGAAAGAGAATCCATTACGTTGAAGATAACTATGAAAGCCCATTGCACCAAGGCCAACCGCCCTTTCTCTATATGCACTATAAGCGGCTCTTGCAAAGCCTTTTTTATCTTGTCCCACATAATCCATAAACTCCTCTAATGTGTCTATTTGCTCTGTGGGGTAAAGCCACAGATCATCTAGTGCATGAACAATAAAATGCTCCAGTGTGTTGTCCAGCATAGTGATTAAATCAGCTATGAAGTTCTCATCATCTTTCCACTCATCAAAGTATTCTAAATTAACACTTGACAGGCAGCAAACTGCTGTACGTTCCTCACCTGTGGGTAAGGTAATCTCAGAGCATAAGTTACTCTGTCGCACAGACAGCCCTAAATCCTTCTGCTGCTGTGGTAGATACTCGTTACAGCGGTCTGTGTTGATAATGTACGGCTCACCTGTCTCTGCTCTGGTGTGTACTAACTGCCACCACAAATCCCTGGCTGAGACAGTTTTAACTGCTTGCTTAGACTTAGGATCAATCAAACGCCAAGGTAAGTCATGCTCTACCGCATATAGGTATTCATCAGATAAAACGATACCGTTATGCAAATTAAGGCACTTGCGATTGAGGTCGCCACCAGTAGTCTTTCGCATTGCAATAAATTCTTCAATCTCTGGGTGACTGATGTCCATATACGCCGCATACGCGCCTCTCCTTGTAACTCCTTGGTTGAAAGCCAGCATTTGGCTATCAACTACGTTCATAAAGGGAATGCTCCCAGTTGATTGACTCCCGTTAGAAGTAGCCACACCGTTACTCCGAACAGCGCCCCAATAACCACCAAGCCCGCCTCCGCTGGAAGTGAGCCAAATGTTTTCATCATAGTGAGCAGATAGACCACTTCTGGAATCAGGCACAAAATTAAGAAAGCAAGAAATAGGTAAGCCACGGGTAGTTCCTCCATTACTCAGTATTGGTGTACTGAACATAAACCAGCTTTTACTGGCGTAGTCATACAGGCGCTGTGCTAGGCCAAAGTCAATGCTTTGGTGATAGGTTGCACTGTACACAGAAGCGCGTGCGAAGGCTTCCTGTGCGTATGTCTCGTCCTCCCAGAAGTACCTGTCCTTCAGTGTGTTCAGAGAGAAGTCATTTAAGTCTTTCTCTCTGTCGTAGTCTATAGTAATCCCAAGGTAATCTTGAGTGCCTGTCTTATACTGCATCTTGATTGTCCAACAAAAACTTCATCAATCGTTCCTCATACCAACGTGCTTTGCGTAGGTCTTCAAAGGGCTTGCTCTTGTATCTGAATCTCCACATATACTTGAGTGCATTGCCCCTGAGATAACCTATGTACTCGTCCTTAGACAGCATAGCTTCTATAGCTTCTATGCACTCTATGCCGCCATTGTTGTAGTGTGGTGGGTTGTCCACCATGTCAGGAGCAGACTCAGCTATATAGGCAGGGGCAGACTCAACAGAAAAAACGTCATGCACAAACTTATCTCCATACAAGGGATGGTCATTTGGCGCGTTGTCTTCTTCTTCCTCGTCCCAATGCACTTGGTATCCGTACTTCTTGTTAATTCTAGTCCATGCGTCTGGACTTTCATCATCAATAGAAGCTCCCGGTGTAAGCCTCGTCTTCTTCGTCTGTGTCTGGTCTTGTGTCATCTTGTAGTTCTTCCTCAAATTGTTCTAATCGTGCTATTAATTTATCTTCAAACCTGTCTAGTATTTCTTCACTAGATATGTCGAGGGATTCTATCAGGTCATCAGGGTCATAGCGTTGCAAAACTCTTTCCTTAATCTCATCCATGGTTAAACTGTATTTATTGTGAGTCAACATATTTCATCAACTTGTCAAAGTCATTTAATGTGTAGTGCTTAAATCCTTCCTTCTCGCACCACTGCCCCATTGTCATCTTAGCGCCCTTGCGTAGCTTCTTGTTAGGATCTGACAGTACAAAGATCAGTTCTGTGTCTGTGCAGTCCCTGATGGCTTTGTACTTCATTGTATCGCCTGTCCTAAAGAATCCCTTTAGTTCCAAAAGTATCCCTGTGCGCGTATGTACGAAGTCTGGTTTGTACTTCCTGTGCATAGTGTAGGGGACATCAAATGGTTCATACTTAAACTTACGCTTTGGTGCTATGGCTGCAAACGAAGCCTCTAGCCCTGACCTGTAAATACTCCCTTTACGTGATCTCTTGGACTTTAGGCTCATTGGCTACCTCCGTCAAGAACCGTGGGCCTGTAGAGTACAGGAATGTGCGTAAGTCTGGATAGCAAGAACGCTTGAAGTGACAGTAGGAGCAACCTATTGGTAGCTTCATGTTACCTGACTTACCATCAGGAACAGGGTCATTACAAAACTCAGGTGGCTCTGGCTGCTGTACAACCGCCTTTACGTGCTTGATACGTTCTACTATGTCTTCCTTCAAGACTTCGTACACAGGCGCTTGTGTGTCTTCTAGGTCATACTTTAGGAAGGCGAGGTGTCCGTTTTGCTTGTCCATTGCAAGCCAGCCTACCTCTGTGTCACCTTCAGACTTAGCGTATCCTTTGATCTGGTCTATATAACCAAAAGGATCATCAAAAGCCAGCGTAGCGTCCTTGAACTTCTTAAATCCAAAACTACTGGTTGATTTAACATCCGTAAGCACTCCATCAATCTTACAGTCCATGCTCCCTACAATTCCTTCCACTTCAGCTTGGGCTTGCTCATGGCTAACAGTGTGGCCTGACAGCCTGACTAATAGCAACAGCATTTCCTCAATCAAATGCCCGTACAGGAACTTGACTAAGTTATTTGGCTGCATTGGTTCCTTTGGCCCTACATTGTTGTAGTGGTTCCAAAGATACCTGTCATCCCTGCCAATGTTTGACATACGCAGCTTACGTGCATCAAAGCCACCACGGTTGGTAAACTCCTTACGCATTAAGTCCTTAACTGCTTCACCAAACTTCTCAATCTCTGCTTCAGCGTCTACACCCTTTTCAGGGCGCTTGGTCTTGACCAGACTGTAAATGTCATCAACAAGTGTATGTGTTGTCTTGTTACTCATTGTCACTGTCCTTGTTAAACAATTCTTCTAACCTTTCCGCTGCCATGTCACTGAAAGCTACAAACCACTCACCATGGCGCTCATAATGCTTCTCCAGCAAAGCATGGGCTTGCTTCTCAGATTCTCTCCTGTCCTCAACATCCCATGCTGCAACAAGAACGTAGTCTCTGTATGGTGAGGATGTTTGGTACTGCTTTAGCCTGTCCTCTGCATCGACAGCCATGCCCACTTTGCACCAGCTAGGGAAAGCAGGGTTGCGTATCACATACACTTGGCCCTTCCTAACTTCATCAAAAAGTTTCTGTACGGTGTACTTTATTTCTTGTAGTTTGTTAGGAACTAAGTTCATAGCCTTAAAAGCCGCTTCCATTCCTTTATTTTTGTACACACTATGAAAAGGGTGATTTGGGTTTCCTAGCCTATACCTTTTACCATTCAAAGTAACTCTTGATTTATTTTCTATATATCTTTTGTAAGGCATATCAATGTGTTTCTGACCAGTTTCTACCGACATTGTATTCCCCTGTTAGTGGACATCTTAGGTTATAGTGTAGACCAGCCGCCTCTATGCAAGACACTGCTAGTCGCCCGTACTTATCTTCCTGACCCTTTGCTACCTCTGCCTGTACTTCATCATGGATGTTGCCTACAAAGTTATAGTCCAGCTTGTACCCCTGTGCATATTCATCTAGGATAACAAGAGCCTTCTTCATAACTATGGCACCAGCACCTTGCAGTAGCGTGTTGAGTGCTGAGTGTGCGCTACGAACCTGGAGCTTTCTACCGTCTAGTCCTTTGAGGTATCCTGCTCTAGCTTTTGCTGCAACTCTCTCTGTAAGATCTCTAAGTGCTGGGAGACCATTAAGGAATCTTGCTCTAAGCGCAGAGCCAGTACGCGCATTTCCCCCGACAACCGTGCCAAGTTTTGCATCTCCTGCACCGTATAAGAAGGCATATATGAAAGTTTTAGCCTGATCTCTCGATTCAATTCCTGCAAGGTGTTGATTTGCTGTGTGAATGTCGCCGTGGAGAATTTCATTGGTGTACTCCTTGTCTCCCATATAGTGAGCTAGCATACGTAGTTCCAGTCCACTGGCATCAAAGCCGACCAGGGAATACCCTTCCGGCACAGTCCAGCATGATCTACACTCCTTACCGTATGGAGCGCGTACAGCGGGAACCTGGGCAAGATTAGGCTCTGAGTGCGTCATGCGGCCTGTTACAGCGCCGTTGGTGTTTACTCTGCCGTGTACCCTACCGCCATCATCCGCAGCCTCTATCCAGCTTTGTATCTGTGCTACACGTTTCTGCACCATCAGGTACTCTGCTATCAGCTGCGCTTCCGGTATGTCAGTGATCTTAGACAGTACAGATTCATCTACGATGGCGTGTCCCTTCTCTGTAAACTTTGTGGGCTTCCATCCAAAATGCTGTAAGTATCTGCCAATCTGCTGCCGTGAACCTAAGTTAAACTCAGGGTAGTCTACGCGACTAAACGGGCCGCAAACGTCACTCCACTGCTCGCCTAGAAACTTTAGACCTACCGCAGAGAGTGTATTATCTTTCTTACACCGTGGCGTAACTTCCTTGATAAATGTAGGGAGAGGACGAAAGGTGTCCTGTACTTTGTCTTCCAACTCATATTTTTTTTCCTTTAGCAGAGCTAATAATTGGTGTGCATATTTTAGATCCAGTAGCCAGCCTAGCCTGACCTGTCTAGCGGTTATCCGCTGCACTTCATGTTCTAGTTCTATTGATGATGCGTCAAAACCATCCAGTTCTTTTAGTAGGTGCTGGTACAGTTTTTCAGTTACTTCAACATCGCGTACACAATACTTTTCCATCTCAGGTGTTAGGCGTGTCCAGTCGGTATGGTCGCCTTTAGAGAACCCAAGACGCTCGCCCCATGCGCGTAGGCTGTGTCCTCCATCGCGGTTAGGACTACTAAGGCGTGACATGACCAGCGTATCCTGTACGCGCTCACGGTCTACCTTGATTCCCCATAGGCGCTCCAGTACAGGCAGGTCAAACCCGTATAGGTTCTGTCCTACTACTGGGAACGTGCCTTCCAGCGTAGCAGCCAGAGACTCAGCATCGTAATGCTTACGTACCTCACCGTCCTGCTTTGTTACTGCAATCCAGATAACACTAGGGTTTAGCCCATCAGTCTCAATATCTAGGTACAGTTCGCTGTTAGAAGTCATCGTCTACGTCCTTGGGTGCCGCTACTTCAGCCATGCGCCCTGTTGTCCTGTCATACTTCAAGTAGCAGGCTGCTCCTGTCAAACCAGCGTAGCGATTCTTTAGGATACGTACTGTAGTTGTGTTACGCTTATCCTCGTCCTCGTCCTGCTGGTTACGCTCCAAGCCAATCACCATGTCCGACAGTTGCGCTATCGCCTGTGAGCCTCGCAACTCACTCAGGCTAATCCTGCCTCCGTCCTCATGTGGCTTACCTGTGGTACGCTTCAGGTGCGACACCAGAAACAGTCCTACACCTAGCTCCTGCACCAGTGTACGCAGGTTAGTCATAATGGCGTCGATAGCCTTACGCTCGTCCCCGTTCTCCTGTGCTGACACTACGATGGATAGATGGTCGAGGATGATCCACTTACAGTCCAGCGCCTTAGCCATGTGGCGTATGCGAGACAATAGTTTGTCCTCGCTTGTACTGCCCCAATGGTCAAACAGATAGAACCGTCCAGTACCTAGTGTTTGCTCCCAGAATGGAAACGCAGCGTCGGAATCTAGGTCTTCCTCAAGGTGCAGTGGGCAGTCAGCGGCTACCGACATGATACCCAAAGCAGTCCTCGCTACGTCTTCCTCAAGCGCAAGTATGCCAATGTTGTCCTCTGTAGCGTTGAGTAGGTAATACTCTAGCTCCCTGACAATCTGTGACTTACCCATACCTGATCCACTGGTGATGGTCACTAGCTCGTATGGTCTGAATCCCTTGGTCATGTCGTTAAGACCTTGCCATGGATACGGTATAGACTTCACCTTCATCTTGCCAGTGATGGCGTCCCATGTGTCCTTACCACATATAATCCCATCAGGCTGGTAAGATTTAGCGTCCCACCATGCCGACACAAAATCCCGTACCTTGTTAGCTACTAGCATCTCGCTAGCGTCCTTCATAGGCAGCGTACAGATTTTTAGCTTGCTGGGGCTGAATATGTCTTTGATCTCGTCAATGGCGGTCTGTCCAGCCTTGTCGCTGTCGAAACACACCACTACCTGATCGTAACCTTCCAGCCACTCTAGTTGCTCTTTTATTTCCTTTGCTGCTGATGATGCGCCAGAGCGTAGCGACACCACATCCCATTTATTGTCGAACATCTCAGACACGCTCATCGCGTCCAGTTCGCCCTCTGTTATCGTTATGAATTTACCCCTGCCACGGCAGGTATTCTGCCCGAACAGCCCTACGCCCTGCATTGTGCCTGTTGCGTAGAAGTCCTTGTTCTGCACCACACGCACCTTGCTGCCCTTCACCTCGTTAGTGTCGGTTGCATAGTACGGATAGTGATGCCTGCTGATTGTCCCTGACCTGTCAAACTCCACAGTAACACCAAACTTGGCGCAAGTAGCCTGTGATATTCGACGCTCAGGTATAGCGGCAGTGGCACCGTTAAACTCTAGCGGTCTCTTTTCTGCAATGCTCACAACTTCACCATTGGCGCTCTCGCGGTGGTTACACCCAGCGGAGAAGCAGTGGGCCGACCCGTCACTATAACGGGCCAGCGCATCACTACTGCCGCACACTGGGCAGGCTTCATGCTTTACAAACTTAGAGTTCTGCATCTATTCCAGACGCGTCTTCAGCAAGTTCTAACACTCGCACAGCGTTAAGATAGGTAGGCGTACCGTGTACTGGGTGCGCTGGGCCTGTCTTGTAGCTAATACGTACCGTAGAGCCGCGAGGTATGTCACCAGTAAAGGGGTTATCATTGGCGTCAATGATCTTCACCGGAAACTTACTGGCAAACTTTCGCTGTGCCATGTTCTCGTACTCTTTGATTTTCACACCCTGAGCGGAAAGCATCTCTGCTGTTGCATCGTCCAGAGTACCCGTCAAGGTAAAACGCCCAGTATCTTGACCTTCATACGTCTCAGTATCGCGCAAGTTGCTAAACGCTACCTTCATCTCTACTATAGCCATCTATAGCCTCCTATGGTTATTGTAGTTACTAAATATGAAACTTTAAGAATATACACTATGTTCATTCCCTCGCTTCATAGGTATATTATACCAGATTTTCAAATCAGCGCAACACCTCCTAGTAAAATAATTCCAATTCAAGATCATCTAGCTGCACTTCGTCTAAGTACAAAGACTCGTACTCTTGAGCAATTATCGCTCTGTTTGAGATAGTGTAACACCTGTTACATAGGTCGATATGCTCCCCTGTTTTGGTGTCTTTTCTGGACAATTCAATGTCGTTCAATGGGCCACTGTTGCACGCCTTGCATCTCATTAGTGTACACTCCTGTTAAACAGTTGGTTATATATTTCCTGCACTTCGTTTTCTGTGTTTTCTTCCAGAACATTAGTTAAAAATTGACTAGCAATCGCCAGTATTTCGTTCAATCTAAGATTGTTTATCTCGTATTCTACAATCTCTTTGATCTTTTCGTCCATAGGTGATCTCTCTCTATCGTCCGTAACGTCTAGGTCGTGTGATAGTTTATCGCTCATTATTTCGTCCTTACTTTTTTTTCCTCTTGCTTTGGGGTAGTGTGGGCCTAAGACCCTGCCTATATGTCGGCTCGCATTCTTTTTTCTTCTAGATCTTCTTCTGTCCACAAAATGTGTTGATCTAAAATTTCCAAAAGTTTGTCTTTATTTATTATCATTACATTCACTCCATCCAGCCAAGCATCTTGGCTTCATTTTCTAAAAAACTGATTTGACGAAGGCGTTGTTCACCCCACTCAGGGGTGTTTGCTGTCCAGCGGCCTTTGTTTTCGATTGACCAGTGCCTCCTAGCTTGCTCGATGGTCAGACTCCTTCTGCAACCACAGGTTATAAATACCTCGCCGTCTTGCCTGTACACAACCATTTGATAGTTGCCTGATATACAGCTCAGCAGATATTTGTTATGAGTCAGATTTGTGCCAGACAACTCAGCATAGAACAAATCAGCCCCAGACAAATCAGCACAAGACAGATTAGCCCCAGAGAGATTAGCTTCAGACAAATCAGCCCCAGAGAGA
>CAACVC010000197.1_pt1 | contig 13838 bp, 10 predicted proteins | sample 2381761 | NCBI WGS metagenome assembly CAACVC01 (sample SAMEA5211966, study PRJEB30684) | marine metagenome | biome: Marine; feature: Epipelagic; material: Water | collected 2015-10-15 | depth 45 m
TTAGATATAATAACGAACCAAATTCAGAGATAAGAAGTAACATATATAGAGATGAGATACATTATGCTTTCTTTAAATTAACAGAAAATATAATACATACATTTAAATTTTATTATACAGAAGTAGATCAAATAGAACATCTACAACATGAAGTAATAACATTTTTACTTTCAAAATTACATTTATTCAACCCAGATAACGGAGCTAAAGCTTATTCATATTTTGGTACTATAACAAAAAATTGGCTTATAGTATATAATACTAAAAATTATAAAAAACGTGTACAAACAGCACCTGTAGATGAATTATTTAAAGATGATAATTATTCTTACAATATGGGTGAAGAAAAAGAAAAAGATAGATTATCTATTTTTATAGACTCATATGTAAAATATGTAGAAGATAGATTTGATAAATTTTTTCCTAAAGGTAATGATGCCAAAGTAGCAGATGCTATATTAGAATTATTTCGTAAAAGAGAAAATTTAGAAATATTTAATAAAAAAGCACTATACATCTATATACGAGAAATAATGGCTAGTCATGGATTAGAGGTTAAAACCCCTAAAATAACTAAAATAGCTACTAGGTTATACAAATTGTTTAAAGGTAGTTATGTTTTTTATCTAGAAACCGGTTATATAGACTTCGAAAGATCTTAATTAATCATATTTATACATGAACCAAACGTATAACTATGAGCCATTTAGACAAAAATATATTCGGTAAAAAATCATACTCGGATTTACTTAAAGAAATTTACGATAACCAAAAGAAAAAAGAAACACAAATTAGCGCACTAATCAACGAATTAAAGCCACTAATCAGTGATATAGGTGATGCTACAATGATTGTGCCACTTATTAAAGAATACATGGAATTAGGCATTAAAAATGATGAAGCACTTATAAAAGTTGCTACCATATTCCAACGTATATTCGCAAACGAAGGTACAGAAGAAAATGGATTTGGTATTTCAGAAGCAGAAAAAGAACAACTTCTTAAAGAAATAAATAATTTACAATTACCACCTAAAAAAGAAGAATAAATGTCAGGAAATGTTAAGGTTGGCCCATCATCAACAAGATCTAGCAGAGTAACTCCTTTATCTTCTACGGGTATAAAATCCCAAATTGAAGATGGGATTTTAAAAACAACCCAAGTTGGAATTGTGCAAGATATTATTTTGAATGAAAACCATCCTCTATTTCATACTAAAGGAAAATGGGGTAGTATAGGAACTATAGAATTTAAATATTTTAAAAGTGCTACTGGAGGTAAAGAATATGCTAAACCTTATTTTGCTAATATATCAGCATACCCTTTAGTAAATGAATATGTGTTAATTTTTACATTACCTAATCTTAATTCTTTAAGTAGTAAAGATGCTAATTCTTATTTTTACTTACCTTCAATTAATATTTTTAATAATCCTCATGTTAATCCTTTACCTAATATAAGAACTACAAATAAACCAATTTCAATCCCAACACCAAACCAAATAGCTAATGGTTTTGCTATTGAAAATGAACCTCAAGTTAATATTAATTCAGTACAATTAAATAGTCCATCATCTAATAATACACAAAAAACATTTATTGAAAAAGATGAAGCATCCCAACCTTTATACCCTTATGCAGGAGATATAATACACCAAGGAAGATTTGGAAATACCATAAGATTAGGGAGTACTTCAAGACCTGTAGACCAAATTAATAAATCTAGAAACCCCTGGTCTACAACAGGTGAAAATGGTTCTCCTATAGTGTTAATTTCAAATGGTCAAAATTTAAAAGGTTTTAAATATACCAATGAAAATATTAATGTTGATGATTCTTCTTTATATTTAACATCAACACAAAAAATAAATTTAGAATTATCATCTAAAGCAGAAAAAACATCATATTCAAAATTTCCACAAAATCTAATTCCAACATCCCCTAAAGATTATAAAAATAGTCCTCAAATAATTATCAACTCAGGTAGATTAGTATTTAATGCTAAAAATGACCATATTATATTAGGGAGTTCTAAATCAATACATTTAACTTCAACTCATTCTATTAATGTAGATACTAAACAATGTATTATAGGAGCAACCCAAAAAATTAATTTAGGATCTAGAGCCTCTTCTCCTTTAGTAAAAGGGGATACCTTAGAAACATATTTAAGGATTATTTTAACTTCTTTAAAACAAATAGTAGAAGTTATTGGGACTGATTTACAATACCCTGGGGGTACTGGTACTGTTGATATGGGAAAAGGCATTACATCAGAATCTACAAGTAAAGTTTTAAAAACAATATCAGATAACCTCCAAGATATTTTATCTACAAAATCATTTACAGAATGAACGGTTCAACTAGAGTCATATTCATGGCGGGTTTAACTCGTCAAAAATCCAAAGAGGAACAAACTATACTATTTAAAGAAGGATTTGGTGAAGGTGAAATTAAATCTTTTAATCATAACCAATTTTCAAAAGTTAGAAAAGAATTACAATTAAATCCTGATGCTCTTTTAGTATTATATAGTAAAAGTGCTGAAAATATGGTTAAAGCATCAAAAACTTTATCTCAAATTAATAAGTTATATATAATAGAACCTTATGTTAGTCCTAATGCCCAAAAACAATTTCAACAAATCCAAGAAATGGGCTTTTTATCAAAAAATACCTATGTAGGTTCTGTAGGGACTAGAGGAAAAGGTATTAATGAACTTGGAACGGGACCTAATGGGAATATTGGAATAGTAAGTAATACTCCTTCAAATTTAGATCATTTTGAAGCCTTAATTTACGCAGGAAAACAAATTAAAACTTCAAACCTCCTCCCTACTGAAGAACAAGCAAAGGAAGAAAAAAAGTTAAATGAATCTGACATAAAAACCACAAATGAAAATGGAGATGTTTTAAGTGGTGTAATGGAAAAATATATAGTCAAAAGAGGTGATTATCTATACAAAATAGCAAGAATGTTTCCTATTGAAGGAATTTCTTCAAAAGAAAGAGTCCAACAAATTTATGAAGCAAATCCATTTTTAAAAGGAAGAAGAATAAAAACTCCTAAAGCTTATCATGGAGGAGGTTTTTTAGAAAATGAAGATTTATTATTTCCTGGAGATGAATTAATGATTACTGGTTATGGAGATCCTTTAAAACAATTTGATTGTACTGGTATTGTTGTAGATTCCACTACTAACCAACCTATAGAAGGAGCAAATATAAAAACTACAATAAATGACCCAGGTAAATCTCAAGATACCACCACAGATAAGGATGGAAGGTTTGCTGTAAATGGGGTTTATGTTCCTGAAGAACAATTATTAAGAAAAACAATAAAAAAAGGATCTAAAGGAAAATTAGTAGAACAATTGCAAGAAAAATTAGCAATAGGTGTAGATGGTATTTTTGGAATTAAAACAGAAGAATCCGTTAAAAATTTTCAAGAAAATAATAATTTAGAATCTGATGGGATTGTAGGTAGTATAACTTGGTCTGTTATAGATAACATAGGAAATAAAAATAAAACTTATTTATTTGATATTTTAATAAGTAAACCAACATATACGCAAAAGAAAATAAGCCCTTTTAATTTAGATAAAAGTATAAAAGACAGTTTGGGTATTATTCCATTAGAACCTATTAAAGCATCTACTAAAATAGCAGAATTAGAAGAACAATTAATGGATAATGAAATTTTAGAAAATGTTAAAGCATTAAAAATATCAACTAATCCTGGGGGTTTTGCTTCTTTAAAAATGGGTAATCTTTTAATAGATAGAATAAAAGAATCATTAATTCCCCAAATACTCCAATTAATTGCTCAGTTTGGTATAGGAAAAGTTCAAGAAGCCTTAGGAAAACCTATAAATGAATTACAAGCAAGTTGTCCCCCTGATTTAGATAGTTTAAATAAAATAATAATAACAAAAAATAAATTAACCAGAATACTAAATCAAATAATTAAAACTTTAGAAAATATTAAAATTGGGGTAGATGTAACGGATCAAGCAGTTACAGCTTTAAACATAACACTTCCTATAATTTCTAATGTGTTTTCATTTTTCCCTGTTGCGGGTTTTGGAGTTCCAGATGTTTCAAAATTTTTATCAGTACCTAATGGCCCTCTTGATAAAATTAACACTTTTCTAAAAAAGTTAAAAGTAGTAACATCTGGGATGTTATTACTATTAACAACATTAATAACCCTTTTAACAAGAACATTACAATATTTAGCACTATTAGATGCCTTAATTCAAAAATGTTTTATAGAAGGAGCAATACCTAGTGTAGAAGTAGATCCTACTTTATTCCCTGTAGAAGATAGAAAATCTGATTCTTCATCTTTAATTGTAAGAGATGCATCTAATAATGAATTTATTTTAGATATAGAAGTTGAAAAAAATACATCAGAAATTAAAAGAAAAAGAGCTATAGCTAAAAATAAAGCAAATGTAATTATGCTACGGGGAGAATGGTCATTTTCATCTAATGACCAAATACTAATGAATGAGTTAAAGTTTTATATTCAACAAAATGATTTAAAAGCAGATTAATTTAATATTTATAACAAACACAACAATGAAAACCGAAGCACTTAAAAAAATAATAAAAGAAGCCGTTAGAGAGGCTATACAAGAAGAGCTAAAGGAAGTTTTACTAGAAGCAGTTAAAGCACCTAAAGCTGTAGTTACACAACCAATACAAGAAAGTATTACATCAACTACACCTGCACCTGTTACACAAACACCTAAAAAATCTTTAGCTGAACAAAGACAGAAATATATGGATATTTTGGGAGAAACAGGATTAAATATGAATAGTTCTCATGCTCAGGGATTTGGTAATAAACCATTTAATCCTCAAGGAGCAGGAGATACAACTTCCCCAAATGGAAGTTTACCTACAGGAGAAGTTGATATGAACCAAATAATGGGATTAATGACTAAATAATGGCATTTGGAGCAAGACAAATATCACCAATAGACTTTAATAAAAGTGCTGCAGTAGGGGTAGATTTACCTTTTTCTGCACCTGGAGTATTTAAATCTAATTATACAACAGCTGCCGCTACTAAAAATAATTTAATTAATTTTTTCCTTACTAACCCAGGAGAAAGACCATTAAACCCAACTTTTGGAGCAGGATTAAGATCATTTGTATTTCAACAAATAACAAATAATAATTTAAGTTCTTTGGAAAATGGTATAGAAAAATCTTTAATAAGTTTTTTCCCAAATATTTATGTAGATAATTTATCTATATTATCTAACCCTGATACAAATTTAATTAATATTATTTTAAAATATGGGATTAACCAAACCTCCATACAAGATACTTTACAAATAAATTTCAATGGATAAATCAGTAAAAAGAGACATAAAATATTTAAATAGGGAATTTAGTGATATTAGGGCTAAATTAATAGAATATTCTAAAACATATTTTCCAAACACTTATAATGATTTTTCTCCTGCATCACCAGGTATGATGTTTATGGAACAGGCTGCTTATGTAGGTGATGTAATGTCTTTTTATTTAGATAATCAATTACAAGAAACTTTTACACAATTTGCTAGACAAACAAACAATTTATATGAATTAGCTTATATGTTTGGATATAAACCTAAAGCAACAACATCAGCACAAGCAACTATAAGTTTATACCAACAAATCCCTTCAAAATTAGTAGGTAATGAATATACACCAGATTTTGATTATGCCGTAACTATAGGAGAAAATACAACTATTTCTTCATTAACTAATCCTGATTCAACTTTTATAATAGAGGATAAATGTGATTTTTCTATTTCAAGTTCATTAGACCCAACCCAAATTTCAATATACCAGCAATTAAACGGTAATCCTCAATATTATTTGCTAACAAAACAAAGAAATGCATCATCGGGCACAATAAAATCTAAAGATTTTACATTTACTGATTTTCAACAATTCCCTACAGTTGAAATAGAATCAGAAAATATAATAGGAATATTAGATTGTGTTGATAATGATGGTAATATTTGGTATGAAGTAGATTATTTAGGTCAAGAAATGATCTATGATAGTATTTCAAATACTAACCCAAATGATCCAAATTATTCTTCTGATAAAAGTAATACTCCATTTTTACTTCAACTTAAAAAAATCCAAAGACGTTTTGCTACAAGATTTACCTCAGCTACAAATTTACAAATTCAATTTGGAGCAGGAAATCCAAATGATACAGATGAATTAATAACACCAAATCCAAATAATGTAGGTATAGGTTTACCATTTGAACAAGATAAACTTACAGCAGCATATTCACCTACAAACTTTTTATTTACAAATACCTATGGTATAGCACCTACAAACACTACCCTAACAATAAGATATTTGACTGGTGGAGGAGTTGAATCTAATGTAGAAGCAGGGAATTTATCAGGAATTGATAGTTCAAATTCATCTTTTAATATTATAAATTTAGATGCTACAACTGCTACTTATGTAATGGGTACTCTAGCAGGAACCAATATAGCAGCTGCTAATGGTGGGAAAGCAGGAGATACTGATAAAGAAATTAGGGAAAATACTTTAATGCAAATAGCATCCCAACAAAGATCAGTTACATTAGATGATTATATGGTTAGAGCTATGAGCATGCCTTCTAGATATGGTACTATAGCAAAAGCTTATGTAGAAAAACCTACTTTAGATAAACAGGTTTCTACTGTTGAAACCTTATGTATGTATATTTTATCTCAAAATTTAAATGGTAATTTATCAAATGCAACAGAAGCCTTAAAGAAAAATTTAAGAACTTATTTATCTCAAAATAAAATGATAGGGGATAGTATTGAAATTAAAAATGCTTATATTATTAATATATCTATCGATTTTGAAATTGTAGTCTTACCTAATTTTATTAATAGTCAAGTAATATTATCATGTATACAATCTTTACAAGAATATTTTAATTTAGACAATTGGCAAATAAACCAACCAATTATTACAAGAGATTTATTTGTTAGATTAGATAGAATAGAAGGAGTTCAAACTGTAAAAGACATAAAATTTTCCAATAAATCAGGAATATCTTTAGGATATTCTAGATATTCTTATGATATAGAAGGAGCAACTTTAAATAAAGTAATATACCCAAGTTTAGATCCTTCAATATTTGAAGTAAAATATCCCGATACAGATATTAAAGGTAGAGTAGTTCCACTATAAAAATAAAATATGAGTTTAGAAAAAAAATTAAAACAAAATAATACAAATTTAAATCCTGTAGTTAGAACTAATGCATATAACATTCCAGGAGGCAATTATAATCTTCCTAAAGCATCAAACACATATGGGGTTTTTCAACCAAGTGGTCCTTTAAAATATTTAGATGAAAAGATAGTAGTAAACCAATTAAATTCTTGGGATAATAATAACACATATCTAGAAGGTATAAAAGCTAGTTCTACAATTAACATTCCATCTATAGTTTCAACCAATGCATCTCCTCCAATACAAACAAAAGTAGATGAATTATTAGGCTCTCTTAAAAATTCAAAAGATAAGGCTATTAATAGTTTTAAAGATAAACTTAAAAGTAACAAACCTAAATCTGGTGGTGCTTTTAGTGGGATTAATACATTTTAAAATATATAAACATGGCAGTATATAAAATTTTCCCATACAAAGATGCTACATTATATTCATTTTATCCCAATATGAATACAGGTATAGACCCTATTACAACTATATCAAATTTAAATATAGCAGTAGATTCTAATCCTCAAGTAGCTAGATTTTTAACTGAATTTGTACAAGCTGATATAGAAGATGTTATAGATAATAAAATTTCTGGTTCTAAATGGGATGTAGATTTTAAATCTTATATAGCAACGGCCCAAGGAGTAGTCGAAGCTACTGATATTTCAGTACACCCTATAGCTCAATATTGGTATAATGGAACAGGCACATATTTAGATCAACCTATAACAACAGATGGTTGTGCATGGTATTCACCTTATTTTCAAAATTCTGGAGTATCTTGGTCAGGTAGTGGAACAGATTCTACAAATAATTATGTTACTAGTTCTTATAACCCTAATTTTGTTAATGCTGGGGGCGGTGCTTGGTATCATAGTAGTTCAGATGGTACTTTATACGCAGTAACTCAATCTTTTGATACTAGATCAACAAAAGATTTAAAAGTAAATGCTAAAGAAGTAGTCTCTAGATGGTATAGTGGTTCATTTAAAAATAATGGTTTTATTACTAAATGGGAAAATAGTGTAGAATTTAATACTAATGCACAAATCCAACCTGTAATGCAATTTTATAGTATTGATACTAATACTATATACCCACCACAGTTAGAATTTAAATGGAGAGATTATTCAAGTGTTTTAACAGGATCTGCTACAGCTAGTATAGTAGATACTACTAATTTAGTATCTTCATTAGCTGAAAATCCTGGCGTATTTACCCTACAAAGTATAAATAGATTTAGATTTAATGTTGCTGTTAAATACCCTATTAGAACATTTACAACTGCATCTCAATTTACAGGAACAAATTATTTACCAACAGCTTCATATTATGCTATAAAAGATTTGGATACTAACGAATATGTTGTAGATTATGACATTAATTATACACAATTAAGTTCTGACAATAAAGGAAATTATTTTGATGTTTACATGAGTGGGTTAGAACCTGAAAGATATTACAAAATTTGTATTAAAACAAATATCAATGGTTCTACACTTGTACTAGATGATAATTATTATTTTAAAGTAGTTAATACATTATAATGGCTGAAAATATAATTTTAAATAGAAATGCTTTTAACAAAGATTCTTACCCTAAAGTAATTAATACTAAGTTTGAAGAATTAGGGGTAAGTACTATAGAAGAACAAATCCAAGAACAACCTTCGGTTCAAGAATTTTTTAATTTATATAATGAATTGTTTTTTCAAATTAATGCCCTAGGACCTACAAATTCCCATGAATATTTAATTAAAACTAGCAGTGATTATGTTGGGTTTGATGAAAATAATGAAATAATTGAGCTACTTCAAGCTGAAATTGCAGGTTTAAGGCAGGATCTTTTAGAATCACAAAAACAGCTAGCAGATGTACAATTAAACCCTACATTACCTACAAGTATTTCTTCAGCCATTTCTAATACCCCTAATGGTGAATCTTCACTTGACCCTTCAACATTTGCAGCTCAATCTATCCCCCAGCCAAGTCCATCTTCTAATTCATTTCAAATGACCAATGAACAAAGGGTAATTGCTGATTATAAAACATACCCAGATTCAAGTAAAAAAGAAAGAGCAAATAGATTAAACCTTTCAAAAGAATTTATTACAAATGTTAAAAATGCAAATAATCTCTAATGGCTGAAATTATACAAGTATTAGACCCAACCCAATTCCAACTTCAAAGTTATAGTAACTCTGATACTGAATTAATTCCTCAATTTGATTTTGATACTGAATTAATTAGTGGTTCTACTTTTATTGAATTTGTTATATATAACCCTAATAGAGATTTTTTATTTTATACCCCTAATTACACAAATTATACTCTTAATAATGATAGTGTATCAACCGAAGAAGGAATATCTCAATTTAATATTGATCCCCTAAATGATTTAAAATCAAGAGGTTTTGAAAATGGTCAGTATGTAACTTATTATAACTTTCTTACTTATAGAATAGGAACCCAATTCCAACAATTATACATCTCAGAAATTTCATCTGATAGGACAGAAATTAGGTTAGATAGCACTCAATTAGAAACTGACCAAATTTTAAATCAAACAGAAGATTTTATTGATTATAGAGAAGATCAAATTTATTTCGAAGATTTTTTATTAAATTTTGGTAATAATGATTTAGTTTTAGCTAATAATATTAAATTAGATGGAGAAAATACTAGTGATCCTACTATTTTAATTAAATTATATGAACCTTTACCCCCACAATTTGATCTAAAATCTCAACTATATATAGTAACATTATTAAGTCAACCTGAAGCTTATAGTATAGTTATAGAACCTGAAGTAATTCCTTTTACTAATTCTTTTAATCTACAAGGACCTAATTTTAATATCCCTATTAAAAATCAAGTAAACAATTCATCCCAAAATTTATCTTCAAATGATATTTTATTGGGAAGCTCAACAGAATCTTTAAATGAACTACAGGGATTACTATCCCAATCGGCGATTAATATTAGTATTGATTATAATAATTATAATGAATTTATACATTTTAGTTCAGCCCAAACTCGTTTAGAAAATTTTTATTATAAAGCAAGTTTATTAGAACAATATTCGGGTTCAATATCTGCTTTACAATCAACTTCTGGTTCATCTACTTCTATTACTTTATTTGAAAATAAAATTAGTTCCATTATTACAAATTTTGATGGGTATGATAAATTTTTATATTACCAATCTGGTTCTAATTCATGGCCTAAAACAAACTCTACTAAACCTTATAAATTAGCAAAAACAGGAAGTATAGAAGTAATACAGTGGTATGGTAGTTTAGATGAAAATAATTCAAACTTTGGGGGTCAATTAATATCATCATCTAATTATGATAATGCAAACCCTGATGAACTTAAAAAAGCAATCCCAGAATATTTAAGAGAAGACCCAGCAAACCAACAATATGATTTATTTGTTGATATGGTTGCTCAATATTATGATAATGTTTGGTTATATACAAAAGATGTTACTCAAAAATATAATGCAGATAATAGATTAGATTTTGGGGTTAGTAAAGATTTAGTATCAGATGCTATTAAAGATTTTGGAATTAAATTATATCAAAATAACTTTTCTAATCAAGAATTATATACGGCATTTTTAGGGATAACACCCAATGGCAGTTTATTTCCTTTCCCAGAAATAACAGGATCAATACCAGTTCCTACAGGATTCGAATTTGTAGACACATTGATATCAGCATCAAATGATGTAATATCAATGGATGATACTAATAAATCTTTATATAAAAGAATTTACCATAACATCCCATACCTGCTTAAATCAAAAGGAACTCTTACTGGATTACGAGCATTAATAACTTCATATGGTATACCTGATACTATACTAAAAATATCTGAATTTGGTGGAAAAGATAAAGTAAATGCTAATGATTATGATTTATATTTTAATAATTTTAATCGTGCTTTAGAAGTAGGACCTAACACAAATTTTATTACCTCATCTTGGGCTATAAATAGTTCTTGGGGAGCTGCGAGTTTAAATAATAGACCTTCTACAATACAATTTAGATTTAAACCCGAAAAATTTCCCCCTACAAATTTATCTCAATCTTTATGGATAATAGCTGACGGTACTTCTGATCCTATAGAATTAAGATTAGAATATAGTGGTTCAGGTTTAGATTCTGGTTCATTAGTTAATGATAGTGGTTCATATGATGGTTCAATTAAAGATCCATACTACCAATATGCTACTTTAAGACTTCTTCCTGAAGCAGGTAGTTCAACCCCTTCAGCAAGTGTATATTTACCTTTCTTTGATGGAGGTTGGTGGTCTGCCATGGTAAGATTAGATGGTGGTAATTCTTCTTTATTTGCCGGAAATAAAATATATAATGGTAACGACGGTACCTCTTTAGGATATTACTCATCTTCTATTGCCGTTGGTGCTGATAGTAGTTATTGGGTATCAGCTAATAAATCTTATTTTGCTACTTCATCCATTTTAAATCCAACCACTCACCCAGCATTTTCGGGGTCACTACAAGAAATAAGATATTATAACACTAGAATAAGCGAAAGTGTATTTAAAGATTATGTAATGAATCCTTTATCTATAGAAGGTAATGAAGTTAATAGTGCACCTGATCAATTAATATTTAGAGCTGCTTTAGGAAGTGAATTACTTCAAACAAACTATTCTTCATCTGAAGGTACTGGTGGTTATGGATTTACAACCTATGGAAATGGTTTATATGGACAAACCTCAACAGAAACAACAACAAAGTTTTCAATCCACCCAAAAGTAACTGGTTCCTGGGCTACTACTTCATCTTTTGATAGTAATAGTAATTTTTATTTTAATAATACTCCATCTTACTCTAAAAACACAGAATATTTCTTTTTAGACCAACCCGCAGTAGGTATAAAAAATAGAACTACTGATAAAATAAGATCTGAAAGTGATACTTTACCCTCAGGTAGTGTATTATCACCTATTCGTAAATTATCTCAAACTACAGAAGCAAGTGCATCATACACGGATAATATAAACTATTTAGAGGTAGCATTTTCACCACAAAACCAAATTAATGATGATATTATAGGACAATTAGGTCATTTTAATATTGGTGATTATATAGGTGATCCTGCTCAAAGATTTACAGGAAATAATTATCCTGACTTAAATAATTTAAGTGAAGAATACTTTAAAAAATATATTAAACAATATGATTTAGTAGATTTTGTTAGGTTAATAAAATTCTTTGATAATTCATTATTTAAAATGATAAAAGATTTTATACCTGCAAGAACTAGTTTAGCATCAGGTTTAGTAATAAAACAACATTTATTAGAAAGAAATAAATACAAACAACCTACAGTACAATCTCCTGTAAATGAATTATTGACGGGTTCTATCCAATCTAAACAGATTTGGAATACTGCATCACAGGCAACAGAAATGTCTTCATCTTTAATAGAAAGTTTTAGTGGTGGGGCAGCAGGTATGTTTAATCCTTTTAATAATGAATATGAATTTTTTATTTCTTCTTCTATAACCACATTAACAGTTAATACTAATGTTAGTGCGAGTTTACTTGAACCTAGTTTATTAAGTTATAACTCAGGTGATGCTCCCGCTGGTGGTGGATTATATATAGATGTTACTAGCCAAGCATCTTATTCCCAAAATGCACATAATATTTCATATTTTAATACTTATATTAGTGAAGGAAACGCACTGTATGCTGTAGCTTTTCTTACAGATAATTTAGATTCAAATTTAAACCCCCTCCAAGGAAGTTCAGCTTTAAATTTTTTCTTAGATGGAGATGGTAGACCAACCCCAATAGCTAAATTATCTAGTATATTGACTACATCAACAAATACAGGAGCTAAAGTATTTCAAACAGTAAGACCTTCTGTTATTTCAGATGCTACTAGTGTTAGTACTTTAGGGATAGATAATTTAGGGAGCAGTGTTGTATTTTTCTTTGTTATAAATAATACCCCTGCTTCAGGCAATATTGAAAACGGGTATTTGGGTTCTGATATATTAGCTAATAATTTTATAAATTCATCCTCAATTTTACCAAACCAAACAATTTTTCATGATGTTTATACTTATTCAACATCCCCTCAATTTAATGTAACCCAAAGTTATTCAATTACTACCCCTTCATTATCTGGTTCTGTAACTAGAATACATAGGTCTGAAGATGAATTTTATAACGGTGAGTTAAGTGGTTCTACTTTAATAATATCTAATGGAGAACTAAATGAAGATTGTGCACAGTTTAAATTTATTAATCCTAAAGGTGCAAGTTATGGAATAAGGTCATATAATTCCGAAGATGATGATTTTGGGATATTTATAGACTCAAATCAAAAACCATTAAAAGGGTTTATACAAACATGGTTTCAGAATGATGCTGCTAGTACTCCTTTACCCCCACCAAACCCTAGTTTATAAAATATTTATATAAAATGTCAGGAAAAATAAGATATATTAAAATAGCAAGGATAGATAGTAACGAAGTAGATATAACGGATTCTTTAGAATCTTTATCAACATTAGTAATCCCCTCGGGTTCATCTAGTTTAAC
>CAACVC010000198.1_pt1 | contig 13831 bp, 22 predicted proteins | sample 2381761 | NCBI WGS metagenome assembly CAACVC01 (sample SAMEA5211966, study PRJEB30684) | marine metagenome | biome: Marine; feature: Epipelagic; material: Water | collected 2015-10-15 | depth 45 m
ATGTCTCTTAAAACTCTTGTTGAGAGACTTGAGTATGGCCGTGAGATACTGATGTACAGAAGTTTTAGATTCAAGAAGTTCAATATCAGGACCCCAGACTAAATCTGTAGTACCACCTCCGACATGATTTTCAAGTATGTTCGCTAGCTTAGAAGCCGCCGCTGGAGTAGGAGCAATCTTATGGTCTAGATTACCAAGCTTAAAAATTCTAATGTTTGAAATAGCGCCGTCAAGAGCAGCAACATCTGCCAACTTGAGTTTTTCAAGGAGCATTACATCATCCAAGATTGCGTAAATCATAGGATGAGCCCAAGGTTGCCAGTCATCTTTTTTATAATGAAAGACTAAAGTTTTATCTTGCGGTAAAGGAAATGGCTTACCAGACTTTGCCGCCTGAATTAATTCGTTTGGCAGTTCGGAAACAAGAGACTTTTCTATATTGTTCTTTGGGCTATTTATAATCTTCTTAAGCTTAGGTGGTAATTTGACAGCGTATCTAGGCTTACCTACAAAAGAAGCTAACTCACCGCCTATAACATCTATTGTTGTTGGGTCTAGAAATATATAGTTCCAAGGAATTTCTTTTTTTGGAACTTTTAAGTCTTGTATTGTAACCTCTGGAGAAGCAAAGCTTTTGAAAAGCTTCTTTTGGTTTTTAGCGTTTATCTTTGCTGTTTGTTTTCTTACTACAACATTTCCTGTTCTGTAGAGATTGTTTAGAAATCTTTCGGAACGTTCTCTTCCTTTGATTCTCTTAAACCAATTTCGATAAAACTTTTCAATTCTTTTGTTTGGATGTACAAGCCTAATACCTTGAGTAGCAAAGTCTCCCATTAGGTCTATTATATTTCTGATAAGTCCAACTCTGTGATATGCTGAGTTTGCAGCCCTAATTATACCAGCATGTTTTCCGGGGATGGCTTCGTCGGGTCTAAAGATGTCATAATCACTTCTTAGTAATCCCGGACGACCAGAAATGTTTGTATCTAGGTCTTTAAAAGATGTTCTTCTACCAGCTTGGCTATGCTGGACAGTACGAAACTCGGAAAGAGATTTTCCGGCTTCCATGAGCGCATCAGCTTTGTCGTTGTCGTTAGCCCAAGTAACGTAGGCGAATTCTTCCTTGTTATCGCCATTTTTCATGTCTTCGGCGTTTTCGTATTTCTTGTCGCTCATAACCACTCTTTCAATTGTATTGCAAAGGTATTACAGTTGTAATGTTATACACCAGTACGGTTATCTTCTGTTAATTCCCATGCATGTCCCGTCTCCCATACCCTTCGTGTACCAATCAGGACCGTTGTACATTTGACCGCTTTTGCTTTTGTCTATTGTCCCTGTTGTTCCACCTATAACATTATATTGTACAGGAACAGGTGCCCTGATAATGCTTCTAGCTATCATATTTGCAATAATTAATGCGCTATAACGGTCTTTTCTTAACCTACCCTTTCTTCCGTTTGCCATTTTTACTTCTGGAGTATCCCACTTATCTCTACCAGAAATGCTAGTTTGGCTCATAACTATTGTGGAAAGTTCATCTTTTAATTCTTCTATCTCCATTACGCAATCTTCTAGAGAATCATAAAGTCTAGTTTTGTCTCCAGCATTCATCGCTCTCTTATCATCCTCTATTGCAAGGCCGATAGTAACCGGGTCAAACCTTGGAAATAACAAGACTCTATCCTCTAGGTCCTTTCTTAATCCGTGATTAGCCTGCGATGTCCAGTCGGCCTTAGCGAATTGTACCAATTCCAAAATGTGTAATCCGGGTTCTATATCTGTGTCCTTGTCTTTTTTAGGGTCTATAATAGGCCAGATTACATGCTCTCCGGGGTTCAGTTTGTCTGGGTCGTGCAAGGCTTCTTCGACAGCAACTCCTCCTCCCTGAGCATCCATACCTATTCTTTCACAAGGAAACACTTTCATTAAGTCTCTGATTTTTCGAGCGCAATAATGATAAAAGTCATGTTCTATATCAAGGCCTGCTTTTTTAGCTTGTTTAAGCCTCTTCTTAAATTGGCTTCTATTTGTTGACCATCCATAGACAACCCTAGTATGGTCTGAATGTAGTTCAAGAACAACCAGACTAAAATTATCCTGTTCCGAAGCAGGGTCTATACCATATACATATTTGCACTTTGAAGTTCCGATTACACTGGCATCAAACCACACAGGACCAGAAGGGAGAGTTATAGGTTCTTTGTCGCTACTAACACATTTTTCAATTAAACTTCTTTTGAAGAAACCCTCGCTATCAGCTGTAAAAACAGCTCCATATTCCATTTGGTATATACCATTATGTATTGTAGCTTTTGCCCTCGCCACATTTTTGTCGTCCATAAAACCTTTTGGTATAAGCTCATATGGTATTCTTATTACAGAATAGTCCCTCCAATCAAATCCTTGTGGTATTTCTTCTCCAAATATTTCTTTCAGCTTATGTTCTTGTCCCTTGCTTTCAACTATTTTGTGGTATCTTTTCCAATAATCAGCAAAGTGTTTGAAATCATAGTCTGCGGTTCCAGATATTATAGCTTGGTTTGTTCTTTTTGTTTTGTATCTATCTTCTAAGGATTGACTCCAAGCGCCCTCTTCTTTTAATTTATCTCTTCTAGCTGCCTCTTTAACATTCTGTACTGGGGACGCTGACACAGCAGCAAAACCAGCAACAACTGTCTCGTATATATTTGGTGGAATAGATGCAAACTCGTCGGCTATAATTGTATGAGCACGCAAACCACGAATCTTAGTACCATCACCAAGCGGGACTGCTATAGCCCAACTATCATTAATCCTCATAGTACATCTATCAGTATCTCTACGAGGCCCACTATTAGTATCACATATACTTCTAAGTACTGGGGCGTTTCTCCATAAAGTCTCCATGTATTCAAATATAACTTTAGATTGACGGAAAGCAGCCCCAACAATAACAACCTTAGTTCCGGGTATAAGAGCACACTTTAACATTCCATACACAGACATTAGCCACGACTTACCAAAACCACGACTAGCAACAAACATAGGGAAGGGGCGAGCCCAAAGCTCTCTAAGAACTGCTATCTGTACAGGCAATAACTCTATGTTGAATAAAACCTTACAGGCAAAACCTAGATATCTAGGCTGTCTGATTAGACGAAGCAAATGCATGTCTGGTCTTTTTATATCTTTTGGGTCTCTGTTTAAAAGAGGATTTACTAATTCAAGTTCATCCTTGTCTAAACCAAGCCAAGCATCTTCAGCTGATTTTATGATATCAGTCATTAACTTCAAACACCCTCTTCATAATACTACTTGTCATATGCCAAGCAGATAGTTTATCTCCACAAGGAACAACATGAATACCGTACTTAATTTGTATCTCAGAAAGTCTCTTCATTATAAATCTACCGCTAATTCTAATTTTATTCCAAGACTTTTTAGGAATGTCAGAACCCACAGGAAAAGACAATATGTCTTCAACGCCAAACTCAAGTATTAAGAACTTATACTTAAATTCAGACATCCTATCTAGTTCTCTTGTAAATCTGTCATCTACAATATTGTTTGCAATTTCTGCGACACTTGCTTTTCTTTCTATACAAAGGACATCTTCAAGTCCTTGTATAGAGTAGTCTCCAGTGTCAAGCTTCTGGTTTACCATCCCCTCGCAGTAATCACTCTCTTTAAAATACCAGCCATCTTTCTCTCTGGTATCTCTTATTACAATAAACTTATTCTTTGCCATCTTTTAAACTCTTAGCAATAAGTATTTTAAAAAATAGTTGTTCATATTCGACCTCTTTGTTTTTTATATTATCGTGGCATTTTCTACATAGTGTTATCCCGTTGTTAAGATTAAATCTTAAACCCGGATTGTCCGCCCACTTTTTTATATGGTGAGCATTTAGTCTTTTTTTAGAGCCACAGTTAGGCCATTGACAAGAAAACTTATCTCTTGCGTAAACCTGCTTTCTCCAATTTTTATAAACTGGGTCGTTCCAGTTTCTCGTCATAAATCTCTTCTTTCGTTTTTTCTATGTCGCTACAAACCATTCTGTTTGCAAGTTCTTCAAATGAAACGTATCTCTTCCACTCAAGCTCTTTCTCTGCTTTTTCTGGATGTCCACAGAGGTAGTTTACTTCAGCTGGCCTAAAGAATTTTGGATTGATAACTACATATTTAGACCAATCGTCAATACCTATAGAAGAGAAAGCCGCATCAAGAAAATCTCTAACCGTATAAGTTTCTCCTGTTGCTAGTACATAGTCTCCCGGCTTCTCTTTCTGAAGCATCAGCCACATACCCCGAACATAATCTTCAGCATGTCCCCAATCACGATGAGAATCTAGGTTACCCAATTCTAAATGTGGTAGGCTATAGTAAGCACCGTCATATCCCTGCCAGTAAATAATCTCTCTGACAACACTACTCTCGACATCTAAATCGGTTGACGATGTATCATCTAAAGCGCACGCAAGCGCAGCGACGTATTTAGTAATCTTTCTGGTAACAAAGTTCTCTCCTCTTCTTTCACTCTCATGATTAAAGAGAATGCCACAGCTAGCATGAAGACCATATGCCTCTCTATATGTAAACACCAAGTTATGAGCAGCTACCTTCGCAACAGCATAAGGAGAACGTGGTTCTAGGGCAGTCTCTTCATCTTGATACTTCTGTTTGTTATGTAAACTTGTGGTCGCATCCACAGGATAAGGTTTTTCAGAAAAGTTGTTTCCGAACATTTCGCTGGTGGAGGCTTGGTAGAATTTCGTCTCAGGACTTGTTGTTCTAATGGCCTCAAGTATATTTAAAGGTCCGATTGCATTAATGTTGAATGTTGTCTCGGGTTGTTCAAAAGATGTTCCAACATGACTCTGAGCAGCTAGGTTATAACACTCATCGGGTCTGAGACTATTAATCACAGAATACACAGAACCAGAATCAACAACATCTCCACAAACAAGTTCAAAGTTGGGGTTGTCATTAACACTCTTAAGCCTCTCTGTTGTATCTACACTTGAACGTCTATAGACACCAACAACTTTATAATCCTTCTCAAGCAACAGCTCGGAAAGGTAAGAGCCATCTTGTCCAGTTACTCCAAAAATAACAGCAGTCTTCATTATTCATCATCCTTTTCCAACACCACATCAGGTGTCATAATTGGCCTATCTACTTTTCCATCTTCGTAGCTATGATATTCCGATAATTCATCCATAGCCTTATCTGCCGATAAAGCCATGACTTCCATATCAATTCCTTCTCTCTCTCGGACATCCTCATCCTCAAGCATTCTAATTAATCCTATCCAGCTTGTTTTTCCATCTTCAATTCTTTGCAACCTTTGGTCTCTGGTTGCTTTTAAGTCTTTGGCCAAATCTTTATATTCTTTGGATAGTTTAGTATATTCATTTGTGTGTGTACTCTGAGAACCTCTAACCAAACTTAGTTGTTGTTCGAGATTCATAATTCTGTCTGTATTTCTTTCCCCCAGAGGTTTTGCGTATTCTTCAAGAAGAACCACATCAATTCTTTCAATTTCCTCTAAAGAGCGCTTTCTCTCAACCATGGAGCGATTCATCAAAATATCTGTTGTGATAAGCTGTTTAATTTGAAGCTCTTCAGTAGGTAAGATATCTTCTCTGAATTGTTTAATTAATTTCACCCAAATCTTTTCAAAGTAAGAAATTTCTCTTTCTGTAAACTGCCTTTTTACCTCAGTCCAGTATTCCCTGCTATGTAGCTTGTTTCTGAGCGACAGATTATCAAACTCCTCGGGAGTCATGTCTTTGTGTGCTATATCCAGATTTTCTATATGTTTGCGTACTGTCTTAGGATTTCTATCTAGATAATGCGCAATCTGGTCAACACTCTTTGTTCGAACATTTTGTTTTATAAAGTTTAGTTCTTCTTCGCTAAACTTACCTCTCTTACCCATCTAGGTCGTTCTCCTTAAGAATATTAAAGATAGTCTGTCTAACAGCATCTCTTCTGGGCTTTGGTAGTTTCAATCCGTTTTTAAATCTTATATAATCAAGTCTTATATCAAGAGGGATATTCTTATCTATTATTTCTATAATTTCTTCGTTGGCAACAAATTCCTCTGTAGAAATAGAAATTTTCAAACGCTTCTCTCTTTCAGAATTTACTTCCGACATACCTATAGGAGACATAAGATTCTTTTTTCTTGAGTTCCTAGTTGCCCATCCATGGTACAAAGAACACTCAGTTTTATCACTGAACTCTTCACAATAGCTATTGGACTTTTCTTTATTAGGGTCGTAAAATGGACATGATAGACAAGGTTTGTCAGGTCTCTCAAAATTATCTCTTTTATAATTAAAGAGTCTATTTCTAACGTGGGTCCAAAGAAAATTTTCTAAAGGTCTAGACTCATCATAAGAGTCCATTCCTTGAATGGCAAAAACACGAGCTTGTTGCTTCATGTCTTCTATGCCATGATATCCAAACCTGAATTTATAAGAAAGCTTATTTGCTATCTTGTCTATTATCCTCAGAACTTCCTCTTCCGTCATGTTCTTCGGTATTTTCATTTGTTTCTTCTAAAAGGGACGATATACTCTTAGTGGCATCTGGTATTTTTAGTTCTTCTTGAACTTTTGCCTCCAGCTCGTCACTTGCCTTTGTTTTTAAAATCGAGTATTTTAAAGTTTTGTCTTTCATTTAATTACCTTTTGTGACAAAAGTGGAAATATGGGCTATAATATATTATACACGCTAAGACGCTAAAAAGACAACAGAAGGAGCCATTTAGCTATGAATAAAGTATGGTCTAAGGAAGAAAAAGAATTTATAAGAAACAATGCATCTATGATGACAGACAAGACTTTGGCTGTAAAGCTTTCTCAAATAACAGGTAGAAATGTAACTCTTCAAGCTGTGAGAAAACAGAGACAGAAGATGGGTATATCAAAACAGCCGGGTCGTGGAATATGTGCTGTGGTAGAGAAGGAAAAAGAAGACAGCGGTGTATGATAATACATGAATGTCTCCGATATAGAATATCAGATAAGAAAATATGAAAGAGGATTGAGGGTCCTTATGAAACAAAAACCTCATCCTATGCAGGAAGCATCACATAAGCATAAGATTAAAAGTTATGCAAATGAAATGGGAAAATACAAGAAGATGTTACATGAGATTACGGGTAGTAGTACCCCTAGTATACCGAGGTGGCCTTTATGAGCTGGAAAGATATTCATTTTGATTCTACTGTAGTTGATTTGCATAATCATGCATGTATGAAGCATTCTATGTTTAGTCGTAATTTAGGGACTAAAAAAAAGAAGTTTTTGTCAGGTATTATGGAGAGAACAACTTGGCCTTTTAGTAAAAGGAATACTTTTCCCCAAATGGATGACGGAGGGGTGGATGTCGTCCTGTCTACAAATTATATTCCTGAGATAGGTTGGAAAAAAGATATAAGCACAATCAAATGGGTTTTGAGACTATTCCCTAGTGTTAGAAAGAAACTTTTTGACCCGACGTATTTTGATGCTACCATCGGCATGATGGATGAGATGGAGCTAGCTATAGAAGTCTACAATAAAGAAAGGCCTGAAGATTCTCGTCCTGTTAGGTTGGTCACTAATAAAAATGCTTTATATAATGCGATTAATGTAGATGATGACAATCCTATTGCTATAGTTCATTCTGTAGAAGGCGGACATTCTTTACATGGAGAAATAGCGGGAAAAGAAGTTTGTCCCTGTAGAGATTATGAAGTAGGCCTTAGTAATGAATTATTAGACAATCTAGATGAATTATATGATAGAGGTGTTGCTTATCTTACATTAGCACACTTCTATAAAAACTATGTATCAAATCCTATATTTCCATACCCAGAATGGTCGGTGCCTAAAGCTAAGTGGAAGGAAATGTATGGTAGATGGGATATGAATCTGGGCCTAACTACATATGGTAAAGAAATTGTTAGAAAAATGTTAGACCTTGGAATGTTGATAGATATAACCCATTGTACGCCTACAGGGAGAAAAGAGGTGTATGATATAGTTGATGAGGTCGGAGCAACAGAATGTTTGCTTGCGTCTCATATGGGATGTTATGAACTTAATAGAGACCCAATGAATTTAGAAGATTGGGAAATTAAGTGGTTTGCTGACCATGGATGTGTTCTCGGAGTAATACTTATGGGCTACTGGCTATCCCCCGTAGATACTGATATGGCCTTAAAACACATTGAGCAAACAGTTCATCACATTCAAAAGGTGGCGGGAGACGACGTTGCGGGTATAGGAACTGACTTGGACGGTTTTACAGACCCTCCAGACGAGATAGTGTCAATCGACGAAATGCCGAGACTAACAAAGTATATGGCTGCAACGAATCATTATACTGAAGAACAACTAGAAAAGTTCTTAGGTAAAAACTCAATGCGACTATTGCTAAATGGCTGGAAAAAAGAATAATGAACAAACTAGAAAAATGTGTAAACACGGCATTGTTATATCTGTCTCTGGCTATTTTGGTCGGAATGACTGTCGGTGTAACATGGGCTCTTTTTTATAAAGTATCGAGAGGGTTATAATGGATTACAAAGAAACATCTAAAGAATTATTTAATGAAACTGGATTCACAGAAGAACTCACGGAAGCAAATTTTGTAATTCCTTGCGAAGAAGATTACATTGACTTTGGTGAAGAAACTGAAGAATGGGATGTCGCTGCAGAAAGACCGGGACTTTGGGAGAATATCCGAAAGAAGAAGAGAAGAGAAGGAGACAAATACAAACCAGCTAAGCCCGGAGACCCAGACAGACCAGACCCAGATTCTTGGAAGAAAGCACAAAGCGAAGCAGGGTATAAATATGAAGACCCAATGACCGGCGAAGTATTTACATACAAAAGAAGAGGCGTCTACAGAAAGAATGGAAGAAGTCTAGTCTTTGTTGGTAAAGCTGCAGAATATCAAGGACGAAAAGTTCAGCTAAATAAACCTTTTAGAACTCCAGATGGCCCAAAGAAATCTTCTGTCTATGTTAAGAACGAAAAGGGTAATGTTGTTAAGGTGAACTTCGGTGACCCAAACATGGAAATTAAAAGGGATAATCCTAAAAGAAGAAAAAGTTTTAGAGCCAGACATAACTGCGACAATCCCGGACCAAAGTGGAAAGCGCGATACTGGTCATGTAAGGCTTGGTAATATGAGTAAAGATAGTAACAAGAAGGACAAAGCCAGACAAGAGTTTTTGGACAGCAAACCCAAAGACTATTATGGATATAAACCCCCTAAACCATTCAAGAAGAATAAAATAAATTGGGGAAAGAAAGGCAAGCCTAAAAAATGAAGAAGCTAAACATGCTCTGCCTAGCAATAATGGCAATTACGATAGGATGTTTAGGATTCAATAACTATATGTTGGAAAAAAGAATAGAAAAACTCGAAGGTGATATGTATCTCACTAACATGCAACTTAACAACACTTCAATGAAACTTGAAATGTTCTTAGAAATGATAGAAGAAGAGATGCACTCATCAATTAAAAGAATAGCAAGGCCTATAGCTAGAGAAGAAGTTATAAAAGGCTTTCAAGAGTTTTCGGAAAACTTAAATAATTTAGACTGATGGTAGCTTGGGCAAGAATCTGTGTGATAGTCGGACTTTTAGTATCTGCATACTACAGGTTTGTGCCCAATTATTTGGTACAGGGTTTGTTGTGGATTTCAGTAATGCTCTATGAGCAAAAGGAACAGCGAGATGAATATAATCGCAGGACCATGCGTAATAGAAACGGGAGACATGGCTCTTAGTCTAGCCAGAGAAATTAAAAAAATCTCAGACAACTTAGGTATTGAGATTATCTTTAAAGCGTCTTTCGATAAAGCCAACCGTTCCAGCGTGAACTCTTATAGGGGTTTAGGTATGGAAAGAGGTATCGACGTTTTTAAATTGATAAAGAGAAAAGTTGATATTAAGATAATTACGGACATCCATGAGTCCTGTCAAGCAAAACCAGTATCTCAAGCGGTAGATATTCTACAGATTCCCGCATTTCTTTGCCGACAAACAGACCTTCTTGCGGCAGCGGCATCTACCGGAAAAATTATAGCAGTAAAGAAGGGGCAGTTTCTGTCTCCTGACGATATGCGTAATGTCGTAGATAAACTTCGGCATTTTGATGCTAAGCATATATGGCTGATGGAGAGAGGTACTTTCTTTGGCTATAATCGTCTCGTGAATGATATGACGGCGATTCCGATAATGAAGGGGTTTGATGTTCCGGTTATCTTTGATGCTACTCATAGTGTCCAACGACCGGGAGGATTAGGAGAAAGCAGCGGCGGTAATAGAGAGTTTGTTGGGCCATTGGCCAAAGCAGCAACAGCTATTGGAGCTGACGGGCTATTCTTCGAGGTTCACCATAATCCCGATAAGGCGCTAAGCGATGGCGCTAATATGCTAAAGATTAGTGAACTAGAGCCTCTGCTAAGAGAAATACTCGCTATTAGAAAAGTGGTCGTTTAGAAAACGGTCTGATAGATTTTTTAATAAAAGTGGTCATTTGATTCTGGGACTCTCTCCTTAATCTGAACCACCCCGTCTTTTCCGGCAAAAATTAACGTAGGGTGCTGTAAACAAAAAAACACCCCTAGGTTGTTTCGTGGGGGGCCGAATTCATTTTTGAGACTCAATCTCAATAACAAAAGTATTATGTTTATTTTCTAAATAATTTATTATTATAGTAAATTTTACTTGACAAACGTGACGATATATGATATAGTAGAGACATACTAAAGAAGACATTAATACAGTCCTGTGAAAGAAGTAAGACATGAACAAAGCACAAGCACAAAACACTCTTGATAAACTAAACGTAACAATCGCTAACAAGATTGTTGAACACAAGAATGAATTAGGAAAACACAATAAAGGTATTGTTGAGGGTGAGCTTGAACAGCTATGGAAAGTAAAGAATGCTTTACTTAAAATAATTGCAAAATAGTTAAAGAATACTATTGACAACTGCCGATAACTATAGTATAATGGCAGTATAAAGAAAAGGAAAAACATGAGTTACACACCATACAAACAACTAAGAAAAAAGCACACGCGCACCGGACTGATTTACATGGTGAAGTGCTACACAACCGGCAAGTACGCAATCTGTACTTGGATAGGCTCGACTAGTTCCGCAATCGGCGGAATTCAGAATCAGGGCAAACTAGATTACATAATTAAGCAATGGAATAAAATCGTATGATTACCGAAATGATTCTCTGCTCAATCGTAACACTACCGTTAGTGTTCACCCTATACGAAAACAACATAAGGAAAACAAAATGAGAGTTTCAGAATTACAACCAGCGGCTTACCCGCAATCGCCATCGGTAGAGCTTCCTAATCAGGATGCACACCGATTGTTTACTAACGAGTTTAACAAAAATAGCTTCATCGAAGCTCATGGAGATGTAGAGATTGTTTGGAACGAACGATATAGCTATTGGGAAGTTCCAGCCTTTGCCGAAAGCCGTGCGGCTTACTGCGAAGCTAAACAACGTTTCTGTGATACCTACGGGAGTGAGTAAAATGATTACAATCACTAAAGAAAATACAATCGGTTCTAAAGGTTTTATTGCCGGTCGTCGTCATATTGGGCTGTTGCCGGTAGGTAACTACAAAGTACACAATCCCGTTGGTGGTCGTAGTTCACGGTCGGCTAACAATCAAACGATGTTAGTTCCCGTTGAACAATCTGAAAGCGCAGGGCATGAGGGTTCATTCTTTACAGTGTTGAATTTTAGACTACAAAAAATAATCTAAAAATCGTTTTTTAGTGTTGACAAAAATGGATTCGGCGGGGCCCGAATTTGCTTATTGAGACTTAATCTCAACAAGAAAAAACTTTTATTTTTTTTGGAAAAATCAATCGGCATTGACCAAACGTGTCACAGTGGTGTGCGATAATATAGTATAGCAAGAAAGGAAAATGTTATGGTAAAACGATACTTTGATGAATTTGGTTTGGTTGCTGGGCTTATGTTTATAGGCTTGTTTGGTTTCTGTGGTTGGTGGTATACAAAAGAATTATTGATTTTTTTACAGAAAATCTAATGATAGCTATTGACTTTTGCCGATAAGTATGGTATAATAAGAGCATCTTAAAAAGGAAAACATAATGAAAACTGAAGCTGTTAAAACTATATTCAAATCAGAAGACTACGGTCTTGAAGACCATACGCTTACTATCGACAAGATTAGTGAGCTTGACCCACAAGGTAACGTAATGCTTGTTAAGCTAATCGCTTACGTTATTGACCCGTTGGATAATGCTATGGTGTTCAACTATTCACCATATGCTAAGTTGAGCGAGTTGCTCAATTCCGCTAAGGTTTGGATTCAGTGCGGTTGCCCTAGCGATTGCGATGCTGTGGGTTTGCCTCGCAAGTGGGATAAAGATTCGCTACATAGATGGGTAGCTAGTTAGTTAGCTATTCCTGAGTGAAGGTTTAACACTATAACAATAACCACTGAAGCCTAACAGGATAACAATGGCAAGCACACAATAATAAAAAGAAAGAGAGAAAAATGTTTCAATTAAAGTTTAAGCCTTTGAGCGGTCACATTGTCGGTAAGCAAGCGGCAGGATTCAACAGTCACGGATTCGAGTACAGCGTTGTAAAAAGCTCGTGGAGTTACGGCCATGAGAAGGGACTATATGAGTTTGCCGGCTACAACAAAGCTGGCGAGATGGTTCACGAGAAAGTAGTAGGGTGGCTGACTTTACCGGCAGCTACTGAGATGGCTGAGAATTGGAAAGGAGTTTGATATGAGTTGTGTTGAAGTAATGAAATCAGAATCGGATGGGGAAGCTGGCCGGTTGGTTGAGCTACTAAGGTATAAAGGGGATGACGGCCTAATGCCTAGGTACATGGTAAAGCTGAACGGTGTCCTTGTGTATCACAGTGAAGCCTATGCGTATGCTGACTTCGAGTATAGTATGGAGTGCGCCTAGTATCAGCTAAGCCAGCCCCCTGCGCCTAGTAGCCTTATTGATACCCAGTCTCAATAGCAGGATTCGGGCCGGCCCGAAATTTCGGGTTTGTCAACCCCAGCCGGCGATTTTCTTCTAAAAATGCTGGGATTTCTTTTTTACTTTTTTTCTTTTTTTTCTTAATGAAGCGTTGACATATCTGCCGATATATGTATAATAGAGGCATCAAAGTTATTAAGTTTTTTAGGAGAAAACAAATGGCAGATTTTATCTCACACATGCACATCGAAGAATCCGGTTCTTATCGCACGGGCGAACTGCTCGAAGCATCGCGCGAGGAGCAAGAGGCCGAGCTGTACGACGGCCAGCCTGTCATGCACTTGCCGAACGACCTGTACATGATGTTCGATGACCCCGATTATTGGGGTTAATGCCCTCGCTATTGATTTTCCCTTTTTGTTTTTTGGAGCTTGCTATGTACTTTGAAATTTTCTTCGACACCGCCGCCAACGCCACCGCTCACGCCAACGGGTTCAATCCCGAGCGTGACTCCATCGAGGTGAAAGCCCTCGACGGGGACAGGCTCGTCGTCTTCGTGCCTTGGCATCCCGATTATCGCGGGGAGTTCACACGGGAGACGATGGACAGGGTCGGCGTGGTTGACGTTGCCGAGTGCGACGATTGGGGTTAATGAGACTAAGTCTCAATAGCGGTTTCGGGCCCGCCCGATTTTGCCCGATGTCAATACTTATTTTGCGAAAAAAACAAGAAATTCAAGTTTTATTTTTATTAGTTTTTTTTAAAAAAATCAGCCGGCAGTGACCAACCGTGTCACGCCAATAGACGATAATATATATATAGCAAGAAAGGAA
>CAACVC010000064.1_pt1 | contig 13786 bp, 10 predicted proteins | sample 2381761 | NCBI WGS metagenome assembly CAACVC01 (sample SAMEA5211966, study PRJEB30684) | marine metagenome | biome: Marine; feature: Epipelagic; material: Water | collected 2015-10-15 | depth 45 m
CAGATTGTTTTATTATCGGTGGTCAAAATGCATCTGATGATACAATACAGCCATTTACAGTAGAAAATAATTGCGTTAGAATAGATGGAGCTTGTATTAAAGATTTATCAGTCGATACTTTACAAATAGCTAATAATGCAGTTTCTAAAGTATCATTTATTGAATGTACAACAGGAACTTGTTTTTCACCTAGTTTTTGCACACGTACAGTTAAAGCTTTATACCCTTCTGCAGCATATAATGATGGGTCATATAGCTACACACTTTTTCCTAATTCTATACTTAAAGGTTGTTCAACGTATCGTCATAATTTAGGTATTTTTCCAATTACAGTAGCAGTAGGTAGAGCACATAAAATAGCTATACAGGTTGGAAGATGTAATCAACCTATTGGTTCCCATATAGGTTATATGATATATACAAGAAGTAGAAGTACTGGTAGAGGTCAAGTTACCCATAATGAACAAGCTCCATCGTCAAGTACTATTAATTCAGTCACTATTGGTAAGTGTTGGCAATTATCAAGATTAGCAGATAATGTTAATGGTGGTGAATGTGTAGTTTGGTCTTCCAATACTACTGGAAGTGAAGATAGAGGTTTTCAAATAATAGATTGTATTCCCACTGATAGTAAAAGTTATGGTGGTCAAGAAGGAACAGTTTGTACAATAAATTATTGTTGGGCTATATGTCCTATTATACATCATAACGCTCATTTGCTATTAGGTGCATCAGGAAGTTATTATACACATTGCGCGAATGTAAGATGTAGAATAGATGGATATTACTATAGTGGTGATGACGGCTATTATGGGGATGCTTGTTTTACAGGGAAAATAAGAGATAATAACGCAAGGGAAATAGGGTGCGTACGAGGAGGAGATCCCTGGAATCGATACGGCGGTAATTTTTATAGATCATTACAATATTCTATGCTACCTATAGATGTAGTAGTGGATACAAATATATTAGTTAAATAAATATTTTTTTATGAGTAAATACACTTTATATAAAAGAGATAATTTAGATATTCAAGGAATAATTGAAACAAATTTACCTATATCTAATTATCTTTATGATGATATTTTTTATATTAATGGTTCATATAAAAGTAAAAATTACTACTTAAAAAATGAAGATGGATCAATAAAACCTTATTTAAAAGATAATTTTAGTGCAGAAGTAGTTTCGTTATCCGTGTTTAATGATTTAAATTATTATACAATTTTCAATAATGTTCCTGAAAATACAGAAATATATGTAGATGGTGAATTTTTAGGAAGTTTAACGGCTAATGAAAGTTTTGAATATGCTACTGATAAATTAGGCGAAATAAATATAATTTTTAAAAATGATTCATTTAACTTATCTTCACAAATTTTTACCTTAACATCATATGAAATTTAAAAAAATAACATTTGAAAGTAATAAACTAGTAAAAGAAGATAAATTAAAATCTTTTAAAACTGAATATGAATTAATTTCCGCTTCTGTAGATAATTTAGTTTTTGACACTGATAACGATTCATTGAGAAGATTAGATATTTTAAAAAATTCTACTGAAGATATACATTTTAAAGATCATAATAACGACACTGTAATAATTTCACCATCAGATTTTAACAATTATGTTGACCGTTTAAAAATTAAATTGAGCAATAGATACACTAAAATTAATACCCTTTATAATAATATTAAAATTAATGGGACGATTACTTTAAATCAAGCTCAATCTGCTTTTGAAAGTTTAGATATTTAAAAGAAAAATATAGCTAAATTTTGTTTCGACTACTTAATTAAGTTTTCTTTAAAACGACCTAATTTGTTATAAATATTGATAAATGCCTGGTATTGAAATTAGAAATCTTACACGGACTACAGATATAGATGATATCTATAATGGTATAGTCCCGCTTAGTATAAACAACGAAACAGTTGGTGCTGTTTTCGGTACTGCGTTAGGTTCAGTTACTAATTGCTTAAATGCTGCTTTATACTATAGTGATACTTTATCAGGGGGATTCTTTACTTTAAGTACTATACAGATTACTAATAATGCTAAAATAACTAATTTAGCAACTCAAGCTTTAACTGCAAATAGTGAGATTACTCAACAAGGAGCATGTCTAGACGCTAAAGCTTCTATTGGTTGTGTTGATACATTACAAAATGAAATTGATACTGTTGATGGTAAGGTTTCTGCAAATAGTACTGACATAACGCAGATTAATAATAGTGTAACTAATTTAAATGATGTATTAACTTTAAAATCTGCTATATCTACTACTGATGCAATTTCAAACTCAGTAAATGATGCTAATACCCGAATAGATAATTCAAATGCTGAAATAGCAACTATAAACACTACTTTAACAAATAAAGCAGGTTGTACAGATGTCAATTCTATAAATGCAAGAACAACGCAACTAGAACAAGATATACAATTATCTGCTGGTGATTTAAAAGGTGCGATAGCTAATACATTATTTTTATCAGCATGTATTGATGGTAATACAGGTAATATATCTCAAAATGCTGCAAACGTTACAACATTAGAAAGTCAGCTATCAGGTTTATGTAATAACATAGTTAATGCTAATGCTAGTGATATATTATTCATAAAAACCTGTATGTCGGATTTATCTACTTTAAGTTCTAATTTTGTAGCAGCTCAAGCAACAAAATTAACCTTATTAAATACAAGTTTAGAAACTTCTGCAGCAAATGTATGTCAATTAGCTGTAGACCAATTAAATTTACAATCATGTGTAGGTACACTTACATCACAACTTTTAACTTCAGGTACTAGAATAGATGTAATCGAAGTTGCAGGATTTGCTAATGCAACAAGCATTACTACTTTAAACAACGGTATTACTGCTGTAAATTTAAGTTTAGGCACAGCATTTGTTGATCAAACAAATTTAAGTGCTAGTTTCTTAACACAAACGTTTAATGTTTCATCTTTATCATCTGAGATGGTAACAAATATTGCTGCTATAACTGCCAGAGCTTCAGCCGATCAAGCTGAATTAATAGCAGCAGATGTTAGAGCAGTTTCATCTACAGCAGGTACTGCTTCGACACGTACCACGCAGTTATGCTCTGAAATAGTCTCTTTAGAAACTAATACATTAACACCGACATTTACTTCTTTAGTAACTCAGATTAATAATAGAGCTTTTGCTAATGATTTAGAACAATTAAGTACATTTGCTGAAGTTAATAATACTTCAATAACTAATTTGGATTCTAAACAAACTGTATTAGAATCTAATATAAATACTCTAACTAATACATTTTTAACTAATTTAACAGCTGCTGATGGAGCAGTATTAGGTGGTGGTACAGTAGTTTTCGACGCAATAACTGCAAAAGCTAATTTAACTGATTTTGCATTCTTATCATCTTGTATCGATACAGAAGTTGCTGATATAGATTATACATACGGTAGATTAAATGCTTTATCGGCAGTTGTCGTATCAGTAAGTTCTAATACTGGTGGGTTAAGTAGTGAAATAGAAGCAAGAGCGTCTTGTAGCGATTTCTTTTCGTTGCAAACACAATTAACAGGAGGAGAATATGCGACTTCAGCTTCAATATTTGGTGATAATGGATTAGAAGCAGCTATTAATACTACTTTACAAACTTGTACAGATTGTCTTGATACAAGAATTAATGTTATTGATGGTTGTGGTACAGTAGTGGTAGGAGATTTAAGAGCTTCTTTAGATACGTTAATTAATGGTATTACAGGTAATCCTAATTCATTAAATTTAGCAGTATCATCTAATTTTACTTTATTAAGTTCATATTTTGATAATTTAAGTTCATTTACAGGTTCTTTTAATACTTCGTATAATTTCTTAAGCGGTCAATTTGCTCAATTAAGTGCATTTGCTCAATCTTTATCAAGTACTATAATTAATAATGCGATTATACCTGCAATCGAAACTAAAGCTAGTGTAACGTGTTTTGATAATTTACAATTAAGAGTTAATGCTAATTCTTTAAGTTCTTTTAATCAAATATGTAATGGTAAATCTAACGTTTTATATCTAAGTGGTGTTTCTACAAACTTAATAGGAACTATAGGTAATGCTAGTGATGGATTAAGCGGAGCAGTAGTTCAAAGAGCTACATTAACTGAAGTACGTTCTTTATATAACAACATTACAGGAGGCGTCTTATCTGGCATTGGTACAGTAGGAGGTTCTAAAGAAGGTATTACAAGTATGCAATCTCAGATATTAGCTTTAAGTTCTTCTGTTTTCGAAGGACTTACTGGGTTAAGAAATACTTTAAGTGCAGTTAATGATATTGTAGATATTTGTAGTTTAAAAAATACAGTTAATATTCAAGGTTTAAGTGCTACGAGTGTATGTAATGATGTAGCTGCATTAAAAACTACTTTATCAAATGTTTCAGCAGGTACAGTAAACGTTGCATTAAGTGCAGTAAATAGTTTAGAATCTAGATTAAATGCTGTAGAATGTGGTTTCGGAGGATTTTTAGATGGTAGTATATGCCAGACGTGTAATGTTGTAACTACTATAACTGATAGTATAGATTCTAATAAAAATGCTGCTGATACTAAAATAGCTGCGTTATTTAGCAATGTAGTAAACGCTACGCAAACTGCTAACAATGCAGGAACTTTAGCTGATATAGCAAATAATACTGGTATTGCTGCTAATGACTTAGCATCATGTGCTAAAACTATTGCTGATGGAAAAGCTTCGCAATCATCTTTTAATGCACTCAATAATACAGTAGCCGGTCAAGCAAATATTATATCAAGTAATACTACTGCTGCAGCAGATGCTAAAACTCTATCAGAAGACGCTACCCTTATAGCTTCACGAGCTCAAACATCTGCTAACAATGCTATTGTTAATACTACAGAAGCAAACAATAAGATAGCTAATATACAATCAGTTTACGGAATAAAAGTTGATGCTCAAGGACATGTAGCAGGATTTGATTTGATTGCTAACGCTAAAGTTTCTGAAGGTGGTCAAGTTCAATCAGGTGATTCTGCATTTATAGTAACTGCTGATAGATTTGTTATAGCAGGTCAAGATTCTGAAACACCTGACATACAACCATTTGTTGTTGAAAATAATTTAGTTAAAATAGAAGGTGCTTGTATTAAAGAATTATCAGTAGATACTTTACAATTAGCTAATAATGCAGTAAATAAAATATCCTTTATCAATTGCCGAACAGCAAAGACTAAATCTCAACGAGTTTGTGTGAGATCAAATTGCATAAGATTAGTTTCTTTTAGTAATTTTGCTGGTGGTTCAAGTGATTTACAAGATAACGCCCAATATACAGGAGAAAATGGATGTTGTGTGACATTAGTAGAAGCTCCTGTAGTAACAGCGTTAGGTAGACCTTTTACTACCGATATTACAGTTACCAGATGTGGAAACAGTATTTCTCAACATTTAGGAAGAATAACAATATCAGGTACTTGCTGTTCTAGAGGAACAAGTAGTGCAGGTGCGCAATTATCAGTATGTGTAGGAAAAAGATGGATATTAACAAGAAAATCTGATACAGTAAATGGTGGAGAATGTATAGTATATAGTGCAAATACAACAAATGAAGATGATAGAAATTTTAGAATAGTAGATTGTATACCAGTTGATAGTAAAAGTTATTGTTCATACGGTGGAGGAACTGGCGTTTCAGGTAAAGTAGTTACGGTAACTTATTGCTGGAAGCTTAAGCCTATTTTATTCCAACATGGTACGCAATTCGGAACCGGAGGAAGAAATTTGTGTGGTATCTTGAGAGATGCTAATATGGGAAATTGGCCTTATAAAAGAGATATGACTTGTACAGAGGTAGGTGCTTATGATAATGGAAATTATGGTAGTGGTATAAATACTGTATGTGATGCAAATGGTACAACTATAGGTGAAATACAAGGTTTTTGTACTTCGGGTACCACAGGGGTAAAAGATTATGTTAATTACTTTACTTTTAATCAATGTATGGATTATTGCATATGTCCACTAGATGTAATATTTGATGCAAAGACTTCAGTTAGATAAATATAAAAAAAGAAAAAATGAGCAATTACACATTATATAATATAGAAAGTTTAGAATTAAAAGGTATAGTAGATACTTTATTACCTATTGAACATTATCTAGATGATAATACTTCTTATATTGAAGGTTCATATAAAAATGATTCATATTATTTAAAAATAGTAAATGGTAAAGTTACCCCTACATTAAAAGATAATTTTACTGCAGAATTAGTTTCATTATCAGTTTATAATGACTTAAATTATTATACGATATTTAATAATATACCTGCAAATACTGAAATTTTTATCGACGAAAATAAAATATGTGAATTGTCTGCGTCAGATAATTTTGAATTTGCTACTGATAGTGTAGGTATTTTTCAATTAGAATTTATTAATCCTTCATATAATTCATCCAATTTAACATATAACATTACTTCATATGCAATATAAAATAATAAAAAAAGAAGAAAATAATTTAATTGGTGAAAATAAATTAAAATTATTAAAAACAGAATTTGAAATTACATCTGCTTCTGTAGATAATTTAGTTTTTGATACTGATAACGATTCATTGAGAAGATTAGATATTTTAAAATATTCTACTGAAGATATTTATTTTAAAGATCATAATAACGACACTGTAATAATATCTCCATCTAATATTTCTAATTATATCGATAAATTAAAAATTAAATTAAGCAATAGATATACTAAAATTAATACCCTTTATAATAATATTAAAATTAACGGGAAATTTACTTTAAAACAAGCTCAATCTGCTTTTGAAAGTTTAGATATTTAAAAGAAAATAGTATAAATTTTCTGTTGATCATCAGTTAAAACTGGGTCAAGATCAGTACCAGTATCTTTAATAATCCAAATACCATCATTATCTATTAAATTTGATCTAAACGGATCACTAATTATAAGATTATCACTATTTGATATAATTGAATTAAAATATGTATTATTATCATCTATAATGCTAATTAAAGTATCTGCAGATAAAGCAACAAATGAATTATTAGACATTGTAATAAAATTCATGTCTATATTATTTTTTAAAGTATAAAAAGTAGATAGAGTAAATTCAAATTTATTACCATTCCTATAAAAAAATGTTAATTTACCATCACTTAAACCTGATAAAGAATCTAACACATAATTATGAGATACTATATTAGGTAATTTAAAGGTATATTTACCTAAATCATTATCAAAAATTAAATCAGCATTTATATAATCTGTATTACCATCACCGTAATTAAATTCAGCTCTTTTAATCCCTAAACCATTACCATTATCTTCATTTACTATATTAGATAAATCAAAATTTACTCTAGTACCACTTTCTATAGGTAATATTTTAGTATTAGTAGCATAGTCAAGAGTAATTCTAAACCCTGAAGTAGGGTAATAATTAGATAAAGTAAGAGTTTTAGTTAGTAATTTCATTATAAAAATAATATACCTTTTTCAAAGTCTTGAAAAATTCTCCCACTTAAAGATGTTGAATAATAACCATCATCGCTACCTGAAAATGATGATGTAAAGAAACTGTAAGTCCTATAATAATTTTCTGGTCTAAATATAGAATTATCTAATATTTCTAATCTATTATTGAATAGTTTATATAGAATATTGTGTAGGTAAACGTTTTCATTTAAATCATTATACTGAGCTATTAAATTAAACACGTTTAACTTAGAACTATAATTTAATGATAAATTTCGTAACCTTTTAGGTACTATATCTAAAGCTGATAAATTGAATAAAGAAGTAAATACATTTAAGGCTGTCTTCCTTCTATTAATAATAGGAAATTCAATTTTCTTATCAAGATCATAACTAAAAAATTCATAGAAAAATAAGTAATTATTATCATTCTTTATACCTGATAGACCAGGGTTACTTGCAAGTCTTGAATTAGGTATAGTATTAATAGTTACCTTGTATATGTTATTATCTACTACCATATCATTAGAAACTCCAGTAAAGGTGTTATCTGTCAATACTACAGGTACAGTTAAAGGAATATCAGTAGATTGATTAAAATTCCCATTATATTTAAATGAATCAATTAAAGTAAACGAATCAGTATCTATAGTAAACACGTCATCATAAATGTTTATATTTCTTACTGCACTTAATAATTCTTGATGCAGTTGAATATTACCTGTATATTTATCAAACAAGTTATTGAAAGATGAACTTAAAGGTAAGTAACTATTTGTAGATATATTTTGAACAAATACGTTTTTATTAGCTATTTTCTTATCAAAAAATGAAAGTTTATCAGTAGGTCTATCAAAGGTTGATAAAGTGTTTGAACCTACAAATGATTGTTTATTAGATACTATACTATCCTTTTTTAATTGTTGTATATCACTTGTATCAGTTAGATATTCTACGAATTTGTTACCGTATATATCAATCTCTACTTTATTAATAATTCCATAATTGTGATTAAATGAATAAGGTGTATCAAACGTACTTAATAAATTATTTGTATTTCTAAATTGTTCAAAGGTATTATATGAGTAAAAATTACTATCAAAAAATTCACTTTTTACGTTTTTTTGACTTACTGAAGAAGATTCATTTTTAAAAACGCTATCTTTATTTAGATTAAATTCAAATGGGTGGTCTCTTTTAACTTTACTTAAATTAGTAATATTACCAAAACTATTAATATCCGGAAATACATACAATGTATTTGCTGATAAATCTTGTTTTAGTGAAGTTGTATAATCTCCTTTCATCTTCAATATTGAAAATGAAGTTGGTTTATAAAATCCCCCTACTTCTCTTTCAAACTTATTACTAGTACTTGGAACTGTTAATGTAGAAGCATAGTTTATATTAAGTAAATTATTAACTTTATTATCACCTTCAAATAATACACCTGATAAGAATTTATTTTCCGAGTTAGTAGATAAAAAATAATAATCTGTGCCTATTAATTTTTTAACTAATTCAGCCTCGAAAAGAAAATTTAATTTATCTCTATCACCTTTTTTATAGTCTATATAATCAGTAGATTCTAAATAACTTTCATCAACCTCATTTACATTAATAACTGGGCTGAAGTTACCTAATTCTTCTAATTTAATATTTTTATCATTTATTATTTTTATTATACTTTTATCTAAATCTATAAAACTATCTCCTTCAATTTTATTTGAATTAGAAGTATAATATTTTTTTCTATCTAATGTACTGTTATAGAAATCAGATAGTTTATCTGGATCTAAATCGTAATAATCATTAAAAGTGTCATAAGATTCTTCTATTTCTACCTCAATATTAACTTGTAATACGCTTAATGCTAAGGTAGAAGTTACAGGAATAGTACTATCATCTCCTTGAAATAGATCTATAATTTTATCTTTTACAAAATTCTTTACACTTAATGTAGATCCCTTGTCTTTGACTTCTCTTAAACCTTTTTGAAACGTGTCTCTCTTTTCTTTAAAATATAAACATATTTCTCTAATTTTCTTAGAATAAAACGGTATAGCAATAGTTAAATTTTCATTATTATTAAAATTAATAGTTTGTAGATATCTTCTCTCTTCTGGAGTAGAATATTTTAATGATATTTCTTTGAATAAATTAATATATTGATCTTTTACATCTTTTTCAAAATTTATATTATTATTATATGAAATATTATTCCAACTTTTAATATAATTTTCATATTTTTTGAAATTTTCTACTTCTTCATCAAAGACTCTAGAATAATTTAAAAATTCAATGAATGAAAACGGTTTATTAATATCTAATTTTTCATCACTTAGATCATTAGTCACACTATTAGCAGTAGTATAATCTGAAAAACTATTAAAACTTTCACCCATTAAGATTATTTATAATAAAAAAGTGATTATTAAAGTTAATATCCTCCTCCACCGTAATCTATACCGCTTTCGCTATCTTCAGATGTGCCTACTGGTGGAGAATGTTGATAACCTAAAGATTTATACTTAATATGCTGTTCATATGTTTCCGCATAAAACTCATTACCTAAATCGTCATACATGTAGTGTGGTACAAATGAAGATTCGGTAGGATAAGGATCATCTTCAACCAACCCAGTATTTTTAAATAAATTATTAATTATTAAATCGTCCATAACCCCACCTCTTTTACTATAATTAAAGAAACTATTTAAATTACCCATAGTGTTATTTCCGTTATCATAATCTATAAATTTTTGTAATTGTGTACCTTCTATTACTTCATCGTTATATCTGTAAAAATTGTAATGATTATCAAGTGTTATCTTGTTGGCTTGTGTTGTTTGATTAGTTAACCTGTAATAACCAGGTTCTGTATTAGCTGATAACCCGATATTCAATCCATTTTCTATTTGTAAAAAACTATTTGTTGTATTAACATCCCCTTCTAATTGTATAAAATTTCTTTTACCTAGATTATCTGGTAAGATTAGACCCCATCCCCACTCATCTTGATAATCACTTAAAGGAAATGATTTAGTTACAGTGTCTCTAAAACGCATATCATATGCACTTAATAAATTAGTATTTACTACTTTATATTTTTCACTAAATTTTTCATAAGCTACTATACCATACTTATATGGTTGAACAATACCATTTAAAATAGAAATATTATTACCTAAATTTTTACCAAAATCGGGATTATTATCATAACCCTTTTTATCAAAATCTAAATTATAATTATTTTTTGACCCTTTTTGCAGTGATAAGTTAACACTCAAATTATCTACAAGTCTTTGTAAGCTAGGGGGGTACTCAACATTGAATCTTTCGAAATCGACATTTAAATTTTCTAATTGACTAACAAAGTTTTTTAAATTAGAATAATTAATATCATTAGTATTTGAAACGAAATTACTTATCTTTTCATAAATTTTAATACCTAAATTTTCAAGCTTACCGCTAACATCCCCTACAGAGGTACCTAAAAAATTGTTAAAGAAATTATCTTTATTCGATAAAATATCTTGAAAAATTAAATCTTTATAATTTTGCTTTTGATCATTATCTTCATTTATTTTTCTATATTTATAAAATCCTTTTGAAGGGTAAAGATCAAAAATATCACTCTCTCCTGTTATAGTAGTTGTACCAGTATTTGATTCTCCTTTAATTTTTAAGTTAGATAAACCTTGATCTGAAACTAAATAGCCCCTAAAATATCCACCCCCGTCTAAAGATGATAAAGTATCATTAGAATTAAACGTTATATCGTCAACATAAATTTCTGTAGGTACGCTAGAAAGTGTTTGTATTTGAAAGCAAGATAAAGATATCTGATTTATACCGGTACCTAAACTTAATTTTTCATAATTTTTTATACTGTAATTATCATTAGTTTTATATTTTACAGTAAAATAAACTTTCTGACCCGTATAATATATAGGACCTATATTAAAGGTATCGTCTACTTTACCAATACCATCAATACCATTAGTACTAAATGATAATTTACTTGGTATAGGTTCACCTCTTATACCTAATACAATATTATCAGAAACACCGTTTAATACATTAAGTTTTTCATCATCAATTTTAAAAAAATTTGACTCTGGATCTTGATAATTTTTTGTATCAAAGTTAGCAAATATTACAACATCGTTGTTCATTATGAATATTTATCTAATCCTCAAAATACCTAAACGTAGCTCTACCTGAAGTACCTATAAAAATTGAATTATCTAGTTGTTTTGGGCTAAAATTGAGATTTAATACTGATAAAGCTGATATAGTAGATACTATAGTTGGTACAGTATAATTTGCAAATATGTTATCTGATGATGTTTTTATAGAATCTATTACTTCAAAATTATTACCAACATCTTTAATAAGGTAGCTACCTTTTTTATACTGAAAGTTATTATCATTATAATAATCATTATTTGTATAAAAAATATTAGCTTGTCCTGAAACAGATAAATTAATAGAATAATCGTTAGCAGATAAAACTCTACTGCTATTTAACGAATTAAATCTTGTAACAGTTATAATTCTTTCAGGTATTGAAGATTTTTGTGTACTTAAACCATCTAAAGTTAAATATAAACTATCTTGCAAAGGGTCTATAACCTTTAATTTCTTTTCTTGAACTCCTTTAAAAAAATTACCTGCACTATCTGTAACAACAAAAGTTACATTATATAAACCAGGGCTTTCATATATATGAAAAGTGCTTAAACCTGAGCCTGTAGTCCCATCACCGAAGTCAAAAAAGTAATTTGAATCACTTATACTACTATCAGTATTTTCAAAATTAGGTTGAAAATTTAACTCTCCTAAAGGTCCAGTAAAGGTATCAAAATCTGAATATATAAATTTACCATTAGCGTTTAGTGCTCCTCTTCCAGGTATTCTGGCTGATAACCCTTCAGAGCCTGATAAGGTAGGAAAAACAGGGACATTAGTTAATCTACTTGTTATATTATATAACGCATTAACAGAATTAAGTCTTGAATAATCGTTATTGAAAATATATTTTAAATCAGGCATCTTCTACAATGATATTATTTAAAATTGAATTATTATACAAAAACGGGTATTTAAAAAACGGTAATTGTAAATCTGAAGTAATGTCTGAAATATCAATATCAGGATAATTATTATTAAAAGATAATAGACTTAAATTAGGAGTTTCGATCGTTCTATCATCTAAAACTCTTCTAGTAAATATTTCTACAACACCATCTATAGATAAAATTTTATTTTTTAATTCAGTAATACTAACTATTGAACCTAATTTAGCTTCTTTAAAATAGGTTATAAAAATATTATTAATTTGTTGTTTAATACTTTCAACGCTTATTCTATTTGAAAGAGTTCTTTTAGCTACTAAAAAAGTTTCATCGATAATATCAGTTGTTAATAATTCATTTTCATCACGAAGACCTAAATTGAATGCGTTATATATAGGGTCTTGAGGTATAATTTCTATATTCACCATTTTTTGAGTATTTATAGCGTTTATTATTGTATTTTTTTGAGGTGTTGTTAAGAAATTTACATTGTTTTCATTATCTACATTTGATATGGATGGTACTAAGAAAAGATAAACATTATTAGTGTCTGAAGACGTTGAAAATTTTAATTGGTTAAAGAGAAATCTAGGGTCATCGTTTGGTTTATCAAGTCCTAGTTTATAAAAATAATCTATAAATTCATTTATATATCTTTTATTATTAACTACCTCTACACCTTCAATTATATTAGAGAAATTTTTATTAATAAAGGAAATATAGTCATCAATAGTAACTAATCTATTTTGACTCTGAAAAACCTTTTTAGAATTTACTCTTATACTATCAACATCTTCTTTTTGTTTAGGGTTTGTAGAACCGTTTAAATTTGTAAATGATATAAGTTGTGCATTTTGCGGTGATAAAAAGGTTAAGTTAGCATTATCATAAATATCATCACTTATCTGTTCAAAGGTTGGAGTAGTGAATATGTTTAATTGGTTACCGTTTAGCTGACTAGGTGATATTATTCCAGCTTCACCGTCTGATTTCAAATAATATATAAAAATATCATCACCATCTCTCAATCTTCTACCAAAAACACCATTACCGAATTTTATTTCATAGAAACCATTTTCATTAATTCGTTTTTCATAATTTAAATCGCCGGGACCTTTAAGAAACATATTATTAGTTTCTTCATAAAAACTATATCTACCTGTATCACTTTCTCTTACATATACATTTATTGATTGATCATC
>CAACVC010000200.1_pt1 | contig 13748 bp, 14 predicted proteins | sample 2381761 | NCBI WGS metagenome assembly CAACVC01 (sample SAMEA5211966, study PRJEB30684) | marine metagenome | biome: Marine; feature: Epipelagic; material: Water | collected 2015-10-15 | depth 45 m
ACTTCAGCTCTGTATGCTGGGTCGGTGTCATAGCGAGGGTCTCCCATAGCTGCTACTAATTCAGCTTGGCTACGGAAACCGCCATCAGATGTTTTGGCTGCCTTGCCTTGCAGCATTCTGCCTTCATATCCATTGGCGTTTTGGTACTGTGCTTTCATTCCAGCTACTGCTAGTTTGATTTGAGCAATGTTACCTGTGTTGATTAAGGTATCAAACGCTTCTACTTCAGGTTTGGATAAGTTTTGTCCAGCCCAAGTAACTATGTTTGAGTACTCTTTTTCTCCACCAACAGAGTTTTTAATCTGATTGGCTTCGGCATCAGTCAAGTCTGCAACTGGTGCTGACTGCTGTTGCTGTTGGTTAGGATTATTTTTTAGAGCTTGTAAGTATGAAGCTACTAATTCCTTACTACTCATACTGGAAAACTTTTCTATAGTTTCCTCAGATAAAGAATTATCATTCGAGTAAAACTCAGTTGATGCTTCGTTGATAAGTGATAAGGCTGGGTTATCCTCGGGTTCTTCCTCAGTTACTTCTTCGGTTTCTTCCCTTTCTTGTGATACGCCATCTTGGTCTCCTAATTTTTTTTGTAGTTCGAGGTAGGCTTGTTCTAAATCTTTCGCCGTGTCATACTTGCCAGCTAGTTTACCTTCTTGTTCGGCAACTAATTTTTCTCCTACCTCTAGTGAATCTTGTTCTTCCTCAGAGAGGACTACCTCAGATTCAGGGGTATTATCTATCGTTAATGTTTCAGCCATTATTCTTCAGTAGGTGGTTCTTCTTGTGGAGCTAAGTTTGGATTTTTAGATGGGTCAGCTAAAGGGCTTGATGCCATCTGTCCTGCTTGATCTACGAGAGACTGTTGCGCTGCTTGTTGTTGTGCTTGCTGTCGTTCTTGCTGTAACTGCTCTTCAGTCTTAACTAAATTCAGGATGTCTATACCCTGTGCAGCAGCTAGTCTCTTGATAGCTTCTAAAGGATTAATAAAATTAATTAAAGCTTCAGGTCCAAGAGTCTGTGCAATAGTTCCAACAAACTGAGTAAGTGATTCTCTATCCTGCCCACGTCCTAAAGCATTTATGCCAGCTACAATTGTAGGTCTGACTATATCTTTAGGTAGCTTAGGTATCTGACGACTACGCTGTAATACAAGTAGTGTCCTGTTGAGATAAGGTATCAAGAACTCAACGGTTAGCAATGAGAAAATGCCTCCGAGTTGTTGTTCTAGTTCAAGCTGAGTGAGGCGTACCTCTTCAGCAGTAACTCGTTCTGCATTCCTAATGTTCATAACAAGGAACGCTTCTAACAATCTTTTTTCAATTGTCTGTGACATGTTGGCAGCCGTTGAGAAGTCAGCAGTCTTACCTACTTGAACAACTTGTACGTCTTCAGCACGTCCTTGTACGATTGCTCCATTACCAGCTTTAGCTATTGCACTAGGCTTGGTAGTACTTGATGGTGAGACAAGAAATATAACTTTGGCTGCAGCACTAGACCCTTCAACTAAAGCTTGGGATAAACCCTCTAAAGTTTTAAGATCACCGAGGAACTCCTCGACTCTGCCACGACCATAGTCTTCTCCGTCTACCACATTGAATCGTAGTGGTAGCCATGGGCTTGCATTCTTAGGTGCAGTACTACGGCTCCCGGGAAGGATCTTATCGAACGCTTCTTGGTGCCATACCCATTGACCATCTATAAGTTTGACGTAGGTGTAAACCTCTACGTCTTCTTTATCTTTCTTATCTGATTCGTCTATGCCTGTATTAGTTTCTGGGTCTGGTATTTCAAACTCCATAACTTTACGGCTTATCAGTTCCTTTGTAACTATCTCTAAAACGTTACCGTTACCATCTCGGTTAACGACATACCTTGAGAGTGGATAATTTTTTAACCCTTGCTTGTGCATATATATAAGAGAGTTACCACCAGCTATTAAATGTTTTAATGCTTGATGTATAACTACTCTGTCATTAGTGGCAGCAATGTAATCCATTATCATCCTCTCCATCTTGGAGAAAGATAGGTCTAGTTCACTTCTTATTTCAGGAGTAAACTCTTCACCTAATTTGTCTTCTCTCATCTGCAATTTAAAGAAGGTGGTTTGTGGAGGTAACACTGCAAGCATTAGTTTTGCTGCAAGGGTTACCACACACTTAGCACCAACTGATTGCCATGGAACCTTCAAGGATTCGTGGTTTGGTTTAGTAGATGTGTCGTCTTGTATTAGATAAGGTAACGTGAGTTCTGAGCAATCAATTGCTTTGTCGAGGAACTGTCTTCGACCAGTACTTAATTGATTGTATCTTTCACGAGCCTTCATTATGTATTGACTCCGCCTGACGGACCGCCTCCGACTCCACCCATTCCTGCTCCGGGATCTAAAGGAATCCTTAATGATCCTGATCCTGTTTTCGTACCAGTTGCTTTCTTAGAAATTTTCTTTCTTACTGCTGGGTTAACAGGTTTTACTACAGGCTCCGGTGTTGGTAACACTGGTGCTGGGGGTTCTGGTGCTGGGGGTGGCGGTGGTAGTGGTGTTGGTGGTGGTGTTGAGGGTCCTCCTCCTCCGATACACATTAGATTTCTTCCTCCATAATGGATTGTATATATTCAATGACGCTGGCTTGACCAGCTCTGTACATAATTGTGTTTATGTCTTCTTTTGGATGGATAGGTTTCCAACCAAAATTTTCCTCAAGTCTTTCGACTAGCTTGTCCAACCTATCGTTGTGTAGCCTAAGAGTATTGAGGGAGATTTCTGTTGTCATGTTCAAAAAATGCTGGCATTCTTGCAGCCTTTGTGCCACTTAGTTGTGGTGCTTTGCCTTCGTACATGAGTCGATCACTAGCATCTAGCCAAAATTTTTTGTCTAAATATTTATCAGCATGCTTACCTAATGGTTGCATGACCCAATTAATAGTTGCTTTCCTTAGCTTGTCCAGAGAAGCACTAGGCTTTAGCCCTAACTCCAGTGATACCAGGGAATTACAAGCCACATGGACTTGTTCATCACGTGATATATCAGCCGAAACTGTAGCTAATCCTGCGTCTCCGTTAAACCTGAAGAAAGGTAGTAAGACAAAAAATATGGCACGCTCAATAACCAATGCTTTCAGTACTGTGTGATCTGGATGAGATAACCAAGCATCTCGTAGGCGTAGTGCCTCAGCTTCAGCTTTGTCATTAACGCCATGAGCGTTGGTGATATATCCGAGAGCTAGATCATGTTTAATTTCATCCTTTATGTTCGACTCCAAAAGTTCCTTAGATGTACTAGGAATTTCAGAGAGACTGTTAGATATAAAGTCGCCAACCGGTAACTCCATATGCCTGATGGCTAATGCTCTGTAGATGGTTTCTTCTGCACCTTCTTTAAACTTTCCTTTAGTTGTTTGGACTGGCGTCCAAGTTCGTTTTCTATTTAATAATTTCTGATAGGGATTCATTGTTGACAGTCACATGATATGGGATTTGTCTCCAATATTCCTTCTAAGTATTCATCGACATCTTTGGCATCCAATGCTGCGTAAGCATCTGATTTATCTTGAGTGTCGCCCATCACCTGAAGTGAATAATAGAGCGAAGTTTGTGGACTCTTCAGCCACTCTTCGATAAATGCTTCATCGTAAGTCACCATGTCGCTCCAAGAATTGAAGCTATAGCCATGAAGCAAACCAGTTCTAAATAGCATACTCATTATTTCGTCTGCTACTTTTTTATAACTCTCCCATCCAACTTCGGATGCGATTTCTACGTTGCCATATTCAACTCGTTCTACCCCAAATTCACCTGAATCCCTGTCCACTGTTCGTGCTATAGGGGGTGCGATCTCGGGAGTTGCTGTGTAGCCATTGAGATCTCTTGAACGATAAGAACAACTAGCAGTTGGGGCTATGGCAAATGCCCTGACCATGTTCTTTTCTCTTGCTATGTTGGCAGCGATTTCTATGCCCAAATAAAGCTCCCGGGCTGCCATCCCTGCGGTGCCTTGGATAGTTTCTCCACGATTAATCGCTTCGAGTGCATCCCCAAATTGGGCATAGGTTATATTATGTATCGAGAGGAAGTTGGCAAGACCGAGCAGTCCGAGCCCAACTTGTTTGTCTCTATCCGGCGTAAGGTATTCTCCAGATTCTCCAACATTTGTCCTTGGATGGAGATCGCACAGCTCGGACATAGCTGTACGGAAAGTCGCTCTGAGGTCGCCGATTGAATTGGCACCGAGATTGACGTGCTGTAACAAGCAAGTCCCACGTGAGGGCAGGAATACTTCAAGACAGACGTTTCCATAGATTCTGTTTCCATTATGATATTTTATTTTGTTGAGCCAAATGTCCCCTCTTGCAATGCCTCTAAGTATTGCTTCCTTGACTCGAGTTTCTGAATTAAACCAGAGCTGGGGCTCGAGGTCAACACATCTTTTAACCCATGGGAGCTCGTGTCTTTCGGCTTGCACGAAGTCAAGAATATCGGGGTGAGTAATATCGAGGTGCAACACACAGGCACCATTACGGTACGTGCCACCTCTTCTAAGTATTTCATTTAATGTTGAGTAGAATTTTCCGAAGGAGACTGGACCGCTTGCAACAAGCGTGTCAGCTCCTTTAATAGACTCAGAACCCTTGGGTCTGAGCTTTGACAAGTGGACCGCACATCCTGCTCCATTGCGGAGAGCGTGCGATACAAATCTCCAGCTTGCTTCGATTCCATTTGGTCCTTCCATTGAGTCTTCAACAACGAAGACAGTGCATGACACGGGCAGACGGGATTCTGGATTGTCAATCCATTGCTGAACTCTTCCGGTTCTAGCGATCTTGTTTGGTTCTATATTCGATTTCATTAGATAGGTAATGGACTGCTTTTTTTAAATCTTCTATGTGGTTTTCTTTATATCCAGCTCTGCATGTATATTTGATTACGTTTCCGAGGTGAAATCCGAGTCCTTGGTCTCTAATAAAATCCCAAACATCAATGGAACCTCGTCTGTAGTACTGAGGTCCGTGGTCGTTGGTGGTTTCGGCCATTTTTTTATAAGGTTTTTAATACAATTTGATAAAACGAATGCTTGCTCTTGTAGAGCTAACATCACTATGATTAAGTCTTCTTTTTTAGCTTGCGGTTTGTTTAACAAGATCTCTAACTGTCTCATCTTCAGATCCTGCTCCACTGTCAACTTGGTAATTGGTGGTGGGGGTCCATAGGATGACTTCTTTTTTCTCATGGTCGTAATCTTCAGTAGTTAATATTCTTGCTAGTCGTGCATTTACTAAGGCATCCTCTTCAGTCATTCCTTTTTCTTCAAAGGTCTCAACGACTGCTTGCCATGTGTATCCTTTTGTTTTAAAAATTTGTTCAGCACGTTTTATTCCTATCCCGGGGACACCTGAGTATCCGTCCGTGTTATCTCCGGCCATGGTTTGTATCAGATGCCATCGAGCACCTTCATCTGGTGTAATGTCTACTGTTTCTTTAAAGTCATATAATTTACCGGGGATCTGTCTCATATCTTTATCAGGAGAGACTATTATGTTCCCGGGATACTTAGTTGCATAGATACCTAATGTATCGTCAGCTTCTAAAGTATCTTTGATAATAACTTTGTATTCGATTTTTAAATCGTTGATGACACGTTTAAAGCCACAGGGCTTTTTTCGTTGTCGATGCCCTTTATATTCCGGCAGAATTTTTTTCCTAAAATTTCTAGGACTTGTAAAGAATAAAATAACGTCATCACACATAAATTCGTCTTGAACTTGCTGTATTTCACGTTTTACTCTTTTATAAGCTTCTGAATAATTTGAAGTGACAATTATAAGGTCTTCTCCAAAATCAATTTCGGTTTCGGTGGCTGCACAGCATTTATATACTATGTAGTCACAATCAATAAGTAATTTCATTAATGTACGTCTGCCCATGTATTTCCATGCTTGCTTTCGGCAGCAATTGGGCATCTTAAGTTGTAATATTCGCCAGCTAAAGTTGCTGAGGCTTCTAAGCCATATCTAACGGCGATCAGTTGGTTTGGAGGGCATTCATATTGAAGCTCATCATGCACAAAGGCAAGTTGATGAGTGTGGACATTGTTTTTAGCAAATAAATCACTAGCTATAACCATCCAACGCTTCGCAACTATTCCTGCTGAGCATTGCAAAAGGTAATTCAATCCTTTGTGCGAGCTATCGACCAGCACCCTTCGTCCGTCACATGCCAGCAAGAACCCATTAGTAGACTTAGCTGCCACCGCTCCCAAAAGGTCAGACAATCCTTCGATTGCAGATACAAACGCTTTTCGGATTTCGGATCCCTTTTTTTTAGCTTCCTTGGGTTGTAAAGAGTTATCATAACTCGTACCTATTTTTTCGTTTCCAGCACCATACAAGAAGGCATAAGTTACAGTCTTGACTTGGCGTCTGGTGATTCCTATTTTGTCTGCGTTTACCTGATGAATATCATCGTTAAGTAAAATATCGGCGTATCGACCCCCGTCATATCGTCCTAAATAATGAGCTAACATTCGTAGCTCTATTCCAGATAGGTCTGCACCTACCATTATGTTTCCCGGACTAGCAGTAAATAGTTCTCTAAATTGTTTTTCGGCTGGTACTTGAGCTAAGTTCGGTTTCCGATGAGCACATCTAAATGTGTTAGTAGAAACTGAACAATGGTGATGTATCCGATTATGGGTTGTACATAACTTTAGCCAAGCGTTCACGCCTTGCGATATCATGCCTAGCTTCTTCTTCAGATCCAAAGCTTTCGCACATAACTTGCAGAAGGGATGTGATATCTCCTTCAATGTAATCTCGTCGATAATTAGTTTCCCAGTCTTCGTAGTCTGGGTCAATGTAATGTTCAAACGATTCTGTAAAATCCATGCAATATGGTCTCGTGATGTTGGGTTAAATTCAACTAATCTTTGGAGTTCTGCTCCCTGTTTATATCCTTGTGTAGCGTTATCTCGTTTAGGAGTGAACATCTTTCCTCCAATGAGAGGGAATTCTCCCCGAAGTATTGCAACAGTTGCTTCCATCTCTCCTCTGAGAGATGACTCAAGTTGCTGAGCCTTTTGTTCATCAAATGACCATCCATGTATTTCTTGTTCTGTTAATATTTCTGCGACTCGGTGCTCTAGCCGACACGAGTCAGGTAAGGGCGGAAGTGTTCGCATAATTTGGTGGTAACTTTTACGTCTTGTTCGCAGTAATCCTGCATTTCTTGGCTCCACTCTGACCAGTCAGTAGTTTTACCAAATTCACCTTTATATTCTCCTAATCTGTAGCCATAAGCTTCTAAGCTATGACGTCCATATAGTTGTAAAGGCATTCTCGGCCATTGTCTTTTCTTATCTATGTCAATCATATTTGGATGATATAGTCTAGATAAAATTAAAGTGTCGTAGAGATTAGCCTTAGTTTCAAACCAAGGGTAAATCTTTTTGAACACCGCTAAGTCATAGTTAATAATATTGTGACCGGCTATGACGTCAGCTTCTACAAGCCAGTTAAGCCCTTCTATAATTCCATGCTTATCACTAGGTATGTCATTAAACACATGACTTTCTTTAGTGTCCGTGTCATAGATGGCTAGGCAATGTATTTGTGAGACATTAGGTAGTAACCCATTAGTTTCGCAGTCAAACACGAGCATTGTTTTTCCCCGTGTAAGTTTTATCTTTAAATTTTGCTTTCTTAACTGCTTTTTTACTAGGTGGGTTAGGTCTCTGTAACTCAATATCAGAAGTCTGTTTGGGTATTGAGAATTGGGTCCTTAGTTTCATTAAATCGACAGGTGGTTTTATCGTATTGAAGTTGTGCAGCTATACCTGTTTCGCCTGAATATCTGTTCTTGAGAACTCGTAATGTAGATACATCATTCTCTGCTTGTTGATCTCGCTCTAAAGCTAAAACTGTGTCAGATAATTGGCTTATAGCTTGGCTGCCTCGTAATTGTCCGAGTGAAACTTTTGCTCCATCGGTATGGTCTTTATCTGTTTGCGTACGTCTTAAATGTGATACTAGAAATAAACTGATACCAGTTCGTTCAACTAATGACCTTAACTTAGTCATAGTGGTATCTATCATGCGTCTTTCATCGCCATCTAATCCCGACAGTAATATAGACAAGTGGTCGAGGAATATGATTTTGATATCCAATCCCAATGCCATGTATTCAATTCTGTTGTAGATGATGTCGGGAGATAAACTACCGAAATGATCGTATAAATAAAGATTCCAATTGCTAATAGTCGTATCATATGCAAGTTGTAGTACGTCTCTTTCGTGCTCCCCTAGGTGTAAGGCTTGACCTACGCCAACTGACATAAGACCAAGAGCTGTTCGCCTATTGGATTCTTCTAAAGCTATATAACCAACTCGCTCACCAGATTCCAATAAATCTGTAGCAAGCTGACGACAAAAGGTACTCTTACCTTGCCCAGTCCCTGCTGTTATAGTGGTCAATTCGCCATATCTTATTCCGTGGGTTTTCTCTTGTAAACCTTCTAGTGAATATGTGTGATTGCATGGTGGAGTTGGTGTAGTTACCAATTCAAGGAGCGATTTCCCATCCACGATACCATCAGGTTGATAAGGTTTTGCATCCCATATCGCACGGCGTATAGCGTCCGGATCATCATTCTGTAAAGCATCACTGGCATCCTTGTAAGGATCCGCCAAGTGAGCAATCTTAACTGTCCCTTGTGGTAAGAGAGTAGCCACTTGTTCCGTCGCTCGCAATCCTGCTTCGTCTTTATCAAAGAAGAGGATAATTTCCTGATAACCTTGTAAAAAAGGTATTTGTTTTTGAATGTCTTTTTTGGCTGACGCTGCCCCATGTGGGAGCGATACCATCGGCCAGTTTTCCATTGCTTGATAGCACGATGCAGCATCTAATTCACCTTCCGTGATAACAATCCTTTTACCTTTATTAGGAAAAAGATGCTGACCAAAAAGAGTATTTGTAGTTTCGCCTTCATACTTAAAGTCTTTGGATTTAGTTTTTACTTTGAATCCTTTAAGGCGTCCTGAGCTATCAAAATAAGGGAAGCGTAAGTATGCCTCGTCTCTGTAGATTTTAAAAAATTGGCATACGGCTTCGCTAATTCGTCGTTTTTGCAGCCTTTGGGCTGATCCTTTGAAGTTAACATTTGTCTGCATTTGATGAGTGTGTAAGTCACCCTCCCCCGGTATATAGGTTTGGCAACTAAAACAATAAGAGTGCCCGTCCGTGTACACGCTATTAGCGTCGGACGAGCCACAAGTTGGACACGGTTCGTGTCTTAAAAATTCGCTATCCATGTATTCGTCTCGTATCTAAAGTCGAATCATATTTTCCAAATTGATTGATAGGAATATAATTACAAGCCAAAGATTTTCTTATAACATCGGTTGGTTCATATCTGGGATAAGAGTGATATAAGTAACTTGGAAAAAATATAATAAGTCCTTCTTCTATTGGAGCTTCGATAGATCTACAATTAAATTCAGTTATCCTAAGTGGTTTTACCCAAAATCCCTCTTCTGATCTTGCTCTTGGGTTTCCCAAGGATAATGGAGGATGTTCTTTTGAAACTTTATCAAAATAAAAAATTGAAGAATAATACGAATTTACATGGCAATGAGTCAGCATAGGGTCTCCTGTTGTATTCTCAGTTAGCCATGAAGTAGTTATCGTATATTCCTGATTAGGAGTATGTAATATTTTAAGGTTTATATAATTAGAAAATAATTTAATTAATTTTTTTTTTAAATCAGGTAATTTATCTAAAACAAAAAAATCACTATCTTCTGTTTGTTCGCCCTGATACTGTCCTTTTAGTTTTTTTAAAGGTTCGCAAAACTCTTGAGATACTTTTGTAATACCTATTGGTGTAGGAAAAGCTGGTATTATTTGATAGTTCATGTAAGCCAATCAACTGGTATGGCGTGATATGCACACCATTTAATTCCATAACGCTTGCACCATTGTGCATACGTCGTCTTTGATTTCTTAGATATTTTTTTATAAGGGTCTTGAAAGACCATGCGTAAATCTATTTCCGGATGTTCTTTAACCACCTGACGTGTCTTACGCCTACTGGTGGGGTCCCAATATCCTTTAACTTCTAGAATTACGCCGTTAGATAAAATAAAATCTGGCGTATAAAGGTGCTGAATTGTATAAGGAAAGCTTTTACTTTCATATTCATAATCAACACCCAGTTCGCATAAGAGATCAGAGACTTTCTCCTCTAATCCTGATTTAAACATTAGAAGTCGTCGTCTACCTCGACTGAGCTAGGTGCTAAGTCAGGTTGTACGTTTGGGTCATCAGCTTTGAAGCCAGCAGTTGTACCAAACAATTCGGCTACGCCGTCCTCGTCCAAGTCACCAGTATCTACACCAGCTCCAGTTTGGACGGATACCACTTGCACTCCACTAAGTTTTAGTGAGGTACCGTATGTAAAACCATCACGGAGTATATAAGGCTTTTGAATAAAGCCAATCTTAACTTTGGATCCTTCATAGACGGGTGTATCTAGGTTAGTTATTGGTGTGCCTTCAGTGTCTACAACTGGTGGACGTTTGTCCTCTGCCCATGAAAACTTAACGATGAATTTTCCTTCGCTAACTTCTTCCCATGGTTCAGGTCTTAAAGTTGATCTCTTTGGGTTCTTGAGTTTTGATTCTGCCCATTTGAGACAGTCAGTTCTCTCTTCTTCAAGTGCATTAACTATGTCACTGTCAACAATTGCTTTCAGTGAATAGCCAAATTTACTTGGCTTCAGTACAGCTTGATAACCACTAAGAGTTACAGGCTGTGGGGTTATATGTATGTTTCTTGCCATTAACAAAAAAAGTAAGTGGATTCAATTACGGATTCTGGTTTCAGATCTCCAATAATCGGTGGTTCAGACTCAGCTCCAATAGCTTGGGCAAAGTCCGTAAGGAAGTCATGCTCCGCAAAGAGGTGCATGTATGTATCTCTAACTAAGGTGGATAACATAGTCATATCAGTAGCTCTGCACAATACCGAGTCATGTATCAGACTGATAGGTGCATTGAACTTAGTAGCTGATATGTGTAGCAATGAAGCGTCTAATGAGTGAATAAGATTTGGAGCTGTAGCGTTCTTGTGATGACGTAGGTCTACGCCTTTCTCACCATCAGCTATCTTGATCCGGCATCTACCTAAGAGCATTAGCTCAATGATTTTGGTATCCATCTTCATAAGTCTCTGTGTTACACGGAAACCTGAAGGCGTTACCCACATCAATTCAGTAGCACCAGCTTTAATAGCTCTAGCTACTTCACTCTCTACCCAACGCATAACTTTCATTGGTCCCGGGACAACCTCTTCCATGGCTGACCGGACTGCTTGAACTATTTGAGTTAGTTCTTCTTTCTCAACCTCAATATCTTTATCTTTAAATGCTTCTCTTATGTACTGTCGATTGCTGAAAGGTTTAGCATTGTAAGGTATTGTCATAACTGTCCTTTTGACGGATTTTCTATCCCAATACGGACGTAACCTTTCAGGTATATTCTTAATACTTTTCTCAGCAATTACTTTATAAGCATCTTGTGGTTTATCACTAGGTAAAACATTTACCAGTGAAGCTGTGGACTTATCTCGTGCTAATCCTGCTAAGATCTGTAGACCTGAGCATGTAGCATCGGTTGCCACGGGTAATCCTGTAGTTGCCCTAGTTTTAGTTAAGACAACAGCGTAGTATTCTTCACAGGCAGCTAAAAACTGAAAAGGTTCATCGGCTGCTTCCCAATCCCCGATATTATCTAGAGGATTAGTAGCCACTCGTTTGATGAGTGTGTGGTTTTGGTTAGTCCACGTTAGTCTCTCGTCTAACGAAGCTTTATCAAGACCATACGTAGTAGCTACTTGGAAGCTAAGCCATCTCTCCCCATCTTCATTAATAGGTGCTTCTTCAGAAAATCTAATCAGACTTTTCCCAAAGTCAGTACATTGCATCGTAAGAAATGCTGGTATGGGATATGCCCTACCTCTGTAATCAAAACTCCAAGGTACGTAGAAATCTTTATCTTTAAACTCTCTCGCTACGTTCATAATCATACGAGTTCTACAACTCACTCTCCATTCGTTAGCGTTCTTGTTCTTAGCGTCTCTAGTTCTTCTCTTCCATTCCTTCCTAGCTGTCTCATTCGTCTCAATATCTACAGGCTTAGGAGGTTCAGGATAATGTAGTACGGGATGAAACTTTCCTACTTCAATTTGTCTCTCACATAATTCCTCTGCAATTTGCAAAGTAAAATCATTTAGCCGGTATTTAACCTTTTGTATTGAGTTAATAAATTGATAAATAGTTTTCCCCTGTATAGGTAGGGGTACCCCCCTTCGTACTAATTCATGGCACTGAGTTAACTCATTTAGGTAGTAACCACCTTCATTTGTAGGGCTCCAATCTCTTGGCTCAATTAACATCGGCCAACTCATCGGGCTAAACAATTCAGCTAGGCGTACTATCTCTTCTTTCTGTTCATTGAACGCTGGTGTTGGTTCAATGTATTGGTCAGATCTTTTAGCAAATCCTTTAGTCTTTCTCTCGAACCAACCAGATGATTCACATAAGCAGTCGAGGAACCATACCCCAACTTTTGCCCGTGTCTGTACTGTCCATGTTTTCCATGGTTCTATGTCACTCTTGTTCATAAGCGTACTCATAGACTTTTGCTTGTAGTGAGTGCCCTTAGCTTGATGCCAGTAATTATCCTTAAGTGTTTTGAATAATGCTGGTGTTGTATTTTCGTAGTACCTCATCTGACTCTCAGCTTCTAAAGCTGCACCTATAGCATCAGCAACCTTAATTACTTTTGAGTTCTCTATGCGATGGGAAAATACTTTATCGAATGTAAGCTTGGCTGTTATAGCTGCTTGCGATTCACTATCAATTGCGAAGATGAATGGTAGCAGTTCTATTAAATGTCCTGCCCCACCTTTTGCTACTATCTTTCGCTTCTCTTTCTTCTCGTCTATATACTTTATCAAATACGGTAGGAGAGTTTCTATACTTGCAGAGCCAAAAACTGTGGCAGAGCCGTAATCTTTATCAAGTAATTTCTTGGTATCAGATCTGATCTTCTCTAAGCCACCTTTTATCTGTTTTCGCTCGAAACTCGCCTGTCTTTCTAGATCAGACTTAAGCATTTATTAGTCGGTAGATTACATTATTTAAACTGTGCAAAGGTGTATATATCTATAAACCATTGCAATAAAAAAGATCTCAGCTATTCAGCCAAGATCTAGGTACACCACTGTATTCAGATTTCGTAAGATTTTAAGTCCGGCGCGTCTACCAATTCCGCCACACTCCCAGTGGATCTCGGCGAAATAATTGTAACAGACGCACTTAACATATAACCTATACGTAACGAAAAGTGGTGTTTTGCAAACCTTGTAGATGCGGTAGATTACACATATGCAAAGTCTACTGAGTTAGCTCTCTTGCTTAGATCCTTATCAAATGAATGTAAGTATCTTTCGGTAACTCGGGTGGAACTATGACCCAAGTGGGTAGCAACATCAACGATGTTCATACCTGATTGAACAAGTAAGGTGCCACATGTATGTCTAAGTCCGTGAAATTTCCATGGACTGTCAATACCAACCGGTTTGAGTAATGCTCCAGTAATACATCTGTTGAACCATGTCCGCATCTGATCGGCATTTAACCAATCTTCTGCAAACGTATGTCCATATGGATTAAGAGCAATACGCTTAGTAAGAATAG
>CAACVC010000203.1_pt1 | contig 13729 bp, 12 predicted proteins | sample 2381761 | NCBI WGS metagenome assembly CAACVC01 (sample SAMEA5211966, study PRJEB30684) | marine metagenome | biome: Marine; feature: Epipelagic; material: Water | collected 2015-10-15 | depth 45 m
GTGCGTCCTGTATGGCTGCTCTATCAACCTCAGCACGTTGTATTAAAAACTTTTGCTGTTCTGCCTTGTCTTTTTGACTAGCTGACCACAGGCTTAATACACCTGTAAGTAAACTACTCCCTAACATGGTAATAACTTCAAAAGGTATCATTACTTACTCCAAAAATATCCAGTAATAATCGTGGCTATACCACCTAACCACATAAGAAAACTTACAGCTCCCTTACCTTTGGCTACGTCTTCTTGTAGTGACTCTACTTTTGTTTCTAGTCGGTCTAGCTTTTCAGCAAGTTGTTCTAATGTTACTTTCATTTAAGAAATATCCTCTCTATAAACCATGCGGGTGGGTCTAGTTCCCACCATTTGTGACCGTGTCTGTAGTCTTTTGCAATAGTGTGGTGATAATTATGCCAACCTTCACCCCAGCTTATAAGAGAAGTCAGGGGACTGTTGACCGCTGTGCAGTCTTTGTTAGGTTTAACCACAATATAACCAAATTGTTTCATGTGTGGTATAACACCAAACGCACCAGCTGCCTGATATACACACGCTGCTGGAAATGAGAACGCAAATATACCTAATAATGGGTCTATTGCGTACAATATAGCTATATAACTAAGTAATAAAGTCCAATAATGCTTAGTTATAAACATATAATCTTTGTCTTTAAGAATATCCTTTACCGTTTGTTTAGGAACAGTAATAGGGTCATACAATGTAAGCCATGCTCTTACATATCCTATATTCTCAGGGGATTCATTGTCTTTATCACTACCACTGTACATATGATGGTAGCGGTGCATAGCTGTCCATGATAATGGACTACCAAATGCTGGTATAATTGTAAGATACTTTAAAATCTTAGCTTTGATAGGAGTTGTTTCAAAACTTCTATGAGCCATAAACCTGTGTATGGCAATGTTTGTACCAAAGATATTAACAAACGCCCAAGCGAATAAACCATAAACAATATACTCAGGGAAATAATAACACCCCGCTATAGCTACTATATGATTTATTAATGCTAATAACTGTACTAATCTCGCATGTTTCATACCCACCTCAGTTTTGTAATTACCCATACCCATATGTCGTACTTACAGTGTTTTAACTGCGGGCTAATATGATGTTGTTTATGGAACGCTTCAGAGAACGCCACTGGATACATGTATGGTACATCACATGGTTTATCTTTTCCATATGAGTGACACATAATACCAGTAACAAACATTACCCAAAACGTTGTCCAAGCTACCGCAGTAGCCCAGCATAAAAACCAATCAATAGGTAATAATAAAAATAATAAACCGTTTAATATAAAGACAAGCTGCACTTCATGTAGAGTCAGCCATAGTTGCCATTTGTTTCTCATCCTATCAGCCGCTCTCTTTGGTTCAGTGCGTTGATGATGAGGTGCAAATATAATGTATAACCAATTAGAATACTTAGGACTATGAGGGTCTTTAGGTGTATCAGAGGTAGCGTGGTGTGTTCTATGCCATGCACTATAAGATATAGGTGTACCTAATAATGCTGTCATTGTTACAACACTCATTATATTTTGTAGCCACACTGGTGGATTCCACAAGTTATGTGTAGCCCATCTGTGTAGAAATAAGCTCATTGCTACTTCAAGCAGCAAATAAAATAAAATATAAGTATAGAAAAGCTGCGTCCAAGATAACACATGGAACGCATAGAACGATAACATAAAATATGTAGTGTACAATGCGGAGATGTAGATTCCCATTTAGTAAGTCCATTTCATTTGTTTCATATTATCTTCTAAATCTATTTCTTCTAATGTACCTAAACATATTCCATTGTCATTCATCATTGTAAAGAAAGTATCAATAGCTGTGCCTTTAATAGTTTCTATAGCCCATGAGTCACCACCTAATGATAGTATCCAGTCTTTATTAGCTTGATGAAATGTAGATGTTGCTGTCCATGCTTTGCTATCATTGATTTTACCTACTAAACCGTTCATCCATGTGTAAGTGTTGTCTTGAAACCTACCTTGAATATACATACAAGTAGTTCCATCTTTAGCAACAATAATATTTTTCATATTATTATAATTTTGTTCATTTATTAACTTAATAACAAATTGTTTTTTTTCATCCGCAGTTCGGTCTGCACTAAACGCAATAGTCCCGCCCTCTATATCTGAAAGACTATCTGTATACAAAGAATCGAATGTATCATCTAGTGTAAATATTTCTGTTTCTGTAAACGTATAACTCATTGTATTATCTCAAATGAAGTCGGTGTCGGATATGCACCATTCCAATTATATGTGATAGTTGAGCCAGAAGACCCTTGTGAAGCAGCTGACCTATTTAAAGTAGTTGAACCATTAATCCTTATGCTTGTCCAACCAGTAAAATTTCCACTAATGTGAAGTCGGAAAAAAGCACCAAGAGTTGCGTCTGATGACTCCCTATCTACAACTACTTGAACAACTACAGATGTTCCTGATATAGCATTTGTGCTAATAGAACCAAAACCGCCTTGAACAAAACCAGCATTACCACTATCATATCCCCTGTCTGTTACAGTAGCTTTCAATACTCGTTGACCTACTCCTATCGTAGAAGAATGTAAAATAGTTTCTGCAGATACACCATGAAAGTGCCCACCACATTGAATCGCCCCACTACTTGCTGGTGCATTACCTCTACCATATAGTTGAGACATAGCTATCTGACCTGAGCCTAAGCTAAACTCATTTCTTATTTGACTAAGTGCTATTTGATTTCCACTACTTGGTAACGGCATTTTTTAAGTCCTTAATTTCTTCTTTCAGTTCCTTAATACAGTTAATTAATAAGCCATGTATAGCGTCATACTCTACAGTTTTATATTCTTTACCGTCATGTAGTGTTAGTTTCTTTTCTCTAACAGCTTCAGGTAAAACTTTTTCTAATTCTTGTGCAATAATACCAGCAGACTTCTGTCCATTGTGTCTTGTAAATGTAACACCTCTGACTTCGTCTATCTTATCTAGTGCATTAGGTATCATTTCGATATCAGATTTTAATGCAACATCAGATATTGTGGTTGAGAAAGCAATGACATCTCCATCTACATGTAAGTCGCCATCAGATTCTAATCTCATTTCTTCAGCACCGTTTGTACTAAACATCATAGCATTAAGATTATGGTCGTATTTAATAACACCTGATAAAGCATTTTCACTATCACCGAAATATATTCTAGCAGAATTTGAACTTCCTGTTAGAAAGCTCATACCGCAATCCCCTGAACCCTCTAAAACTAATTCATCTGCGGCTGTATTAGGTGTTGCACCTGAAGACGCAGTTTTAACATGAAGTACTCCAGCTGGACTTGTAGTTAATACACCTACCCTGTTGTTTGTAGAATCTACTTTTAGTGTGTCTGTATCAACAGTCAAATCACCCGTTACCGTGTTAGTAATAAAGTTAGAATCATTAGTCCACTGAGATATGTTCCCTGATTTGTTTGTAAATGTAGCAGTACCATCTGCGGTAACATAGCTAGCTAAATCTACTGTACCTGTAGGTAATGTAACTTCACTAGCTCCAGCTACAGCGGGTGCTTTTAATACTACCTCACCTGAGGTTTCACCTAATAATTTAATACTACTCATCTTTACTCCTTAGGATACTTGTCTTTGATTGCTTGTATAGTAGCTTTCCAACCGTCTATACCATTATGAAATATGTCATCTAGTTGGTCTTCTATGCTTGGATATTCTGCTGCTCTATTATGTTGATACATTTTAGCGTCCCACAATGCCTGTAACTCAGCTAGTTTAGTGTTACATTCTTCTAAGATTGGTTGTGTGTTTTCTGTATCACTCCATTCAATAGTAGAATAATCTTGGTCTTTCATTGAAAATGTAGAAGTAGGTCTTAGTGCTACTATTGCGTCCATTAATTCAGGTTGTTTACTATAATCCATTTTTCCCTCTATGTACTAATTGTTGTGTTTGAACTATCTAATTCTATTGCATATAAATATGAAGAAGAAACAGCATGTGAAGCGTCAGAACTATTATTAAAACTCCAGTTTCTATTTAAATACCATGTACCATTGCTCTCAGCTTGAAACTGTACTTTATAGGTCAATGTACTTGTGGTACTTGGCGACAATATACATGAGCCTGAAAATAAAGCTGAATGGTTATTATCATGTGGTCCTCTAATTTTAAAAGACACTCTAAGTCTTGAACCATTTGGGTCACCTATCCCTGTAGCAGTACTGCCTTGAACAAATCTTGCAGCTAAAGTATTTCTATCTGTACCAATACTTCCTGTTGTAAACAATAATATTTTGTTAGATGTAGAAGCTGGAGTGATAGTTACTGAAAGTCCTGTATCAGAAAACGCACCTGAACCACTAGCTGTTGCTGTAATTTCATCTGCTGCTACTTTTACTATAGTTCCTATTGATGATATACCTGTAAGAGCCGAGCCGTCTATAGCTGGTAAAGCTCCTGATAAATTAGCTGAAGTTAGACTGGTCAATGCTGAACCATCAACAGCTGGTAAAGCTCCAGTAAGTTGAGCAGATTGTAAAGCTGTTAAAGAAGCACCGCTACCACTAAACAAATTACCAGTAACTGTACCTGTTGTAGTTACGTCACCACTGCTTAGGTCAACATCACCTGTAGCAGTATCTTTAACTACTATATCGGTGTTGTTAGCTTTTGTTCCAAATATGCTTATTGCCATCTTTACTCCTTAGGTATATCCGTTTTAATTTGGTCTATAAACTCTACCCATGTATTCGTACCGTTCTTCTTATCCCAGTACAATAAATCTAATTGAGCTTCAAGAGAACCATAAGCTTCTCTCCTTTGACCTTTATATAAGTTAGATTTTCTTTCCGCTGTTACTTCTGTAATAGCTTGATTGACTTCTTCTTCTGTTGGAATAGTTTCGTTTTCATCTAACCATTCAATGTCAGCATAGGTATCACCATTGACTTTCCATAGTGCATTTGGTCTAAGTTTTAAAAGTGCTTGTACTATCATTCTATCTCCATTGCATAAATCATTGAATAACCATTAGTATTAATACCTAAACCATCATAACTATTTTCATTAAAGTTAATGACATATTGAACATTAGAACTATCACCTCTGCCCATTGCAGCATTAAAGGTATGGTTTCCAGCAGATAATCCTGTCCATCTAGCTACATATGTGTGGTTAACTTGTGATTGTGATTGATGATAAGGGTCATGGTGAGTTGCTTGAAACAAAGATGTATTGTTACCAGCGTCACACCACATAGCAAATGTATGGGGGTTACCACTTGTTGCTCTAGCACAATAGTGAAAGTATACAACCATAGTAGTTGAAGCTGATTGTTTATTAAATGTGCCTGATATATTTCCACTAGATGGATATTTAAACTCTTGAAACAAAGTTATTTGTGTACCACCACTATTTACTGTACTTGTACTGTGATATATAATTTCTGATTTTGTTATAGGTGTAGATATACCAGTTAATGATGAGCCATCTATAGCTGGCAATGTACCTGTTAAATTAGGTGCTGATAAACTAGTTAATGCTGAGCCATTTAATGCTGGTAAGTTACCACTTAATAAAGATGATGAAACGTTGCCAGTTAGTTGAGCTGCGGGTAATGTGCCTGACGTAGTCATGTTACCACTAGCGTCAAAAGATACTTTAGTTACACCATTAGATTGTAAATCAAGAGCACCACTGCTATCTGATTCTATTAATAAACCACCAGCACCTGTGGTACTTGCGTTAATCTTACATGTCATAGTACTATCCACCTCTGTCCAGTTGGGACTGTAACCACTACGCCGCTTCCTATGGTTAAGGGGCTAATTGACATAGCGTTTTTGCTTGAATTTAATGTATAACTTGTAGTTACTGTGTTGTCTGTTTCTACAAATACTTGGTCAGAACCACCGCCAGTAGCTCCGCCACCACCAATAGAACCCCATGCAGAACCATCATATCCTTCAAAGGATGAATCATCTGCGTTAAATCTCATGTAACCAGCTGCTGCTGAACCATCTCTTTGTGCTGTTGTGCCTGATGGTAAATAAGCTGAGCCTGTGTTGCTTGATTTTTCTACTAAATTAGTTGTGCTAACAGCAGTGTTATTCCATGATGAACCATCATAAACTTTCATGTTGTTGTCAGTTGTATTAAAATACAAATCACCAGCACTTAATGCGTCCCCATCATTATCTACTGTAGGGTTAGAAGACTTAGCTCCTAAATATGTATCATCAAAGTTATCTGCCGCTGCCTCAGCTGCTGCTTGAGCTGTTTGAGCTGCGGTAGCAGAGGTCGCTGCGTTGGTAGCTTGAGTTGTAGCTGTAGTAGCCGAAGTTGCTGCGTTGGTCTCTGATGTGCCAGCATTGGTCGCAGAAGTCGAAGCCGCAGACGCACTAGACGCCGCATTGGTTTCACTTGTGGACGCCGCACTAGCTGAGCTAGCCGCTGCCGTAGCAGAAGAAGCTGCGTTAGTCGCAGATGTCCCAGCGTTGGTCTCAGACGTACCAGCGTTTGTTTCGGATGTACTAGCGTTGCTAGCAGATGTAGCCGCAGCTGAAGCCGAAGCCGCTGCGTTTGTAGCATTTGTAGCTACGGATGATTCGGAAGACGCTGCGTTAGTCGCAGAAGTCGCTGCTGCACTTGCCGAGTTAGCCGCCGCTGTAGCAGACGTGCCAGCTTGGGTCGCACTTGTCCCAGCGTTAGTCTCAGATGTCCCTGACGCTGTTTCACTAGCTGCCGCCGCTGTCGCACTGGCTGCCGCTGCTGTAGCCGAAGAAGCCGCATTGGTTTCACTAGTAGAAGCGTTGGTCGCACTAGTTGCAGCGTTGCTTGCCTGTGTTGTAGCCTGAGCTACCTGTGCAGACATAGATGTTTCTGACCAGTTTTTAGTAGCTGCGTCTTGTGCAGATGTAGGGTCAGCTACATTAGTTAAACGTTTGTTTTGTGCGTCCCATTGGAAGTTAACGTTAGATAACTTAATTACGTCACCAGCGTCATCAATAGCCTCTTGAGACATAAAGAACGCTTGGTCACTATCCGTGTCTAAATCTGATTCTGTTAGTACTGAACCTGAAGCATAATCTACGAGCTTTGTGCCCTGACTTGTGGTTCTACGGATTTCTATAGCTGTAGAGGAAGCTGGAGCTGTGGTAAATGTAACCTGTGTACCAGCACCATTAAATGTAAATGCTGTAGTTGCTACACCGTCTATAGTAATAGTGACATCTTCTTGTGCCCTATAGCTAAATGGCACTGAGTAAGCGGTTGTGCTACCGTTACCTGTATACCTTACAAAACTGTTTGCCATGTGTTTCCTCTAAATTGATTCTTCTAAGACGGGGACTTTATTATTGTCTTATTATAAGTTCTTGCTTCTCTTCTATCTCTTCTTCTATATCTAAGATAGTCCTGACATTACCGCCATAATTAAATGTTGCATATTCTTTTATATGATTCCTAGCTGCTTCTTCATAATCTCTTATTACAGTTCTAAGGTATTCACCGCCTTCATAAGAACCACCTATTAATCTGTTTTCTCTATACAAAGTATTATAGTCAGAATATGGATTACTTACTTCGTAGTGTATAGTTTCATTTAAAGTTCTGTCATCATACTCTGAGTGGACAATACTACCAGCTACTATTCTCATTGTTTCATAAAGAGAAGCATGTTCAGGTAACTCAACCTCACCTACAAAACTGTGATAATCACCATCTTCTAAAGTTAATTTAACAACCTCAATACCTTTTAAATCTAATGGGTCAGCTAACTTTCCTGTTCCTTTTAATCTATAGGTATAAGCCATTGGTGTGTAGTTTGAAGTCAATGCAGAGTCTAACAAACGTGTTTTAGATGGCTCACTAAATTGTAACAGCTCACCATTTCTGTCAAACATATAACCACTTAATGCTTCAGGAGTCTGTATAGGACTTATAAAGTTCTTAGGTGGCATTTTATTATGTAACATATCTCTTTTAGGAGCTGATAAAAACGCATAGTCTGTTTCTGCTATTGGAGAATCTAATAACTCTTCATTAATATATTTAATAGTTTCATATGGTGTAGAAGCATTTAGATAATCCCATATACTGTTCATTTCATATTGTGCTTCAGCCATTGCTCTGTTTGTAAATCTTGAAAATGTAGCTGCTGGTACAGATTTAGCTAACATTCCACCTTTATATCTTTCCCATTGACTAGCTGGTATACCTTCAGGGTCAGTTATTATTTTCATAATTTCAGTAGTTTCTCTGAAGTAAAGTTGATTAGACATTAAGTGGCTATAGAAGGTTACACTTTCTCTTGCATACTGGTCTATTGCTTGTACCAATAAAGATTTTTCACCTGTTATTGTGTCATCTAATTGCATGTTTTGTAATCTTTTTTCTACTGTTTTGTGAGTATCAGCTGCTACTAACATAGGCATAAGATTAGTGTATCTTTTAAAATCAATTAAATAATCTTTACCGTAAGCATTGTATTTAAAAGTATATCTTCTTTGTGGGTCAGGATGGTCTCCACCTATAAAATTTTCGTTGTCTGTAAAGTAATACACAGAACCAAACACTGTATAAGCTAAAGCATTGGCTGCTAAAGCTTTTTGTCTTACTAATGGGTCACTAGAAAATATTAAAGACCACCATTCAGCACTTAAAACATGTAATGCTGGGGTTCTTTGTAATGCGTCTTTGAATAAGTTATTAGGTGTTTTCATATAATGAAGACCTAAAGCTATTCTAGTCCATCCTAATGATTGTGTTTTTTCAATTATCCATGCACCAATATTAAGTTTACTTTGCTCTTGGTCAGGAAAGAATTGGTTAGGGTCTAAAGTTTCTCTTCTAGGATTGTTGGTAAATGTAGTTTCCCTTGCTACAAAGGTAGGGTCATAGGCTACAGACTTAGTTAAGTCATCTAAAGTTGCTACTTCAGATTCATCAAAGTCTCTAGTCATTCTCCAATTACCAAACTCATCTTCATACTGGTAATATAATTCACGGTACTTTTTAGCAAACTCTCCGTTATCTATTTTCTTTTCCAGTTCATGTATTTCAGCTTGTAACCTTTGTATCTTCTTTGTATCAGGTTTAGGTTTTGCTTCTTCATACCATATGTCTTTTTGATTACTTTTTATAGCTTCACTTTCTTTTAGATACTTTTCAGCTTTCTTATTTTTTTGGCTCTTCCATAAATCAGGATAAAACTTTCTCATCCTATGGTTAACTTGAGCTATTCTATATGCTCTGTTTACTAGTGCTTTTATGAAAGTATCTTCAAAACCTAGTAGTTTAAAAGCTTGAGATGACACTTTGTTGTATGCTGAACCAACACCAGCTGCTGTTTGTTTCAAAGCATTGTTGGTAAGTTCAGCTTGTTTAGCATAAGCTTCCATCATTCTCATTCTAGGATTATCAAACTTATGTTCTAAAGAGTCACCGACGTTACGTTGCAGCTTGTAAGCCAGAGACGCTTCTCTATAAGCTGTGTTCCAAAGAAATCCTTGAGTTGTGTCTACGTCTTTTAACATTCTATAAAGTTCTAAATCACCTGTACGTCCTAAATGTATAAGACTTGCATAGTAATCTTCTACTCTTAATGTTCCATATTTAGCTGTAGCAGATGATATGTTAAGTATGTGTGTTGTTGGGTCTAACAATAGATTACCTGTAATTAATTCGTTTACAGCTTGCCCTAAACTTACTTGGTCTTTCTTAGCTTTTAGTTTTGCGTCATTAACTAGTTTCTCTAGTTTAAATGGGTTGTTTAGATGGTCTCTAAGCTTGGTAATACTTTCGATTATTTGCTCAGAAGTCATTGTATCAAAAGATTTTGCTAGTTCGTTATAAGCATAAACAAAAGCTTCTGTAGCTTCTAATTGATGTTGTTTAGCTAAATCTAAACTCTTACTTAATTTACCTGACTGTAGAATATCAGACGCTGCTGTGCTTGCCCCTGTGGATATTTTAGCTTTCTCACCTATCTCATCCATTTCTTTTCTAAGAGCATTAGCTAACCCTTCTTTCTCAGCGGGAGTAACAGCTTCTTCTATTAAGTCATCATAGGTTTTCATGTTGTGAATACGTGCTAACACTTCTAGTTCTGCTGCAAATTTATTAGCACCAGCTTCATCACCTAGTTTTGATAAGTATTCTAGTTTATTAAATACTTCATCTACCTTTTCTGCTTGTAACTCATAGCCTCTTTCTTTTAAGAATTTTAATAGACCAGCCCTTTCTTGTGTTCTTAAGACACCTTGTTTACCAAGAGCAGTCATTATCTCTTTAACTTTAAGTTTAAAGTCATTAGAAGCGTCTATTTTATCGTAATTAACGAAATCTGTTTTTCTATTTATTTCTTCTGACTTCTTAATAATAATAGGTGTTTCATCAGGCTTAACAATTTCTTGTTTAACTTGTTTGTATTTACCTTTTACTTTAACAACGTCATTACCTTTCGCTGCTTCGTCTTTAATAAACTTACGTACTTTAGCAGCTTCTTCAGCAATGTTTTTAACACCAGCGTTATCTAAAAAAGCTAAGTAATCAGCGTGTCTTGCACTTTCTCCTTTACCACTTACAATGTATAAAGCTTTTGTTATGTCGTCTTCAAACTCTAAATCTATTGGTCTTCTACCATAGTTATATCTAGGTTTAGCTCCAGCTAAATATGGTGGTAATACATTAGGGTCTAAGCTTCCTTCAGGTTTAGATAATAAATCTAAATTATTTTTACTGATTACTTTTGTTTTGGTTTTACCGTCTTCCCCTGTGAATTTTACTGTTGCTCTTTTACCATCTTTAGAAAAGTTTGTTATAGTTCCTTGTTCTTTGTTTTTTGTTTGTACAGTATCACCTAAGCCTAACTCCAATCTTTTTTCAGGCTCAGTCATTTCTATCTGTCCTTTTTTATTAACGGAATAAGTTGGGTTGTTTTGACTATCAAATATGCCTAACTCTCTTTGTACATCTCTTAAGAAACCTGTTTCAGGGTCTTCAAAGTATCTACCTATGTTTCCTTTCATAGATAATCCAGTAAAAATACCACTGGTTACAGCATTAATACTACCCGACATAAAACCTGTTTTTAATAATCTTTTAGTATCAAAGTCATCTTTAAGACCAGCTTCTATTTCGTGAAACTGAGCTGCTGTGTCATGTATACCCCCAACAGCAACACCAATACCAGCGTCAACACCAGCTGAAAATTTCAAAGTATTCTTTAGCACTTGGTGTCTTAATTCTCTTTTGTTTATATATTTGAAAACTTCATCATCACTTAATGATTTAATAACTTTAGAACCTGTTTTTGCTTTAGCTTGTTCTGTAGCTATCTTTTCAGTTATGGTTTTAACTGCTTTATCTATTGCTTGTCCCTTACCATATTTAGTAGCGAGTGCTCCAAATCCAACAGTTAACCAAAACGTTGGGTCTTGTACTGTTACTTCAGGAACAAAATTAAGAAGCCATTTAGCTAATCCTACTGTGTCTTTACCAAACGAAGGTAAATCATTATATAATTGAGATAACTCAGCCCAGTCCGCTCTATACTCATTGTCCTTAGACATGTCACCATATGTAACACCATAAACATCCAACGCCGCTTTACCTGTGTTGTGATATCTACCAATCCAATCAGTCATATAAAGTTCTATTTTTTCATAGTCACTTAAATCTGTTATATCTTTGTTATCGTAAGATTGGTAAAAGCGAGGTAGGACTGTGTCTAGTATTTCTCTAGAGTTTAATTTATCTAGAGCAAGTTGTTCTCGTTCAACGGTTTCCATCTTTTCATAGGCTGCACGTTCTCGTGATGACCTACGTAATGCACCTGTATTTAACTTGGGTACATCAGGAACAGTCTCAAGTGGTGGGAGTGTTTCTTCTTCTACTTTTTTAGGTTCTGTTATATCAGCTTCTTCAGAAATATCGAAATTAAAATTGTATATATCTTCACTCATCTATTTTATTACCTTTGTTATTGTTTTTTCAAAAGTGTCTAAATCCATGTTAAACATTTCTGCTAATCTTTCTTTAGCTGGTGTGCTTAAAGTTCTTACTAGATTTAAGTTTACTGTTCTTCCTAACACATCTTCTATGCTCTCAGTAAATTTAGTAGCAAACTGTCGTTGTCTTTCTACATCTTCACCAGTAAAGAAGTCTTCTACTTGTTGCATAAAGTCTACATCTAGCTCAGGTAGCTTAACTTCTTGTGTGTCCATGCTCATTATTCTATCTGTAAGATTTCTTTTAGCCTCTAATATTTCACCTGAATTATCAGCTAAACCATATTCGTCCATTATTTTTTGTATAAGAACAGGGATTTGTTCTGTTGGTAGTCCCGTATTTCTTGGGTCATTTCTTACCTGTCTAAACAATTCAGAATTTAAAATTACTTTATCTATAGGTATTAATGAATTATCTGATATAGACTGTAACCTTTCTATTTCAACATTTGTAGCAGCATTTTTAGACCTAGCGTCTGCGTCCACTGCTTGTTCATATTGTTTAGCTATAGCAGTGGTATACTTATCGGTATTCTCTTCTAAACCAGTTTCATATGTACCATATAAATGGTATTGTTTTAATGCTCCCCTTTTCATCTTATTATTAAAACTCATGTCTACATCAGTACTAATGCTTCTTAATTCTTCCTGTAATTTTTTATCATAGTCTAACTTTACTTGAGGGTCAGCGTCTTCTGCTGGTGGTAAATTACCTTTTTCTAAAAACCAATCAGTTAGTCGATATCTTATGTCGTCTGATACTAAATCAAATAACTGTTCTTTTTCTACATTCTTTTTACCTGTAAAGTTTTGTAAAAGATTTTGATGTACACGTTTAATCGTCTTTTCAACACGAGAGTCATCTAGAAGTTTTACGTTGGTGTTGTATCTATCACGTAATTCATTGTAATAAGTAAACATTTCTTTGCTTTCACTTTTTGAAAGCTGTATGTTTCTATCTGATAAATAAGTAACAAAGTCACCGTAGTCCATAAGTTGTCCTTCAACAAATTTGTTAGAGTTATTTAGTAAATCTCTTTTTGCGTCTGCTATTTTTACAGGGTTGTTAAATAGTTTTGGAGCGGCTTCCATATAAGATTTAGCTTTACTCATCATCAATGCAAAACGTGGGTTTTGTAATTGTTTGTCTACTTCAGCTAATTGCTCTTCATTTAAAGTAATTTTTGTATTAAAGTCTTTACCAAATTCTTTCATATAAAGTAAATTAGAGAAATCTTTTTTATCTTTAGCAGTTTTAGCTTTTAAATCACTTGCTGCCTTAAGGTTTCTTCCATTTATAACTTGCTTCATTAAATCATGTGCTTTTGCATTACCTGAATCCAACAATGATTTAACTTCCATCTTACCGTTGTAGCCTCTGTGTGTCTTTAAAAAACTTTCGGCTCTATCATAGTCACCTAATTCTATTAATTGTTCAGCTGATTGTAATACAGCTGTATTAATCTGTGAGTTAGTAGGTGGTTTACCGTCACTGTTAATCTTAGTTTTAAGACGGTCATATATTGATACGTTGTTTTCTGTCCCTTGATACACTTTTATGAAGTCCGACATGCTATCTATTTCTTCTTTGTTTCTAACCTCAAATCTACTCTGAGCGTCTTGTGTTAGAAAAGCTGCTTTCTTCTCATTCCAAACAGAAGCATAAGCACCTGAGAAATATTTACCACCTTTA
>CAACVC010000204.1_pt1 | contig 13669 bp, 21 predicted proteins | sample 2381761 | NCBI WGS metagenome assembly CAACVC01 (sample SAMEA5211966, study PRJEB30684) | marine metagenome | biome: Marine; feature: Epipelagic; material: Water | collected 2015-10-15 | depth 45 m
TATCATTTACAAGTGCAACAATTTCTGCACAAGCAGCTGTTATTTATAACAGTTCAACTGTATCTGGTTTGACTACAAACGCAGCTGTATGTGTTCTTGATTTTGGTGCTGTTAAAACTTCAACTGCTGGTACGTTTACAATTACGTTCCCAGCTGCTGAAGCAACTGCAGCAATTATAAGAATCGCATAGGAGATAAAAAATGGCCTCTCTTCAAGGATGGGGCCGACAAACCTGGAATTCGGGTGCTTGGAATACCTTTGCACCCGTAAACGCTACAGGTAATGGCCTCTCATCTGCACTAGGATCGCTTACACTTACAGGTGATTGTAATATTACCCTAACGGGGATAGGGATAACTTCATCTACAGGAACAGCGGTAGGAACTGGTGTTGCACAGGTAAGTGCTACAGGTAACTTACTAACTTCATCTTTTGGATCATTAACAGTAACAGGCACATCAGCAGTTACTGCTTCTGGTAATGCACTGACGTCTTCAATAGGCGACGAGTCTGTTGAAACTTTAGCACAATCAGGATGGAACAGAGGTGTTGCTGGTGATAGTGGTGTATCACTTGGATGGTCAGATAACCTTTGGGGCACGACACAACAATCATATTCTTTAAGTGGCAATGCATTAGCATCATCTTTAGGGACATCTACTGTAAGTGCTAACGCTGATGTAACGCCTACTGGATTAGGTTTAACTTCATCCGTTAACACACCAGGTACATCAATATTTGTTACGGGTACACAAGCAACTTCATCAATAGGAACTTTTTCAATAACTGGTGATTCACAATTAACAGTTGTTGCAGCTTCTGAACCAGAAGTAGATGCACTTGTTGGTCAAGTTTCAATAGCAATAGGTAAAACAGCATTTCCATCAGGTAATGTAATAACATCGAGTCTTGGAACAGAGGTTGTTACAGGAGACAGTAACGTAACACTTTCTGGAATAGGTTTAACATTCTCTTTGGGAGATGAAACACCTACTGGAACAGCGTCGGTTGATGCTACAGGTAATGAATTAACATCTTCAGTTGGTGATGTTACTGCAACTGCTGGAGCTATAGTTACACCTACTGGTTTAGGTTTAACCTCAACATTAGGAGAAGAATCACAAGAAACTAGCTACGAAGCGCCTAGTGTTTCTATTGTCTCTAGTCTTGGAACACTTAATATTCGTACAGATGTAAGCTTTACATTAACAGGAGTTTCTGGTACAAGTGCAACTGGTACTTTACAAGGGACCTTCTGGTCACAAGTAGATGACTCAAACAGCGATATAAGTTGGACAGAAGTTCATAAAGCTGCATAAAAGTTTTGACAAACTTTAAAATAATCATTAGTTTTATATATTAGGAGATTAAATGAGTTCAACATATTCAACAGGTTTAAGAATAGAGCTTCAAACCACTGGAGAAAATTCAGGAACTTGGGGTACTATTACAAACAATAACTTTTCTCAAGTATTTGAATTTGCTATCGCTGGTGTTTATGCAAAAACACTATCAGGAACTGGACCAACAACTTTAACTAATGCTGACGGCCCTCAAGCTCAATCAGCTAACGAAGCAAGACAAAACCAAATTATTTTTTCTGGAACTATTTCTACTACTCACATTGTACAGTTTCCAGCTACACAAAAAACTTACGGACTTTATAACAACATTGCAGGTGGCGCTGATGTAACTGCAAGATTAGGCGCTACTGGAAACACAGTTACAATATCAAACGGTAAATACAGATTAGTTTCTACTGACGGAACTAACTGGTATGATATTTTTACACTCGCTGGTTTAGGTGAGACATGGATTAAAAAAACTGCAAATTATACTGCATCAGCTGGTGACAATATTTTTGCTGATACATCAGGAGGAGATTTTACAATAACATTACCATCTTCTGCTGCTATTGGTGATCAAATAAAAATTATAGATGCAGAAGGTACTTTTGCAGCAGAAAATTTAACAATTGGAAGAAACAGTCACAAAATTCAAGGAGCATCTTCGGATTTAGTGGTATCAACTAGTGGAGCTGGATTTGCGTTGGTGTACAATGACAGTGACAATGGTTGGAGATTAAAGTATAACGATTAATTATGGCTAACTTACAAGATATAGTAAACAGAAGTGAAGTAGGGGCTATTAAGCCTTGGACAAAATCAACAGCTCCAGCTGGATATTTATTATGTGACGGTGCAGCCGTTTCAAGAACGACATACGCAGATTTATTTAGTGTAATAGGATCAACCTACGGTGCTGGAGATACCTCTACAACTTTTAATGTTCCTAATTTACAAGGTAAAATGCCACAAGGTTTTGATGGTAATACATATAATTTAGCTGGCACTGGTGGTGCTAACACTGTTACTGTTTCAGTGACAAACAACCAAGCTGCAACAAATGCAACAAACCAATCAGTTACCGTAACAGGAAGCATTGATAATACATCTTTGACGACTGCTCAATTAGCTTCACATTCACACAGCCCAGTAACAAATACTGAATTTATGACAAGACAAGGTGGCCCAAGCTCAACAAGAATTAATGACTTCGGTGTAGTTGGTTCTGATGGACAAGGAAACTATGGAGAACCATCTAATACTTCAAATGCAGGATCAGGAACTGGTCACAATCATACTCACACTTTGTCTGGTACATTGACTGGTAATATAACAACAAGTTTAACTGGCTCTGTAACAGCATCTGGTACAAACTCGTTCTCACCGTTTGTGGTGGTAAACTATATTATTAAACATTAGGAGATAAGGAATGGCTTCACAAATAGTAATCGCAAACGGAGATAATATTTTAATAGATGATTCCTTTTTAATTCTATGGGCAGATAAAGGAAAAAATTGGGTAGATGGATGGTGCCCTAATACTATTCATTATGTTATTTGGAATAACTTACCTGGACAAAATGAAATACAAACAAAAGATGCTTCTACTGGCATGATGACTGGTAATACTAATTTAAGTGCTACAAGCGATGCAGTTGGATCTACAACTATTGCTAATTTACTTACATGGGCAGAAACTAGAAAACTTCAAATAGAAGAGGCCATATTAGATTATGAAGCGGCCGTAGCTGATGATACTGCTAACGGCACAACTAATGCTCAAGATAAAACTTGGAAAGATTACGATCCAAATTATTCTTAATTTTCTGGTTCATAGTTTTTATAAGGACCATTTAAATCTACATAATGAATAAATAATTGGTGATGCCAATATTCTTTTGGTTGATTAAAAATAGGTCGCCAATGTTCTATCTCACAGCCTTTATAAATTACACCGTCTCCTGTGTTTATAACTATAGGTGTATCTCCCATGCATAATGGCCATTTAAAATTAGTATCTTTATAAAAGTATTTTAAGGTTATAGACGCACTTATTTCACAAGCTGCTCGGTCGGTGTGTTTTTTTAATTCTGATCCACCAAGGTAAATTCTGTTATAGGCATATATGGGTTTTAATTTTAATTCTGTCTCCTTTTCCATAATAGGAAGTAAATAATAAATTACATGATTATATATATCAGATGAGCTGGAATGACTTGCTGAGGATAAGGGTACTTGAGGATCACCACCTTTTGTAAAATTTTTCAAACTAAAAGAGGTCAAAAAGTCAACTATATCTAGTGATAGCATATTTTTTACGTATTTAAAATTTTGTTTCATTAATGAACCCATGTAATTATAGCGTGTCTATTACCATTTGTTACAGGGGTAATAGCATGTGGAAAACAAAAATTACTAGGAAAAACTACAGCGCTTCCAGTTTTCTTTTTAACAATGTGTTCGCCCTCAAAAAAAGCAAAATCTCCACCGTCATATTCTTCATTTAAAATAAAAGAGCAACTTAAAACTCTTGGGTGTAAATCAAAATGATCTACATGTGTTTTATACTCACCTTTTTCAGAACCTTTATAAATTAAATGACCGTAACCAGTGTCTTCTATCGTTAATCCAGTTGTAAAAAAAGGAAAATTTTTTGTATAATTTTTTAAAACTTTGCCGACACATTCAAAAATTTTTTTATCAAACTTATTATTTAATTCATTAAAGTAACAATTTCTGAGATTAGATTCAGAACCATCTCTAATAGTGGCTCTTTTAAAATCGTCTATGTTAATATTTTTAACTATATTTTCACATGTTTCTTTATTTAAAATATTGTCGTAACATTTAATAAAGTCAGTTATATTAATCATTACTTGTAGCTTTTCTTTTTCCAAAACATATTTTTATATCTATTAAACCACTCACTCTTTAATTTATTTAATGTGTTGCCATGTTCATGCTCTTGATAAAAACCAGACCACATTTTCCATGACTCTCGTTTAAATGGAATAACTTGAACCATAGCTTCTCCTTTTTTTATCAAAAATTGTTCATCTCTTTTATTTAAAATAAATGGAAAGTTTATAGTATTAATGTAAGAATCTGTATCAACAACCCCTGCAATGATGTCAAATCTAGGCTCTAATCTATTCATCGGTTTTACAAAAAGGCAACTATAGCCTGGTTTTGTTTTTATTAACCATTTGTTGTGAAACTTACCTGCATTTTTACCAGATGTTTTTTCCCACTCTTCGGGTAATTGTGTTCTTGGATGAAATCCAAAATCGCCTGGCTCTCTATTAGCAGGTGTTACACTAAAGTCATCTTCTGTCGGGTCTACTAAATAATCTTGATCAAAAGGTATTATGTACCCCATAGTTAAAGAGTCGAGAAAAGGCATACACAATTTTAAAGTGCTTACATGCATATTATCTTTATCAAATGATTTTAATTTTTTATATTCTTGAGGAATGAATCTTGAGGCTGGCTGTGGGTGAGGCCATATATCCACCATACTCTCATCGGTAGCACAAAATATAATTTTTTTATTAATCATCTTTATCTATAAAATTAAAAGACATAGATCTTCTAATATCACCTTTGTTTTTTACTTTAAAAGGCATTACAGCATGTATATGATTAGCTTCAAAAATAAAAAAATCACCAACTTTAGGCTGGGCCCATTCAGAGTAAGTGCCATCGTGTCCAATAAAACATATTTTACCATCTCTAAATTTATGTTTTTCTTTAACATCATTAATAAATTCAGGTACTTTTAAAAATAATACTGTTGAAAAACCAGTGTTGTCATGATGAGTGTGAGGTGGATTATACTCACCTTCTTTCATATCATTAATCCAACAACTTAAAATATGTAACTTTTTTCTAGGCTTGTAAATTCTTAATTTTTCAATGTCTTGAATATAGTTGTTCATACAATCAACTAAAGTAGCTCCTATTTTTGCTTGTGCTAATAAATGAGTTATCTCTAACTCTGAGTCTAGTCTGCCTGCTAATTTTTTACCTAAACTAAATAATTTATCTTTTTCTACTTCATATAGATGATTTAAATCTTTTATTAAATTCATGTCTATTTGATACTTTTTAATTATTTTACCAAAAACAAATGTTTCAGATTTCATTTTCCAACCTTATATTTAAAAGTTACTACCATTCTTAAATCATTACATATTCTAGACGTTTCTCTAGCAGCATGAAGAAAACTACCGTCAAAAAAAACAGCTCTACCTGGTTTAGGTAATATCGAATACATGATATCAGCTTCATCTTTAGTAGCAAAAACTGTTTCGCCAGCGTACGAAAGGGGCCATTGTCTATTTAAATAAAACATAATTGTGTATATTTTATTTTTCTCTAATGCTGCATCATCATAGTGTAATTCATTTACACAGCCGTAAGTGCTAGCACTTGCATAAACTCTTTTTAGTTTAAGAAAATTTTCTAGTTTATTCATTTTTAATATTTCTGCTGCTTTATCAAATAAAATTCTATCAAACCAATCTTGCCATTTTAAACCGTAACTAAATTTACGCCAATTTTTGTCACTCATTCCAGAACCTATCCATTGCCACTCTTTTTCATCTCTGTAATTAAAATACAATGAATCGACAACCTCTGATGTAAAAATATTATCATATTTTTTAAATAAAGTATTTTGTTCTAATTCATTAAATGTAATCAGTGTTTGCATATCACTGTTTTCACTTTCATTTAATTTTTTTCTAGGTGTGTTATTAAATTCAAAAACTAATAACTCTGCTTTTTCACCAATAAGAGACTTAATTACATTTCTGTCTGTTTCAATTGGTTTATCAAATATTTCATTTCCATAAACACTATGCATTAACCCAGCATAGCAAACGTGTTCAGGAGCTTCTACTTTTTTTAACAAAGAATATACACCTACCAAATGATCAAAAAATGATTTATTGTTATGTTGCATACTTTGTGTATTTTTATCTGTTAAATATTTTATGCAAGCGTGATAATTCATTAAAAAACTTTTATGTTAAAGGCTAAAGATATTCTCTCTTTTTTTGATTCTGTTACTCTATGATAAGTTTTACCATCAAACAAAAGTATTTGACCTTTTTTTGGTTTTAAAGATTGTCTAATATCGTTAACATTGTAATTTGTAAAAACCAAAAATTCAATGTCTGAATTTTCTTCGCTTAAATATAAAACTCCTGAAACACAATCACCATGGATGTGTGGTTCTTGATAACCATTTTCTTGTAAAATATTAATCCATGAATCAAATATAGCAAAGGGTTTACTTTTTTTAAAGTGTTCATATAAATGTAATCGTACAATTTTTTCAATTTCTTCTCTTAAATATTTAAACTCTTCAACATCGTACAATATGTTTTTTGTAATACCTAAAGAAGTTTTAACATTACAAGTCCAACTTCTGTCTAGAAAATGTTGTTTATTATTTTCTATATAAATACGCACTGTTTCTAAAAGATGAGGGCTCTCAACTTCTGCTATATGAACAGATACTTTCTGTATTATAATTTCTTGTATCACTTTATTAAATTCTGTTTATCATTTATTTGTCAAGAAAACAATTTCAAAAAATACTGTTGCCAACATTAAAAATATGCTTACATTAGGTTCTCACCAAAATTAACAATCACAGGAGATAAATATGAGCGAACAAGACTATTTAAAAGCTATTGCTGTCCTTGCTGACAAGGTGAGCAAATACCATGAAAGACTATTGGCTATGGAAAGAGATTTTGAACGTCACATGAAAGACGCAGCTAATCACTGCCCAGATGATTGTGATTGTAAAAAATCTTAAGACTTTGGAGTCTGACCCAACATATCTTTTAATGATGGAGCAAATACTTTTACATCTCGCTTTATTTTTTCAGCAGTTGTAGAAGTGTTTGGATCATCTATGTCAGCTTGCATAGCCTCTTCAGATTCATATTCTTGACCAGTATCTATATTTGTAATAGTAGTTTCTGTTTTGACATTATACTTAGGCACAGTTCTTCCGTCCTCTAATGTAATAGTACCTATTTGTTCGGCATTTTTAATTATCGGCATTTTCTCTCCAATTTATATTAAAACTTAAAATAACTCTGTCCTCATCAGAATTATTTGTTTTAACTTCATGTTGTAACCATGACGGAAAAAAAATCAATGAATTTTCTTTTGGTTCCCAAGTAACGCTATGTGCTAAGTGCACAGAAGCGTCTTTTTTCTTAGGTGGTGATAATACCTCTGCCTGTGGTTTAGGCTCTAAAAACACTAAACTTCCACTATTTTTAGGCACTTTTAGGTAATATACTCCTGATAAATAACTGTAAGGATGCGTATGAACATTGTTTCTAGACCCTGGCTGATTAATCATACCCCATAAACCTGTTATTTCAGGGACAAATTTATCCTCAACATCTAAATGATTAAAACATTCTTTAGCCTTGTAAAGTATGTCACCAACTGTGCTTCTAAATTCTTCATCTTTGTAAAGCTCGTCATTGCTGTGCCAACCTCCGACATTAGATCTTGGCATACCTTTTGCGTCTTTAGCTTTAATCTCATAAAGTCTATCTATCAAATGACCGTGGCCCTTGATATCTGTAATTATGACAGGTGTTATAAATAGTGATTGTAAATCCATAATATTCCTTTCTAAAGTTGACCTTTTGTAACCTCCATAAAGCTTACGATTATGTGCACTTGATTAGCAGCATTGGCTTGTGCTTTTAAAACATCAGATTCTTGTAGCACAAGAGGTTGAGATAATAATTCTGTAGTAGTGTTTGTAGCAACACTTTTAGCTTTGAATAATTCAAATGTTGCAGATGATCTTAACACTTCTAAATCAACTAATGTTGTACTTCCTGAATCATTACAAATTAAAATAGATTTTACTACGTCGGTTGTAGGAGGCACTGGTGGTGTAGCACCTGGATCAGCTGTAGGCACTGTTACTATTGTTGTTAAATCTGTTGATGTAATATCAACCATTGCACTTTTAAATGTATTAGCCAAGGAAAAATGTCTCCGATTCTGTTTCTTCTTTCAAGTCTTGTTGAAAGTTTGTGTTAAGTAAAAAAACTATTTGCTCTAATAATCTTATCATTTGATCAAACTGACTAGCATCATATTCTTCTGTAGCATTTGGTAATCTAGTTATGTTTATTTTAGCCATTATCTTCTACCGTCTGGTCTTATTTCTAATTTTTGTGAGCCAAGTCTCCATGATGTATCATCAACTGTATTAGTTGTATATCGTATTTTTACAGCTCTGCCTCTACCTCGTACACTTATTTTTTCAGTTGTGCTAGTTATAGAACCAGTTGTTTGCACGTTAGAAGCTGACTGAGGATATTGTTCTAGTGTCAGTCTTGCAGTCATAGTATTTGCTAGGTTGTCAAAATCAGGAACTAGTTTATTTACAGACATTAATTGATCACCGTCAGCTATTTCAACAGACCCTGTTTCTAAAAACGCCGTAATTGCTGTGCCGTCCGCTTGATTGTTACCAGACTCATGTTCAAATATAGAAGAAGCTCCTGCTGTTAATCCTAATATGCTTGTAGCGTTTGCAGTTGCAGAGGAACTATATTCTGTTGCTATTGGTTTTTCATAAACATAAGCACCAAGCCATGTTGTTCTTGCTAGATTAATTGTGTACCAAGTGCCCTCTAAATAGTTGTAAGCAACAGCTCTATCTATTTGTGTAGCATTAGCTGAGGGGTAATACCAAATAATTTCGTTAAAAGCTGTATTTAAACCAACTGCAATGTCATTTTTGTTTGTGTAACTCAAATCATCAAATACATAATCTTGAACAGAGCAAGGCATTTTTTTAACAACACCATCAAAAAGATAAAAGGCATTATCAGACATCCAATAAGCAACACCATTAACCTCTATAGCTGCATGTTGAGCTATCAAACCAGCATTAGCTCCAAGTTGTCTAAGACCAAAAGTAAAAGGTGTGCCGACAAACTGTATACCGTGTAATGATGTATCAGTCCAAACTAGTATTTGACCTGTCGATTTTACAGCACCTACAATTCTAGAGCCATCTGTTATTCTTAAAGATCCTGCTTCGTTTGTTGCGACAGGTGTGTAATCTGTTGCATCTTCTCTATCTGAAAATCTAAATAATAAATCATCTTGTGTTGCTGTATTGCCGATCGTCGTCTCAGTACCAAATATTAACAAATGTCTTGTATCTGTAGAGACAATGCTAAATCTAGAGGCAGTAGGAGCATTTGACAAAGCTGTAGCTCTTGCAGCTAAGCCTCCTGATGTATCCCAGATAAACGTGCCACCATCTAAAACAGTTGCAATTAAATCTTCACCAAAATTATCTAGCGACCAGTTTCTGCCTGCAACAACAACATTAGATGAAGATCTAGGTGTGTCCCATGTGCTAGCACCCCATGTTTCAGTTCCCCATCCATAACCATACGTTGAAGATGTAGGTCCAGGATTTATCTGATAAGTAGCAGTAACGGACCCACCTCCACCTGAAGTTGAGCCTGTTGCATTTGTGCCAGCATTTATTGTAAAACTATTACCATCCGGCACAGTCAATATTTCAAATTCATTATTAAAATCTATACCGTCAACTACATTTGATGAAGAGCCATCGTCAAACGTAACAAAAGCACCGACTTCAGCATTGTGTCCAGTATCTGCAACAGTGACAGTAGATTGTCCACTTTGAGTAGTAAAAGGGTTTGTAAGTGCTTGTGTTTCTCTTAATGGAGTAATATCATAAACTTTACCCTCAGAATAAATATATAGTTTTCTATCGGTGCCCAAAGCCAAGTATCTTGTGCCATCTAAGCCTATCCAAGAATGTGTATCTCTAACAGCACCAACCACCGTTACGTTTGGATTAGGCAAATTTTGCCAACCTCCCCATCTTTCTGGTTTTCCGTAGTGAAATCTTACAAAATCTGAGTCTACATATTTACGCTCATCTCCAGCAGAATATGCTGTATCTTGCTTGTCGATGCCTGGACGAAACTTTAAGTCAACTAATTTCATGATTGGAGATTTTAACTTATTTTTCTGGTTCAAACCAGATAATTATTGAAAATCTAGGAGAATTGCCCTCAGCCGCATATAATAAAGGTGAGTGAAAACAACCATCAGGATTAAAAATCAACGCACGATTTGGATAGAAACCAACAGCTGTATTGAGGTCAAAAGTTTTACCGTCTATAAAATTATAAAATCCAGTTCCAGCGTTAAGTTTTAAATCTCCATCTAAATAAATTATTAGATGTTTTTCTTTAGGAAACCGCAATTTGTCGGTATGTGGCGTTGCCTTTTTAGTGTTTACGCAAGTAAAAGCTGCAAGGTTTAAATTTTTAATTTTTATATTAAAATGTTTAATAATAGATTTTTCTAAAGTCTTAAGTAAATCGTCATTTTCATATATTGGATTAGATAAAAAAACGTGTTGGTCATAATCCTCTGATTTTGATACAATATTTTTGCTACTGTAATTTAAGGTAATGCTATATTTCTTTAATTTTAAAAATAATGCTTCTGGTAAAAAGTTGTCTTGCACTTGTAATTCTAGGTTCATTTTTCTGCTCCTTTAAATTGAGTTCCAACATTGCCTTTAAATGCATAATTTCCGTAGTGTGTCATACCACTTATGATGTCTGCGTATATTTTACCACCCATATTTTGCCATAAACGGCAGAAAGCATAGTCTTCCGACAGATACCTTTTAGTTTGTGGTTCAATCATGGTATCAAAAAAAGTGTAATTCCAATCAGATGTTTTATGATAATCAAATTCTTTGTCGTGAGATTGATTAATATGTTGGTCTGGTATAAATTTTAATTCTGGATAAACCTTTGCCATTCTTGCAAATACATCTCTTTTAATTAACATGAATCCTGTAGGACCGTCCATAACCTCTATAAAGCCTTTTTCTAAAAGTATATTTTTAGGATCTTTTACATTTAAGTTATATTGTAATGAGGCTGCAAGTAACTCGTCTTCAGATATATTAGGATTTTCTTTTAATCTTTTTTTGACCTTAATCCAATCAATAGTTTTCCTAGGATAAATACCTGTTACCACATCTTTGTCGTACTCAAGCATTCTAATGACAGCCTCTGGGTTAAAAGCTAAATCAGAGTCTATGAATAATAGATGACTATAATCACCATCCATAAACAATTGCACTAAAGTGTTTCTAGCTCTCGTTATTAATGATTCATTACCAATTGTTCCAAATTGTAATTCTATTTTTTTTGATGCTGCTAAAGCTACAAGTTGCATACAACTTTTAAAATAGTCAGCAGTTATCATACCACCGTAACAAGGGGTTCCTATAAAAATTTTATCAGTCATTATCAATGACTATGTTAAAACTCATACTAATTCTAATTTTGTCATTTTTGTTTTTAGTAACATAATGATGACAACTTGAGTCAAATAAAACTAATTTATTGTTTTTAGGTGTTATGCATATCCCTTCAGAAATTTTAAGATAAGAAGAAATTTTACAATGTTGGTTGTAGTTATAAGAGGCTAAAATTAAATTACCACAATTTTTATGTGTATCCAGATAATAAACTCCTGCTAAATCACCTTGATGTTTATGTGGCCAATTGATATCACCTTTATAATTTATGTTTGCCCATAATGCTTTAACCTTAACCTTTTTAAATTTAAAATTTTGTAGATTACTGCAAAAATCATAAGCACCGTTTTCAATATTTTTTACTAATAATTCAAAAGGACCTGTAAGGGGTAAGTTATCTGATTGCCATCCAAATTGTTGGTTAGAAACAGCTCTACCATTTACATTACCTCTTCTCACTAATTCTATGGTAGCTTTAAGTTGAGATATATAACTATCGTTTAAATTTAAAAATGATTCACCATATATGTGGCTAGCGTAAGCTTTAATTGGTTTCACTATTCTTTATCTTTATAAAAAATATTAAGAGTATATCTTTTAGAACTGTCACCAAAAGATTGCAGGTCTGAGTGTGGTATCTTACTACCATTAAAAAATAGCGCTCTGTTTTCTATAAAACCTATGTGAGAACTTAAAGATTTTCCAGACATAAAACCTGTGCCATTATTAAGTAAAGACTCTCCTTTTACAAACAACAAGAAGTTTGCTACGTTACCTTTTTCAACATCAACATGAAACAAAGGTTCTTTATTATTTTGTCTAAGATGAGCACTTACTGATATTGGCTCTAAATTCCTGTTAGGAAAAAAATAATCTTTAATTAGTTTTAACAAAGGGTCTGTGTGAAAACTATGAGGAAAAGTGTGTCTATATCCGTATATTTGACCCTCTGGGTTTTTTACCTCACCGTAATTAATATTTAAAAAGGTTTCTTGTAATGATTCTAATGTTTCAATTGATAAAAAATTATCAACATACATTACAAATTCAGTGTTACTATTGTGTTGCATATTCTACTGCTAGGTACTCTATTTTTCTAACCCAACCGCGAGGTATGGCTATAGCACCACCTCCGTGGTTGTCATCCTTATCTACACACCATGATCTCATAATTACTATTTTGTCATCATTATTCACAACCATGTATCCTACTTCTTGACACACGGCTAACGAAGCATCCATGATATCTTTCACAGGCAGCCAGCCCGTTTCTGTTTCCTTGGCATCAAGCCAAGTAATTCGAACCATAGGTATTTTATTTATGTTCATCCGTGGTTAAAGTTGCATCTTTAGGCACTAAACGCAAATTAAATGATACAGATCTTCGCTCTTCATTTGGTGTTCGAAAAGGATACACCATGTGTGTCAGCCACGATGGGAACATAAATATATCACCTACTTCAGGTGGATGTTGTAATTTATGGCCACTAAAAATTTTAGGATCACCACACATGAAGACGATGTCTCCTACACTTGGGTAATGATCCTCTGCTTTTCTTTCTTTGTCTATACTCTCTGGCATCTTTGTATAAAATACACCGGATAAATCACCATCATGCATGTGTGCGGGATTAAAGTCTCCAGCCCATTGGCTCACGGCCCACATAGATTCAATAACCATTTTATCTGTTTTTTCAGCTGTTAAGGTTTCATTAGCTGGTGGTATACTTAAATATTGTTTAACCATCTCACCAATTAAAAATACTAATTGTTGACCATCGCCATCTATCCACTCTGGTGGCATTCTAATTTCTTGTTTAACATTACCAGCTAAGTTTGGTGACCAGTCCCAATCTTTAATTAATTTTGGATCGCCTAATATCTCATCACACTTTTTATTAACTAAATTTAAAATAAAATCAGGCACTTTACCTT
>CAACVC010000207.1_pt1 | contig 13531 bp, 5 predicted proteins | sample 2381761 | NCBI WGS metagenome assembly CAACVC01 (sample SAMEA5211966, study PRJEB30684) | marine metagenome | biome: Marine; feature: Epipelagic; material: Water | collected 2015-10-15 | depth 45 m
TGAGATAAGAGCAGCAGTAGAAGCAGCTACAGAGTTTGCCTGTAGGTGTTCTGATCCGATAGCATTGTCAGCTATTTTTGTAGCATCCACGCAATCAGCAGATAGGTGAGAGGTGTCCACACTTCCGTCAACTAGCTCACTACTATCAACTGAATTTGCTTGTAAGTGTTCTGCTCCTATAGAGTTGTCGGCTATGTTATCTCCATCTACGCAGTCATTTGATAAGTGTGAATGATCTACACTTCCATCTACCAGTTCACTACTATCAACTGAGTTTGCTGCCAGGTGAGTAGCATCAAGAGGACTACCAGCTATAAGACTTTTGATTTCTGATACTGTTTGATCTGCGGTAGCACTTGCTTCTATAGCATTTAGTTTTGTGTGGTCTGCATCAGTAAAGACATTAGAATCTGTAGCTGCTTCTACTGCTGCTCTTATCTCAGCATTAGTTTGGTCAGCAGTTGCACTTGCTTCTATAGCATTTAGTTTTGTGTGGTCTGCATCAGTAAACACGTTGCTATCACTAGCACTTTCTACAAGTGTTCTAATCTCTGCTGCGGTTTGGTCTGCTGTAGCAGAAGCTTCTATTGCATTTAACTTAGAATGATCTGCGTCTGTAAATACATTACTATCAGTTGCAGCTTCTACTGCTGTTCTAATTTCTGCATTTGTCTGATCTCCTGTAGCTCCTTCTTCTATACCTGCTAATTTATCAATAATCTCTTGTTGAGCAAATAATACCTGGTCACTATTTGTATCAAGATCTGTTTCTGTTAAAACACTACCATCTATAAAATCTACTTTTTTAGTGCTTATATTTGTATCTCGTTGAAACTTTACAGCAGCACCATTAGCAGGGGTGTTGCCAGACGTAAATGTAACTGTTGATCCGCTAATTGTATAGTGAGTATCTAATGTTTTTAATACACCTGCTACTGTTACGTCTATTTCTGTATTAGCTAAAAAAGAAAAGGATATTGCAAAGTTAGTAGTACTACCGTTTCCTGTATGATTTGTAGCTGTAGCTGTGGTGTTAGTAGCCATTAAACAGTCCTAAGTAAATCTTCTAATCCGCTAACATTTTGTACACTAGCGTTTGTTGATTGCTCGTTCATAATACGTAAGCGTTCACGATTATTACCAGCTTCAACCCTATCATAAAAGTCATTTGATAAAAGTCCACGCTTTCTATCTATTAAAACATTAACTGCTTGTTCTTTGTAGGCTCTATAAAGTTGATTTATCATATTGTTCATATATCTTCTTTGTTGATTTTGAAACTCTACATATGACTCATTATCAGGAAATCTATCATCTTGAGGTGTATTAAAGTTTTTCATAAATGTTTTAAATTCTGTAGTCTGCTGTAACTTATACAATGCCTGGTTAAATTGTAAATTATTTCCGTAAGGTGAATCTATTTTTATACTGGATGTAAGATTTTCTAATGTATGTAGTTCTTTAGATTTTAAATTTACATTACTTACAACCATACTGCTATTCTCACTAAGAATATCTGATACAGGTACTAAGTTAAGATCATATTTTTTTAATAATACTTCGTTAGGATCTGTACTACTTTCGCTATATCTAACACCACCAACAAAAGGTATTGTGCCGAAGTTTTTATATGGCTTGCCTGATAATGGATTTAATCTAGGTGCTAAATCATTATTAATAGTGTGCATAACCATAGTACCAAAAACGTCTAATGAGTTCATTAAAAATGGTTTGCGTTTTGTTTTTAGACTTCCTAAATCATTACCTTCAAACATACCCATCATAAAATCTTCTTCATAATTACCAGCATCTACTTTACTTATTTCTTGTGGATCTAATTCACCTTTTTCTATTCCCATACCTTTACCTATAAATTTACCATTTTCATAAACTTGACCTAATGTAGATGTCCAATCTTCACCTCTAGCCCTACGTAAACTCTTTCTAAGACCTATAGGATATGCACCTATAGCAGCAATATAATTAGCAGGTTGCCTTAACCAAGACTCTAACCTGGTAGGATTATTCATTAAATCAAATAAATTACCTACACTTTGTATAAAGTATTTATTGCTTAAATTATTACCTACTAATACACGTAATGTAGCTGCAAGGTTTTTATCATCTTCTTCACCTTGAAACTTGCTTACATTTGCAAAGTCAGAAGCAAGCATTAGTAATGATGCTATAGGTTCTAATCTAGAAATAAAATCTATATATGTATATTGTGGTGAACCATCTTCGTTTCTTACAACTTCACCAAACATGCCGTTTGTTTTCTTTAAAAATCTAAAACTATATGGTAATTGTCTAAATCCGAATTGTGTCTGCCTACGCTTCTCAGTATTAAATGTAGTACCACCTCCAACTAAAGCTATGGGTGCTTCTGGATTATCTGCTGCTACTGCTAACGTTACAAATGATCCTATTAACAAACCACCTGTAATACTTTCTCCGTTAGCTCTCATTCTTGTAGCCATGTCTGGACTAAATAATCTGTCATTATGTTCAGCTAATATTCTTCCTAAACTAGCGTTCATTTTAGGTTGACCTGGTATAGATACACCTGCTCTTCTAATAACACTTTTACCTATATTTACTGGTGTAGTAACAAAAGGTGCTATAGGTTTCATTACTGGATGCTTCATTATTGTTGCAACATCATTTGTAAACTTACCTCCACCAAGACCTGTAATACCACTACCACCTATTTGTGATGTAAATGTCTTGTCCTGTGCAAAATCTATACCTCTTAAATATGCTTCTAGAATATCTTTGTTCTTTTTATCTGCACTAAATTTATGTTTCTCTACAATATCAAATACTCTACTTGTTTTTTCTTGTATATATTTCTTCATGGCATCACCTTTTAACCCCTGCCTGTAGGCTTGCTCATAAAATTCTCCTGTTACGTGACTTCTAAATGCAACGTTTTTTATAAGCTCGTCACCTGCTATAAGAAATCTAGAAGGTAATCTTGCAACTGAACCAAGTAAATTAATACTTGCAATAAATGGATTACTCATTTCGTTTTCAAACTGCATAGCATATCTACCTCTACCTCTCATCCCATCTTGTACACCAAACATATGATGTGGATCTATAATACTTTCTCCACCTCTAAGAGCCTTACCTGCCAATATAAAACTTTGTTCTAAAGTAGAAAACATTGCTGTAAACTCTTTTATAGCTCTACCTTTTAATGCAGCATCACCTATACCACTACCTAAAAATAAATCTACAGGTGCAAGAGCAACGTTAAATAAAGAACCTATAGTATTTACTATCTGTGTTTCTGGTGCAGATAAAATACTATTTATAAACAATTCGTTAGCAATACTGCCAGTTTTAAATAATGCCTGTGTTAAAGGTGCTTTGGCTATAAATCGACCAGCTTGTTTAGGATCATCTGCAAGTATCATCATTCTTCTTGCATATGTCAATATACCTTCTATATCACCATTAGTTTGCATGTCACTAATAGCTTTCGCTATCTCTTCTGGCTTTGGTAATAACTCTTCTTCTTCTATTCTTTTTAACGTACCTGCAACTTGATTTTTTATATTTCCTTTAGGTAAAGTATCTTTTTTTCTTCTACCTAATTTTGTAGATATAGCACCTTCTGGTGGTTCTTTTCCTACTAATTTTATTGCATCTAAAGTACCTGCGACTTCACTTACAACTTTCTTAGTAGGTGTATTAAATTTAATCCAACGATAAGAATCTAAAGCAACTTCATCTATTATCTCTTGTGGTATTTGTGATCCTGTAAGTGCATATTTTTCTAACTCATGTATGTTAGTTTTCATATTACCTATAATCTCTTTTTGTAAATTTAAGGCTCTTAATAATTTAACTCTTAACCTCTTTGTTGGGTTGCCTGTATTCATTGCACCAGCAGCAGCCACTATATCCTTATATACATGTTCTGGTAGCTCGCCATGTGCATAACCTATAGTCTCTGCATGCGTCATCCTAAAAGGTGCTTTAGGATCTAGATCTAATAAATTATCTGCAACCCTTTCGGCTATTGTTATTTCTTGACCATCACCATATAAATTACGATTAAATCTAGCTTTTATTCTTGGTCTTTTAAATCCTTTATCTCCTGGCATTTTTGCATTAAGAGTTGCTTCTAACTCTGTTGGCATTTTGTCTAAATTACGAAACTCTAAAGGATAGTTACTAAGTCTTTGCTTAAACATTCTTCTCTTATACATATTAAATATATTTTTTGTTTGCTCTAATCCAAGTACAGACCTGATACTTGCCAATGTATCTCTAAACATTTCTGAAACTATTTGTGTTATGTATTTAAATGTTCCTTTTGGTGCTAACGTTTCTAACTCAAGTGCATAATCTTCAAACATTTTTGTCATATTTACTGCAAAAAACTCATCAATATTTAAAAACTGATAACTATCACCTACAAATTTAAATTCTTTATCGTAATGTTTAGATGCAAGTCTATTAAAGTTTGCTTTTGTTACTTTTACTGGACTTGTAATTCTACCTGGTTGATTAAATGCTTCTAAATTTTTTATAACTTGCATTTCTTGAATACTTGTTTTTGCTAAAAATGCTCGTTTACCAGCTTCATGTGTCTGTAAAAACTTGTTTCTACCTCTAGCAAACTCTCCTGTAAGTTTTCGTAAGTCTTTTTGTGGAAGATTTCTACTAAGACTATGCCACAACTCATGTATAAGAGTTTCTTTCATACGACCTTCTCTTATAGTTGTATTTCTAAGTTTTATAAGTGATTTATTAAAATTATAATTACCTAAAGTTGCTTTACTTAAAGTTGCATCTTGCTCTAAAACAATATCGTCAAATGCTTCTCTACCTATAAAATTTAAAAAATCTCTAATTTCGTCTACTTCTTCTAAACCTATAACTCTATCTCTAGCTAAATTATTAAGATACCTTTCTGTACGTTCTATACCTCTATAGCTACGTAATCCTTCTATACGTTCTGAGACTCTTGTAAATGATTGTTCTTTACTTTGTTTAAAAGTTAGTAAAGGTTGTTGTCTTAACAAATCATCTAAACGTTGATTATTTAATGTTCCTTCACTAAGTTCTTGAAATATCTTTTGTGTATAATATTCCATTGATTCAGCATCAGGTTCAAAATCTAATGCACCTTCTGTATATACAAGATCACCTCTTACAATTAAATCTTCTACCCTTTTTGCAACTCTATCTAATTCTGTAATCTCATCTGCCATTTCTTTTGGTACGAAACCAGCAGTCTCAGTAACGTTTGCGTTATTAAGAATATCTATTTGTTTTTTAAAAAATTCTAAACGCTTTGGATTTGCTTTTATATCTTTTAATAACTGTATAGTTCTACTTTTTATTTGCTCCTTACTTAAAATAGTAGGTGGCATAAATTCATCCATAGTCCTTCTTATAACCTGACTGCCTTGATCTGCTAAAAATAAAGCACCGTTACCTGTAGCTCTAGCTCCATAACCAATAGGTTCTAATATAAGTTTTTGTGCAACTTTAGATCCTCCATAACCTAAAACCTCTCCAAATACGCCACCTGCTAAAAACTGTCTTAATTTTGCTGTACCTAAATCTTCTGTTCTTGTTTCGTCAGCAGCTAAAACTTCAAATAATGGTTTTGCAAAATCTAAATATGGTGTATCTATATCTATAAGAAAATTAAAAAAGTTTTCGTCATAAGCATCTATAGCTATAGTCTCTGCAACACTACCTGCTACAAAGGATCTAAAGGCAGGGTTAGCAAGTCCTAGACCATTTACACCTTTTAACATTTTCCAACCGCTAAGAACCTTTCCTGTCTTACTTAGACCTGCGTATGGCAATAAAAACCCTGCTAGAAATTTTGTAGTTTGATAAGCAAAATCATCTTTGTCATCTTCTAGTTCTAACCCTAAATCCTGTAGTGCATATAAATTATCAGGTGTTCTGTCTCCACCTATATATCGACCTATTTTATATAACTCATTTGGTATGTTTGCTACACCTGCTACTGTTGCTCTTGCATATTTGTTTTCTCCTAAAGTTGTAAATTTTCTATCTGTAGCTGCATGATCTATAGTTCCATCTTCTTTTCTTACAGCAAATTTATTTCTTTCTTCTTGTGTTAATTGAAAACGTAAATTACTAGGAAATGTTTTTTCTAATATAGATAAAGGTCTTATGTTTTGTTCAAATTCTGCAAATAAATCTTTTTGATTAAACTCACTTCTTTCAACATCTGACTCATTGTTTCTTACAACAGACCTACCTATTTGTGGATTTGTATAGTTGTTGTTTTTGTAATCTAAAAATGCGTCTTTATCAAAACCTTCTTCTGTATCGTTTTCATATCCTATAGTTCTACCTCTTCTATTTTTTATAGCTTTACCTTTAGGGTCTGTACCTTCTGTTTGTAAACTATTAAATTCTATATTTTGTTTGTTTTCTTCTACTAACTCTTCTATAGGAGGTATATTAGACTCTGCTGAATCTGTTTCGTCTATATTAGCGTTGAAGTTTGGGTTTGAGTTTGTCATTAGCCAGGTGGTGTACGGTCAGATAAAAATTCTTTATATCTACCAAATTCATATGTTGACCATGCGTTTAATCCTTTTTCTCCTCCTCCACGTTCATCATATACCGCTTTAGCTGCCATAACATTGACGATAGGATCATACAATTCATCTATAGAACTAATACCAAATAATTTTAACCTTTGCTCTTTAAATCTATCTTCCATATTAATTTGAAATAATCCTATAGAAAACTCATTTTCTTTATTAGGATCTGTACCAGACTTTACTGTATCTGTAGTAGCATCACCTCTAGATTCTGCCATTGCTACTGCTGCTAATATTCTTGCTTCTCTAGGAGTAAACCCTACTGCTAACAACATTTCTTGTATTGTATTTTGTGGAATGTTTGTTGAATCAACGTCTTTTAAGATACTTGTAAGTTTTTGTTTTACGTTATTTTTTTCTGTAGGACTCATAGCAATAAGATCACCTTCTTTTGCACCTAATCCTGTGCTTGCATCACTACGTATTTGTGAACTATTTTGTATATCATTTATATCAAAACCAGGTGCAGTTTCTACTTCGCTAGGTATATCTGATTCTATATTGTTAGTTTGTAGAGGTGTTGCAAGCTGATACATTTCACCTGACATAACGTTTTCATAGAATGTTTTGCCATCTTTTTGTATTGGTTTTATAAGTTTTTGTTGTTGTAATCTTTGGAATACAGACTGAGATATGTTTTTAACATATCCATCTGCATCTACAGGATCTTGCGTAAATACGTTTTTGTTATTTTCTATAAGTGGTTTATTACCTGTAGTTGTTTTTATATCTACAGGTTCACTTGACGCATATACATTACCATCATCATCTACATAACTACCAGCACTAAGAGTAACAACTCCATTATCTATTAGTTTTTTCAATACCGCACCAGATACTTTGTTCGCATTATTTGTATCTGCTAGTTCTACTTCTGCATTAAGATTTTCTTCTTCTTCTACATTAGTACCTTTATTTACAACTTCATTTATTTCACTATTGTCGTTTTCTATTTCAGTAGTTTGGTTATCGTCAAACGTACCATCTACGTTATCATTTGATCTTGGTTGGTTATCAAATACTACTCTACCTTGTTGTTGACTTGCTTCTGCATTAAATGTAAGACCTTTTTGTGCAGCTATATTAGCTGTATTTTGATCTCTTATAGTGTTAGTTCCTACCCCTACAAATCCTGGTATTCTTGTTTTTATATCTTCTTCCCCTGGTGAAATAACACTTTCTATACCTTGCTTATCTGTTGTAGCAAAAGATGTATTTGGAATAGGAATTTTTGTAACGTCATACATATACACAAATCCAGGTATTTTGTCCGCTTCTGCAAAGCTAAGATTACCTGTTGCTACTTGTGCTGAAATTATAATGTTTTGCTTAAAAGTATCAAAATCAACAGCATCATGTCCATAAAAATATGTTCCGTCATCATCTTTTTGTACTTGCAAACGACTGTAATAATATTGCCTTAATAATTTATCAGTTTGTATTGTAAATTGATTTATCTTTTTTTGTTCAAAATTAGAACCATATTGACCTAGACCTAAAATACCAAAATAAGGATTTGTAATTTTATATATATCTGTTCTTGTATCTTCTATACGGTCTGCAATAGTCTTATGCTTTGCTATATCTTCTCTTACCTTATCTATCATTCCGTATGCTTTATCATCTAATGTAGGATGATTTGCTTGTATCTCAGCTAATAATTGGTATAAAACACCTGTATCTTGTGAACCAAAACCATAACTCATGTATTGTTTTAATTTTTCTAGATCTGTTTTAAGTTCGATATTATCTGCATAACCTCTTTCGTTTACTTTATCAATAATAGTTCTGTATTTTGTTTGTAATTTTGCAAATTCATTTTGTACTTCTTCTCTTGATCTTGTAGTAATAACAGTTTTACCGTCAACCTCTTCTGTGTTATACCATATGTTTTCCATGTCTTTATTAAATTCAACATTAGCAAACGTATTACCTAACTTCTGCCTACCTTCTATTCTTTTTCTAGCAGAATCATCAAAATTATACTGAAACTTTGCATATTCTTCTTTAAACTCTGGATGATTTACTAACGTACCACCATCATTACCATACCTTATAAGACTTGCCATTTTTACAGGAAAGTCTCTAGCTACTTGTTGATCTGCTGGATTGCCACTACTTGCTAATATTTTTGCATTATTAATAATAGATTTAGATATAACGTCAAAAGTTGTTTTTGCATTAGTACCTGTTAGACCTAAATTCCTAAGTCCTGTTGCATAATCTTCTACTATTTGTAATGACTCTGCATATGCTTTACGGTTAGGATCTACATCACCAATAAAAGTACCATCTTCTATTTGTTCTAACTCTAGATCTGTATAAGGTTGTATATCTCTATATTTAGAATACGTAGCTGCAAAAGCTGTAACTACTTGCGTTGACTGTGTTTGTATTTGTGTAATTTTATATTTTCTGTTTTCTTTTATATGATGATTTGCATTGTTAAAAACATGTTCTTGCATCTTTGGATAAAAATGCTTGTTAAGAAAAGCTGGTCTAACATCACCTAACTTATCTGTATGTTTTTTTACTATGCCATCCCTCCAAGCTTGGACTACAGGATCATTAGGTGCAAAAGAGTTTATAGGCTTTTGTATTGTCTCTCCTGTTTCTGGATCTACAAATGGCAATAATGTATTTGTATAACCATTATCTAATGCGTTTTTAAGAGACTGTTGACCTAATTTTGCTTTTGTTCTTTCGTATTGACCTTGTATAAACATGCTTCCACCAATCAAATTATTTGCAGCTACATCACCATTTGTTTTTCTATAGTTATCTACAACATTTAAAAAACCACCACTATCTACAGTTTCTTCTATTGCCATTCTTTGTCCTTCTGCCTGATCTTCTGCAATCTTTTCTTTAATATTTTGTTCTATTAATTTATTTAGTCCTGGATTTATTGTTGATAATGCACTAGCAAGTTGACCTATAGCATCTTGTGTATTTACAGGTGCAATTTTACTTTGTTGTACAAAAGTATCTCTAGGTCTTGTACCAGATTTAAATTCTGTTCCTATGTAAGAATCTGTCATGCTAATGCCTTAAGGGTTGTGTAATCTTGTAAACCTTGATTTGCTGTTTGTGCAATCGTATCTAAAAGCGTAGGTGCTTTCTGTGCATTTACATATGCTTGATTTTGTAAGTCTACTTGTTGATTTATTCTACTATCTCTCTTTGCTTCAAATGCTTGTACATCCCTAGAATATTGCCTTGTCTGTGTTTCCATAGTTTGTGCTATTGCTTCTCTTAGGTTAGCAGCTTGATTTTCCGCATCCTGTAATAATAAATCTATTGTAAGACCTGATCTTTCTGTTGCTCTTATAGCTGCTCTAGCTCTCATACCTTTTATAGTAGCTGTTAATTTTTGCTGTGCTGCACTAGCTTTTTCTTCTTTTAATCTAGCTGCTGTAGCTTCTACTTCTCTAGAAAATGCAAGATCAGCAGCTTCCGCACCTCGCCTTGCAGCTTCGTATGCGTACTGTGCTTGTTGATTTGCAATTCTTCTTTGTTGTATGCCACTAAATAATTTTGTACCAAAATTTAATGCTTGCCTTCCTAAAAATGGTTTTGCAGCAGAACCTAAACCTAAAAAACTACTACTTGCAGAAGCTACACCTAAAGGGGCAGCTATACCAGCAGCAAAAGGTATTGCGGATGACGCAGCAAAGGCAGCAGGGCTAAATATAGAAGCTGCGGTTGCAGCAGGTAAAAATGCAGGGGCAGCAGCAGCACCTAAAGCTGGTAATGATGCAGCAGCACCAAAACTAATTCCTGTTCCAGCAGCAACAGCAGGTGCAGCAAAAACACACATTATACTATCCTCATAAATTCATAAAAAGGTTGTTTCTGATAACCAAACTCTTGATGTAGATTTATAAAATTAAAATTCATAGACCTCAACCACTTAATAGCATTTGTATTTTCTTTATACACATAATTATATAAATAATCGTGGTTTTTTAATAAACTATCTACCCATTCCTTACCTTTTCTAATAAGTTGTATTCTATATTTTTTAGTCTCGTATAATTCATCAGTAGCTACAAACCATATACATTTATCTTGTGCAACACCACATAATCCCATAGGTTGATCTTTATCACCTGCAACTGTCATTGTGATACTACTATTTAAATAACTATAAGCTACTGCATCTTCTGGACTTTGACCACTTTGATAATATGCTTCTATTTTATCTATTACCCTCATGTTTTTTATAACATGATCTAAATCTTTGTTATTAGACTTTCTTAAATATCCCATTAAATCCTCCTACTTCTTACATGAAACTGTGCTTCATATTCTGCACTTGCTAATTGTGTAGGTAAAAAAGTGTCATTTTTAACATCTATAGTAACTCTATCTGCTCTACTCATAACAGGAAATTTAAATGTACCTGTTTCTAAATTAATACTTCCTATAGAACTAGAAGCTGCTCCTAAAAATCTACCAGTAAATTTGTGAATACTTGTGTCTCTATTTTGTGGTGTAACTTCTACTTTAAAAAAACCAGTATCTTCAAACTTAAGATAAAAATTACGTAGTTGTAATCGACCACTAATTACTTCTCCTTGATTAGTACCACCGCTACTTTGCGTAAGTCTTTGTGTACTAAATCTATAGTGCATTTCGTATGGTTCTCCAATAATAAATTTACTATTTCTATAATCGCCACTTATTGTAATTGTAGAAGTAGATCCGTTTGTAGCATTAGCAGTCAATAAAACTTGTCCAGGCTTTAATGTTTTTGTATTGCCTTGTGTGTCTACAAATGTGCTAGTTTCTCCTGTATTAAGATACCTGCCTACTACAGTCATTTTTGCTCTTAGCCTATAAGGAACTGTAAATGTAGAAACATCTGTACCTGAGTCATATGAAACACTTACACCAGTAGTAGCTTCTGTCACCTTGTGATCTAAATGATATTCAAAATCTGCATATGTTTCTCTAAAGTTTGCTTCAAAAGGTATTTTTTCTAGAGTAACTTTATTTGCTTCTTCAAAAACAATAAACATATCTGTTCCTATAAAATCAATATTTTTTATACTTCTACTCGCATTAAAAGTATATGTAGACCAGGAGTTTAATATTTTTCTATTGTTATCTCCTATCAACCATCTATTTACATATAATTTATTAGGATTATCAGAACCTAATAACACCAGTACATCTTCGTTAGTAGATACTGCAAACTTGAATATGTTTGCTGGTATAAGTCTTGGCACGTGTATAGTTATATTTGCTGCGTCTTTTATAGCTGCATTATCTTGTGTTATATATTCTCTTACACCTGCAAACTGTCCTTTATCTGTTAAATAATATATAGAACTACCAGAACCTACAGGTGCAACAAGATCACTACTTTCAAACTCTGTTGCAACTATAACGTTTGCTGATTTTGGTGTTAAAGAATCTGATGAACTAGCTAATACAAATTGTGTTTGATCTGAAAACAATATTAATTGTTCTCCCATAGTGACTGCATTTTTTAAAATAGCTACTTTTGTATGTGATGCTGCTACGTCAATAGGATCTGAATCAATAACAGATAAGACTGTTTCTGGAAAAAAGTTAAAAAACTCTGAGACTCTAGATAAAACTACATTGTCATCTGCAAGAAAACCTAATCTATTTCTAAAAAAAAATACGTTATTTATATTTGTACCTATAAAAGAAGGGTTAGGTGCTGACTCTAAATCACCTACAGTTCTTTCTCCCCATTTTGGTAATGTAAAATCAGTTCCGCTTATTGTATAAGTATCGCCATCTACCCTTGCAAATCTAAAATTACCATCTGCCTGACGTATTAAAACATGTGGCATAGTGCCATAATTAAATTTAAAAGTTATACCAGCTTCTACAGTTTCTTCCCATTGTCCTTCTTCTAATGTGCCATCTACAGTACTGTTATTAGCTACAAATTTTACATAGTAATTATCAAAGTTTGTTGTTTCATCACCTTTTACTTCAACTACATAACCATGTGGGGAAACTGTTGGTAAATCTGTAAATCTTTGTACTGAATTTTTCACTACAGTAAGATGTGAATTACCTTGTGTATCAGTACCATCTATAGAAAAATTAGAACCATCATTCTTTTTTATACGTAAAACAGCACCATTTTGCGTAATCGTAAAACCTGATAAACCTGATAAACCATTTCGTAAAGCTGTAGCAACGGTAGTCGTACTTAAGGTGCTATCGCTTGACGTATCTTTTGTAGCTGTAGTGCCATCTACAGTAAGTGTATAAGTAGTCTTATCTGAGACTTGATTTACAAATGCAATAGCTTGCGTAATATTACCAGGAGACAAGGAAGTGTCCATAGCAGCAGTTACAGATGTATTTACAACAAAAGTAAAATCAGCAATAGTAACTGTTTTTATTTGATCTCTTGGATTTGATGTATTTAAATAAGTTGTACCGTCAGGTTTGTTTACAGTCTTTTCTGTACCATCTAACTCATAGACTTTTACATTCCCATTACTAAATATTGCTATATATCTTTCTGTTGTATCTCTGTTAATAGTTTGTACATGAACATTACCTAATGTAGATGTGCTAATAGAGGTGACAAATTGTGAACCACTACGTTTTGTTAATCCTTGTACTGGACTGCTATTTGCATTGTCTTGTAAATCTGCATGGTCAGCTTGTTTTGTCGCATCAGCAGCTTGTGATATACCTCTTAATAAAGTAGGTATAGCTCTAGATACAAGTCCCATAGTTACCTAATTAATGCTTTACTTGGCATGAATGTACCAAATCTACCTGAGATTGCTGGATCTCCTGTAAGAACATTATGATCTGCAATACTAGCGTCAGAATCTAAAAATACTGCTCTTGCTCTTACTTCGTCTTGTTGTGTATAAGTTCTTAATCCGTCATCACCTAAAACTCTGTCTATAAAT
>CAACVC010000208.1_pt1 | contig 13504 bp, 5 predicted proteins | sample 2381761 | NCBI WGS metagenome assembly CAACVC01 (sample SAMEA5211966, study PRJEB30684) | marine metagenome | biome: Marine; feature: Epipelagic; material: Water | collected 2015-10-15 | depth 45 m
ATGGCTCAACAAAGGATTCAAAAGTTTGCACACGAGTTCAGTGATTACTCATCTCAATTAGATTACTTAAGAAGTCAAGAGTCTGCTGGCATTCAAAACATTTTTGGAGGAATAGACCAGGTAGCCTCTACAGTTACAAGTGCTGGAACAATGATGGCTATGGGTGGCGGTGATTTAGAGGCTGGAGCGAAAGCGATGAATACCCCAGTTCCGGGCGGAGGTAATCCAACAGGTGGGTCACAATCGAAATCTCAAACAATTTACACTCCTCAAAACCAAAATCAATCATTTTTAAATAGAGATACCAGTATAGAGGCAGTGCTTCAACGACAAGGAGGAATTACAGGAACACAAGGAGGGATTAATCCCTTAACAGGACTACCTTATTAAATAATAGATATGGCAATTAAATATCCAGGACAAACACTACAACAATACGGTAACGCCACTGTAATACAGATGGGTAAAGCTGATGCCGCTCAAAAAACAGCTATAGCTGCAATGCAGCAAGCTCAACTTAATAAGGCGAAGCAAAAAGCTGCGGCAGCGAAAGCCAAGCAAGACTTAGAGAAAAATATGTTTAAGGTTGATTTTGATGGCGTTAGAGCTGCTGATTCTCCACACATACAAGAAGAATATAATAATTTAAAATTATATTATCAACAAAACTCAAATGCTTACCACTCTGGAGACACCGAAGTAATATCTGAATTCAATAGAAGGCAGAGTGAACTTTTAAATAAAACGGTAGCTTCAAAACAAGAAAATAAAAGAGAAGGAACTGAGTATGGGAAAGTACTTACTGAAGGATATAATTCAGATTACAACAATGAGCAGTTCGATAAAAAACTTAATACATCAATGTTTGGAGCAAGTGCTCAGGATTGGAATGGGTATACTAATAGCGAGACAGGAGAAGAAGTTTTTGGTATTGGTAATTTTCAGTTATATGAAGATTTAGATTTTGGGGAGTACTATAAAGACTTTAAGGTAAACGAACAAATTATTAGTAAGGTTGAGAGTATAGACATGGGTACTCAAAATGTGGCTGGTTATTTAGTTGACATGGAGCCGGCAGAACAAGCTTTATTTGCTCAAGGAGCTTCAGCTTACAATCAAATAAAAGAAAATCCAGCGGCTGTAGTGAAGTTTAAGCAAACTTATGACAATCCTACTTTTTTATCTAACTTACCTGAGAGCATACAAAATGCATATAAAAAAGAAAAAGAAAATGGAGATGTGGATGGTATGATGACTGCCCTATCTGCTGGACAAGTTTACCTTGCTTCTGACAACAAGGATTTATTTAAAATGACAGCTTTACCTATTGGTACTATTGGCCCAAACATAACCACAGATGGAGACTACTTCGTTTATGGTAAAGAACCAAGTATAGGATATTATCTTCCAATGCCAACGCCTAGGGGTATATCTCAAGGAAGAGGTTCTTCAGGCTCCATTAGTTTCGACTTTAATAATTCTGAAGACCAAACTAAGGTAGCTGGGATATTTGGGTATACGGGGGATGATGCCTGGTCTCAATGGACTAAAGACTCTGGATTTAAAGATGCTGGAGATTATGGCACAATGGGAGTTAGGACATCTAATAGATTGTCGTTTAATCTTCCTAAAGGTGCAGAGGGGGCTCAAAATAAACTTGAGATGTCTTCCGTACCATACACCAGGACATCATTTAAGGGTGGCCAAGGTGACGAGAAAACAAAATCTGGCCCTGTTGATGCTGGCTCTGTTTCTATGTCTATAAACGCAGTGTCAACAAGAGATGTTTACGATAAAGATATTAATTTAGTAATTCTTCCTAGTGGAGATGTTGTTCCTTATAACGATAGTTACGAAGGTAAGGGTTATAGGATAAATGCTAAAAAAGGCGATTTTATTCCTAAAATATTTTTTGATAGCAAAAATCCTAGTATTCTTAAAAGTCTGCAAGATGGAGGCTATATATCTAGTGGAACTGGTGTTCCTGTTATAGAGGGTAGGAATGATGATGGCTTTGATATAGCGATAGAGATTCCATTTATGAGAGAAGGAGAAAATAAAGGTGATTTAGACAAAACTAGTCTAATATACAAGCGTTTAATGAACTGGTATAAAGTTTCATTGTCGGATGCTAAAAAATACTCTCAAGAAGAGTTTGATAAATTTGTAAAAGAGCTAGATAATATGGCTCCTAAAGTAAGATAAGTATGGCTGAAGAGCAAATATTACAAGTTGAGGATATTAACAATCCTGATGATAGTGATAATAACACACCAGTCACAAATAGCGGAGGGGATGCTTTAAAAGTATATCCCTCTTTCTACGCTACAGCTATGGCTAATGATGGCAATCCTGAGTTGATGCGTCAAAAGTTTCCTGAGCTTGATGACTCTCAGTTTTCTTTACTAAGCTCTAAGTTTTACAAAGATTCAAGACAAGAGACTGAGTATCATACGGTTCAGCAAGGTGATGTTGTTGGTAGTATAGCTAGTCAGTACAATTTATATGAGTCAGATATTTCTAAACTAAATTCTGGTTTAGACGTGAACAATATATCTATTGGTCAGAAAATAGCAGTAGGAGGAACTCCAGAAGCCAACCTTTCTTCAGCTATATATAATAGAGACCAAAACTACACTAAGACTATTCAAGACAATATTGCTCCAGAAGAAAAATTAAATACTATAGGGTATATAGAAACTGGTAAGTCTGCTGAGGTAGCCAATGGACAAGACGCTTACAGCATAGAGAATAGCTCTGGTGCTATGGGTAGGTATCAAATAAAGTTTGACGAGAAAGGCCCTGATGTTAATTACAGAAAGATATTAAAAGAGGGTGGCTTTAATGTAACCAACAAAGAACAGTTTTTGTCTGACCCAAAAGCTCAAGACTACCTAATGACTCATATGTTAAATAATGAGTACGCAAAACAGGTTACGCAAATAAGAAATCAAGCTACATCTAATTCATCTAGATATTCTGACTTTGATATAATGATGTCCATCCATAAGATAGGATACCCTAAAACTTTAAGTAAGTTAAAAAAGGGTGGGCTGCCAACTGGAGTTGTTAAGAATGTAAAGGGAGAAAGAATAGATGATGAGGTAGGAACTTACATAGAGAATGGTAGAAATTTCATAAAAGAACAAGAGTACAACAATCTTTTGTTTTCTCAAGAAAATAGATACTCAAAACCTGGAAGTAAAACTCCTATAAACTACTACCCTGATGGAGACCCTGATTTAATTAGGATAGGAAAAGTTAATGCAAATTCTTTTGCTAAAACAGAAGAAATAGCAAATGTCATTGATGCCCCTAAATTAAGTGGTGGAGATGTTTTGAATAAATACTTAGGTGATGGTATAAAACCAAATCCTAAAGAAGCAGATTTATTGAACTGGAGAAGCTCTAATGACTTTCAAAGATTACAGTCTTTTATTAAAAGTACCGACATTAGCGTTGCAGCTGATGTTAATAGTTTGTTTGATAAAAATTTACTTTATAAAGAATTGTCACCTCAAGAGGTTTTGACAGATAAAGATGCCGTTAAGTATCTCGGATATAGAGAGATGTTTGATTTTACACTAGCAAAGCAAATTACCAGACTTGAAGATTATTTAGCGTCAGAGCCATTTGAAAGGCTTGTTGCCAACATAGGTGGCGTTGATTATGGTTCGGTGGATACGGATACCGAGAGCGACATATACTCTGTTGTTGGCTCTAGAGAAGGTGATATACAGATAGAAGCACAAACTGGAGGTAGAGTCTTCTTGAGTACGGTTTTAAGAAATACAATAGAGGCTCAAGTAAAGGATGCTTATTCCAATGGACTGATTAACAACATGTTACCTTTAATTGCTGGAGAAGATTCTTTTGAAGAGTACGACAACTTCTTACAACAAACAGCTGAAAGAAACAAAGAGCAAGTAGAAGAAAATCCTTTCTTAATTGGCTCTAATACATTAATTTCTGGTGGCCTAAACATGACTAAAGAGGCTGTTGCCAATTGGAATGACTATTACACTTTTGCTGAACAAAAGATAGAAGAAACTTTTCCTCAAGCAGTATTGGATGGTATGCCAGCTGTTGAGAAACAAGAGCTAGCAACAAGAGCAGCCGATTCTCATTGGTGGAACACAAGTGGAGCTAAAGATGATTATGACGCTATCGTAAGTCAAAACCTTGAGACTTATGATGTTGTAGACCCACTACTTGCTTTAGAAACATGGAATAAAAGGTTTTCAGATTTACAGAAAACAGGACTTTCAGACGGAGCGTTTTTTGGACAAATGAAAGATTATGCAGAGAAATTAGGAGCGTTTACTGTAGAGTCAACTCCTTCAGAGGATGGAGGTTATACCATGACTCTTGTTCCTAATGCTAAAAATCAAAAGGACTTTGATTATATTCAAAACTTAGCTTACTCTGATGTTGAGAAAAAATATCCAAAAGGTCAAATAACTAGCAGTGTTGAGTATGTTGTAAAAGAGTCTATAAATAAAAATACTGTAGGACTAGCTTACACCGCTTTAACTGATAGGAAATTGTTTAGTACTTATGGATACGAACCTACAGAAAACGAAGGGTTTATGTCAGATGTAGGTTCTTTCGTGTTCGAACCATTCTTTATGGTGGGGGGAGTAATTGGTAGTGGAACAGTAAAATTAGCTACTAGAGGAGCCATAAGGTTTAACTGGGCTAGAGGTGCTAATAAATTAAGGGCTGCTGGATATACGGAATCTCAGGTGGTAAAAGCGTTTGATGCTTATTCTGCTACTAAGTTACAATCAAAATCTTATCAATTTGCATTAAAAACCGGAAGTCCGGCTGGTGCTTTTGGAGCTTTTGACTTCGGTCAAGATGTTCTTAGACAAAAAATAAATACTGGAGACTCTTTTCTTGATATTGACTACTCTCAGTCACTTTTGGCTGGAGGAAAGGGTATGATTCTTGGTGCTACAGTAGGTACGGTTGGACTTGGATTCAACAGGACTTATAACATGATGACTCAAAAGGGTATATCTAAATACTCGCAAATGCTTGTTAAGCCAATAGAGTTCGGCTCTGAGGTTAGTGCATTTACTTTGGGAAGCTCGGTATTGCATGGTACAGAGTTAAAGTTTCAAGACTTTGAAGAGACTGGTAAATTCTTGTTAGGATTAAAGCTAACACATGGATTAAGAAGTGCTCCTCATAAGATACTAAAAACGGCTGAGAACATAAGGAATCATCAAAGTCTTTTTGCTCCAGACCCAAAATCAAGATATTTTAAAAACGGAGGGTTTTCAGAATCAGAAAGAATACAGATTTCTAGGGAGCTAGACTTAGACCCAAAGATAAGCAGTGACAAAGCATTTGAATCGTTGGCTGGTTCACCAGAGAATCTAATAAAAGTTTTAAATAGTAAAAACGTAGATATATACCTTAAAGAAAAGCTAAACAATGCAATCTTTAATAGTACTGCCAATGTTACAAATAGTAAGACTGGAGATATAAATGCAGAAGCTTACTTTACTACAGTTCCATCAAAAGTGGAATACTCTAGTGTTGTAAACCCTAAAACAAAGCAGATGGAATACTCTGTGGATATGATTAATAGTAAAGGGGAAAAATTATCTACAGAGATATTTGAATCTAAAGAAGCAGCTGAAGCATACAAGATAGAGGCTGAAAAAGCAACAGACCAACTATACAGCTTTGAGTCTTTGATACAATTTAAGAAACAAAACTCTCAAGCCTTTAAAGAACTTATACTTGAGAATGGATTTACAGAAAGCCACCTAGTTGAGATATTTGAAAAAGGAATAGAAAATGTTGCTCCTGAGGTTAGAAAAAAAGTGTTAGACATTGCTAATCAGGCACATAAGGGTGCTATAGAGTCTTCAAACAAAAGAATAGAGAATGCTGAGGCTAGGTACAATATGGACAAGTCTACTTCTATGAGAGATGGTGACCCAGCTTTATATGGTGCATATTTAAGAAAACAGAAGAAAGGGGAAAAGCTTACTGAAGCTGAACAAGTAGAGTTTGACAGAATAAGCAATCTAAAAGATAAAGCTTTAACTGATATTTACTCTGACATAATGGGTAAAGAAAAAGTTGTTGAAACTAAACAGGAAGCACCTAAGGAAGAGGCTCCAGAAGTCAAGGCTGAAGAAGCTCCAGTAGAAGGAGAATCTAAAGAGGGAGTTTTCCATGGGTCAAAAGAACCCATTAAGAAAATTACTGGAAAAGAAAAGAAGTTTACTGAAGGACTTGGCATGCATGTTGGAAGTGAAAAGGCTGCCACCGATAGAAATGTAGCTAAAGACAAGCAAAGTAAGGCGAAAGATGCTGAATACAAAGAAGGAGAAAGGTCTATAACTGAACTAGAGCTTAGTAATGAGAATCCTTTGCGTGTAGAAAGAGATTTTGTGTGGGAGGGTAACGAAGCTCTTGAGAAGAGAGTTAGGGATGATTACCAGTCGTACAAAAAAGAGAAAGAGCAAAACAAAGAATTAGGTATAGAGTCTGATTACTTTGGTGATTATCTTGTAGAGAAAAAAATCATCACAGAGAAAGAGTTAGTTGAATCTGGAGGTACACCTTCAGGATTGAGAAAGCTTCTTTTAGAGAAGGGCTTTGACTCTATAGAGTATAAAAATCAAGCCGAAGACAAGGGTAATTACAGCACTATTGTATTAGACCCAGCTAAAGTTTCCGTAAAAGGCTCTACTCCAGAAGTAAAGCTTAGTTCTAAAAAACAAGAGTTTACTCAAGAATTAGATAAAGCAAAATCCGAAAAGTCTGAGGATTACTGGTCTGTAGACAGAGTAGTATCTAAAGATTTAAAAGGCGGTAAGCTTATCGAAGTAGAAGGTGGGTATGGTGTTGTCACTAAAGAAGGAGATATAAAAGGTGTATTTAAGAAGCCTGAGTCTAAAGAAAAAGGCGTAGGAGACAAGATTATACAGAAAGCCGTAGAAGAGGGCGGTAGAACGCTTGACAACTACGATGGATACCTAACTAAGATATATGAAAAGAATGGCTTTAGAGTGGCTTCTAGAACCCCATTTAACGAGCAGTACGCTCCAGAAGGATACAACAAAGAGAAGCATGGTACTCCTGACATTGTAACCATGGTATATGACCCTCTTAATAAGCTAAATATAAAAGAAAAAACTTTTAAGGGTGAGACTGGTTATGATAAAGCTATTGAGTATAGAAACTCATTTTTAGAGCAATCTCTGAAAGAATACAAGCCAGCTTCAGAAAAGCAAAAGACAAGGAAGAAATTCAATGAGAGAATAAAAGAAATACGCTCTCAATATAAGGGTAAGATAGACCAATTAAAAGAGGGTAGTAGAGAGAAGGCTAATAAGATAAAAGAAGTTAGAAGTAATCTTACTGAGATTATTAATGAATCTAATTTCTCTGGGCCTATCACTAAAAATCTACTAAAGAAAGCTGTAAACGTAAAAAACGAAAAGGGATTAGAGAATTTTTCTAAAGAAATAGAAAAGATTAACTACAGGAATGACGTTAAGAATCTTAATGAAGATATACGCTCATTAAAAAGAAGTGTTCAAAACAAACTACAATCTGGAGAGTTTGGGGATGCCAAAACAAAAGCTATAGTAAATGACCTTCTTGATGTAAACTTTAGAGAGATAGAAACCACAATGGGTACTGCTGAAGGTGAAGCTGGACTTAAGGTTCTCCAAGATGTTAAGTTAGCTATGGAGCAGCTGGTAAGACCTAGAGTTGGTGCTGTATCTGGTAAATCTAGTCAGGCAGAAATGAAGTTACTTGCTGAGAATGCTAACAAGCTTATTTCTGATTACAAGGCTAAGAAAGAGTCTGAAAAGATTTCATCTCAATCTGAAGCTGTAGAAACTGCTGAATCAGTAGAGGCCCTAGTTAAAGATAAACTGTCTGAAGTTGAGAATTTTGACCTTGAATCTGGTAGTCTTACAGGTAGTCAGGTTAGAGGGTATAGTGCAGCTGCATTAAAAATAAGAAGAGCTCAACAGAAACTAAACGAAGCTCTTGATGCTGGAATAATAGAGTCTAAAGTATACGAAGAGCTAAGTGAAAGAATAGAGGTTTCTTCTGAAGAACTTTTAGGTAAAAGAAAAGAGTTTACCAAGTCAACTTACAATGAGGGTATAGAGTACATGAGGGAAGTTTTAAATAACTTTGAGTCATACTCAGAATACACTTCAGAGCAGAAAAAACTATTAGAAAAAGTAGTAAACTCTGAGTACATTGATAAGATTGGATACTCTGAAGACATATTAATATCAGGTATTGATGCAGCTAATGGTTACTTTCCTACAAAAAGGATGGGAGAATTAGCCAAAGAATCTATGGGTTACAAGCATGGAAATCCTCTTTACCAGCAAATAAAATCTGGTTTAGATTCAAAACCAAAGATAGCTCAAAAATTAGACGCTAAAAATGGAGCTGATATTATTCTTAGAGATATGGAGTATAAGCCATTAGCGTTTTTAACTGGCTCCTCAAACTCTGAGGGTACTGGTAGGACACTAGACCAGGTTGTTATAACCCCAATAACTAGAAGCATGACCAATGCAAAAGCAGATATTGATGGTGTTGTACAGCAATGGAATAAGATAACATCTGGAGGAGTCTTATCTAGATTATTTTCTCCTAGCTCTCCTACATTAAGAAGAAAACAGTTAAATGAAACAATGGAAACCTTAGGGATGATTATGCTGGAAAAACAGTATGAGTCTAATGGAGGGAAAGGTAGTTTTGTTGATAGGGCTATCAAGGAAAATATAAACGACTATGGAACTGGTGATGCTCAAAGACTAAAAGAGACTTATGATAAGCTACCTAAAAAAGAAGTTGACGGAAAAGAAATGATTGACTGGGATGCTGCTTACAAGAATCTGAGTAGTAAAGAAAAGGAAATATACGATTTTGTAAGAGAAAAGTATGAAGGTGAGTTAAGAGACAAGCAAAGGTTTGTCAATGAGTACAGAGGGAAAGAGTTTCAAGATTTTACAGACTACGTTCCTTTGATGAGGTTTGGTAAAGTTGGAATGGAAGACTTTAAGTCTGTTGACTTCGTAGAGCAGATTAGCAAAGGAGAAGGTAAGACTGGTGTTGCGGCTAGCGTAGGTAAAGAAAGAACAACTCTTGAGCCTTCAGCTGTAGAGTTCAACATAGAGTCTTTACTAATGAGAAGTTTAGTGCAAACCAATAGAGACTTTCACATGACCCCAGTAGTAAGGGAGTCTTTCCAAATTATAGCAGACGCTCAAAATGAATTTAATAAAGTAAAATTAGAAAGCCCTGATAATCAGTCAAACTTAAATACTGGTAAATACCTACAAGCTTACAAAGACAGGCTTCAACAGAGTCTAGGAGTTCAGTTTGATATGTCTGGATACCAAGAGGGTAGATTAACTCAAAAGCTTTCTGGAGCAGCCTATGCTGCCTCCCTAAACAGACCTGGTAGATTAGCTGTAGAGTCTGTAGTAGAATACCTTAGGGTAGGTGTTGGAGCTAGTACTAAAGAAACTCCAAATGTTATTATTAATCAATTCAAAGAAAACTTGGAACGAGTTGTTGGTACTAGGTTTGAAGATGGTAAAATAAAGTTTGGAAAACAAGATAACACAGCTAATGACCTTATGAATTTCACCAATAGTCAGTTTAGATTGAAATTTAATAAGCATAGTATAAATGGAGAGTACGATGTTTTATCTGGCCTTTACAGAAATGGAGCCGCTAAAACTTTAAACGACTGGATGATTAGTATGCCGGATAGAGCTACAGTTTACTTGGCTTGGATGCCTACATTCCAATCACAGTTTAAAGAGGTTACTGGCTCTTCTTTTGATAGAAAAGCTTATAGAGAGAATCCATCATACAGAGAACAGTTTAAAGAAGAGATATTTGATGCAGCTTCTATTGCAGACAGAGAGTCCGTTAAGTGGAAAAACACTACGCTTAAAGGTGGTGGTCGTAGCAAAATTAAACTTCCTTTTGGTTCTGTGGATGTGAATAACAAAACTTTAGCCCCTATTGTAACATACATGTCTAACTTTGGTGCTTTAGAATCACTAAACTTTGGAAGGTCGGCTAGAAACCTGTACTTTGGTAACACTCCAGCTGAAAAAGCTAACTCTATAAAACAAATGGCAGCACAATTTTCTGGTGGTGTAGCTTACGGTATTGGAACTAGTTTAGAGTTCTTAATGTATCAACAAATAATAGCTGAGGGAGAGACTAATACAGTAAAAAGAGCTCAGATGCTTCAAGAGATTGACACAAAAAGAAAAGAACTCTTTTCTACTGAAGGTATGATAAAAACTTCAGCGGCAAACGCAACGTTCCTTTTGACTAGTAAATACTCTCAGGTAGGTAGAAACTTAATGTTGCTTACAGCCGGGGCTTTACAGGGTACTACCGCAGATAAAGATATGGATGATTTAATCTCTGAGTTTACTAAGATTGCATATTATGCAGAACCATTAAACTTAGAGGGGTATGGGCCTAAAACAGAAGTTATTAGGGCAGCAGCTCCTATGTACTACAATGCTATTCAAATAGTTATGGATAACGCAGAGGCTATTAGAAGCTATAAAGAAGCTACAGCTCAAGAAAAGTCATTTACTGACCCTGAAGCTAGGGAGGCTGCGGCTCTGTTTGATATGTTAGTTAACCTACAGAGAGCTATATTTATGACTCAAGGTACATCAATACCATTTAATAAAGATGTAGAGTATTTAAGTAGGTACGGAGTATCTCCATTAGGAGTAAAAGGGCCTACAAAAGGAACAGAAAGAACAAAAAGTTATTTTAAGGAGTAGAAACATAAAAATTAACTTTGTTAATAACTTTAAAAACATTATATTTGTAAACTATAAAAACCATTAATTATGTCAAAATTAGATTTATTATCCCTAGGTATGGGCGGAACTTCTCTGCTAATGCATGATGCGGACACCGCTTCAAATATATCAGGGTACGCTATACAAGCTTTAGAGGATTGTGTGTTCTCTGAATTTGCTTTGAGTTCAACAAGCATGCTTGATATAGATTCAACAACACTTCAAACAATAACTGCTGTGACTCACGGAGACGAAGAGTTTACTGTTGCGGATGTAACTAAGTATGCTGTCGGAGATAGAGTATTTATAACTGTAGCTGGAACAGCTCCAACAGGAATGCCTTCACCAGACTCAGCTATATATTACATACAGGCTGCAACTGCTGATGACAACAAGTTTAAGTTGTCTAGAACAAAAGGTGGTTCTGCTATAGCAATTAGTAGTGATGGAAGTGGATTTGAGAATTCAGCTACAATAGCTAAGTTAAAAGACCAAACCTATGCAAATAGAATGGGTACTTTTGGTATCGGAGGAGCTGCAAATGAAATAGATATTGTTCCCTCTGATGTCTCTGGTAACCTAGATATGTTTGATACAGACGGAGCGGAATCCGTTAAGATTTCTGCTGGAATGACTGTCTATCTACCAATAACAGACCTTGTTTTAACCACTGGAGCTTGTATTGTATACACTCACAGAAATATAGCATAACATGAAGATGCGAATGGGCTTGAAGCCAAACACCAATCAACTAAACCGAGGCATTGACGTGGATAGCGTAGATGGATTAAAGCTATGGCTAAAGCAAGGTAGCACTGTAAGGGAAAGCGATGGTTCTGCGGCAGAGAATGGTGATTTGGTTAAGTTTTGGGATGACTCATCTGCACAAAGCAATGACTTTACTCAAACATCAAGTAATAGACAGCCTAGGTTTATAAACACTACCGCAACGCCTGGACTTATTTTTGATGGTAGTGAAACTCTTTCACAGACCGATAGAATGTCTTGCTCATCAACTATAACTGCTTTTGATTTTACTTTGTTTGTTGTTTTAGATTTAACTAACGCTAGCCCAACAGACGAGATGTTTATTAGTGAGTTTGGAAATACTAAAAGTAGAATAAGTCTATTACAGGGTGGTGATGCAGACAGGATTCAATTAAGGTTTGATAATGGAACTACAGCGGAGATATGTGACCTAGAGGACTTATCTCAAAATATACCTACAACCGCTTTTTTGTTAACAGTAAAAAGAAATAGTGCAACACAAAATAATATAGATGTGAGGTTTGATGGTGTTGATGTTACAGATTTATCTGATGCTGACACGGCTACAGATGCAAACAACGACTCGACCGGGATAAGTTTTGTATTTGATACCCTAGGAGTTGGAGGAGCAAATAGTTTAGAATACCAAGGGTATATTTCTGAGGTTGTTTTTTACGATACTGCCCTAGCAGACTTAACAATGTCAAGGGTTGAAAAAGATATAATGAGTAGAAACAACTTGTAATTATGAAATTAAAAATTTTTATATTTTTATTTTTAGCATTTTTTGCAAATACAGTAGATGCACAACTTAAAAAACCATTTAAGTTTTCTACGTTTTATATAGCAGCCAATGGTGGTACATCACTAGCGGATGAAAATGTATATGCAGTCAACAACAGCTTCCTCTCTACAGACACAGTTTTAACCCCTTTTGATTACTCCTTAACATTAGGCATTCGCAAAATAAAAAGATTTGGCTACGAAGATATTAGAAAGTTTAAAGACGGCACAGAGTCTTCCTATGGAGATGCTGCTACTATTGGTCTCTCTCCTTTTGAATACTTATTTGAAGTAGACTATAGAAGACAAGAAGGAATAGAATATCTAGACCAACAACATTTTATGAGATATGTAAAGCCAGTATGGATGGCAAAGGTTGCATATATCAAAGAAGGGTTTGCTGACATAGAGTATTTTGAATCTACACAAAGATTAAGATTAAATGGAAAAAAGAAGCTATCATTTAACGTAGGAGCTGTACAAAGACTAGCAGAACCTTATGGATATGACCCACTAGAAGAATGGTTAATAGCTTCAGGACAGCTACACTATACTTGTTTGGCAATTGAAGAGGGTTACAGCGTAGATGTATACGAATCTGAATATAGAGACCCAAACGGTAATTTAGTAGCGGAAAACTCAACTGTGTGGAATCAGGTTGTTATACCTGAAGTACTTAACGATTACGTAGAAAAGAAAAAGAATGAGTTAGACAATCAATGGCAATACTCTTTAGTAGTAGGATTTGATTTCTATCATTACAAAAAGAATTTTTGGTTACACTCTTGGGGTAACCTAATGCCTTATCACTATGATGGTGGAGGTGAATATTCGTATCACAACTTTAACGATGGAGAACAATGGTATGACTACTCAGGAGGATTAATCTTTGGTTACAACTTAAATAGAAATGTAGGTTGTTTCATTGAGGGTAAATATAACAAGTACTGGAATAGAGAGTGGTACGACTTTAAATTTGGAATTAACTATAGAATATTTTAGATATGAAAAAGACAATTTGCAACTTAATTAAATTTTTAACTTTTGGAAAAGTATGCTACGGATACTGTTCTGCAAAATGTAATAAGTAAAATGGCAAAAGAACT
>CAACVC010000172.1_pt1 | contig 13393 bp, 18 predicted proteins | sample 2381761 | NCBI WGS metagenome assembly CAACVC01 (sample SAMEA5211966, study PRJEB30684) | marine metagenome | biome: Marine; feature: Epipelagic; material: Water | collected 2015-10-15 | depth 45 m
ATAAATATGAGTAAAAAACAAAAATGGGTTTATATATTTAGAGATCCAAATATAATTTTAGATTCAATAGAACCTAAATTACCGAGACAAGCTATGGGTATCGCAAAGCTTTTAAAAGAGAGAGGTAGCATGAAAAGACCTGATCTTTTAGGAGAAATGCAAAACATAGTGAGAACTAAACAAAAGGGAGGAGTTAATAGAATATTAGCTTATTACCAAGGTTTATTACAAAAACGAGGAGTTTTAGAATTAAGAAAAAACCCAGACTAACAGAGAGGAGAGCCTTATGGCTAACGCAAGAGGAAAAGAGATAGATAATACTCATTTGAGTATTGATCAAGCAGAAGCTCGTGGATTTATTCACCGAGACTATATTGCACATTGTTTACGATGGACGCATGTTTCAAAGTATTTACATTTGCAAGCAAGATATAAAACAGCAAGAGTTATAGATATAGGTTGTGGTAAAGATATGCCACTAGCTAGAATGCTTTATACAAGCAGATTAGCTCCTGAGAAATACTTAGGTATTGAATATAATAAAATGGATATACCTGAGATGTTTAAGAACTCTAGTTTTCAACCTGATTTAATAGCAGGAGTTGACTTTACTACTATTGATCAAAACAATGTAGCAGGCGGATTACAATATAATTATAGCACGTGTTTCGAGGTCTTAGAACATGTAGAACCTATTAAAGCTATTGCTATCCTAGATCATTTACCTAAATTCTTAGCACAAAACTCAGTATCATGGTTTTCGACTCCATGCTGGGATGAGAAAGTTGGTGCTGCTGCTAATCATGTTAACGAAATGACTTATGAAGCATTTGGCTCTTTACTAGAGGAGATGGGATATAAAATATTATACCATTGGGGAACGTTTGCTTCTATTAAAGATTATAAGACTGAGTTAAATCATCTACAAACTACTTTTGATAAGTTAAGAGAATATTATGATTCTAATTATTTAGCAACCATATTTGCACCTTTATTTCCGCATAAAGCAAGAAATGTATTGTGGGAAACTCAATATGTTGGTAAGTTAAAGCTAGAAGAAAGATTATTTAAACCAATTAACAAGTTAGAGGGACGATTAGGTTCTTCTGATAAATGGAGGGATTTAGTAAAATGCCTAGAGTGCGCTCGAAACTATGTAAGGACATAGAGAACTTTCATAAGAAATTTAAACTTGGTTATGCCGGAGGTCCGAGAAGACTATCTCTTGAAGTTATAAGAGCTAGGTATAGACATCAATTCGAAGAATTAGAAGAACTATCACAAGCCATACATAAAGGAGATATGATAGGAACTTTAGACGCTTTAGTTGATACGGTCTATATAGCATTAGGAACTGCTTATTTAATGGGATTAGACTTTGACAAAGCATGGACTAGGGTACATAAAGCAAATATGAAAAAGATTAGATGTGCTACTAAAAGATCACCTATTGATATTGTAAAACCTATTGGTTGGAAAGCACCAAAGTTAGACGATTTATGCAAAATCAAATAATAGTATTAGACGGTCCAGATGCCGTAGGTAAAACTACTCTTGCAAAAAAGATACAGGAGAAAGTACCTAACACTAGGTATCTTCATTTAACTTACAGATGGAAGGACAAGATATTTGACTATCATACTGCTGCTATACATTTAGCTGCAAAGTGGTCTAAGTTATCAAATGTAATTATAGATCGTTGGTGGCCTAGTGAGGCTTGTTATGCAACGACATATAGAAGGACAAGTGCTTGGCCGTTACAAGGTAGATTCTGTGATCGTGTAGCATTAAAACATGGAGTTGTCTATATTAATTGTTTGCCTGATCATAACACTATAGAGAGACATAAGCTTATGAAAGAGATGAGAGTTGAGATGTATGATAATATTGATAAGCTTTGTGATTTATACACAGATTTATATTATGGTAATCCTGAACACGAAGACAAAGGGAACTATATAGATCAATTAATTTTATCTGGTGGTATGCAACAGATACCGTATTGTCTGCCATATACTATAGAAAAGTGGGGCGCTCACTTAGATCAATTTGTAGACTTAATAATGCATGTAGGTAAGACGCATAGAGAATGTCAGTGGAAAACAGCTTTAGACCCAGATGATCATAATATACTAGGGCATAGGCATTTTGCTCATCGTTTATTCGTCGGGGAAATAGTTAATCCGAAGTATAAAGGTGTATTTTGGCCGTTTTATGAGTATAATAATAGCAGTTTATATCTGACACAAGCTCTTCACAACCTATGGTTGAATGAGAGAGAATGTGCGTTTACAAACGTAAAAGATAAAGATGGGAAAGTTGATTTAAGATATGTTGAAGAAGCACAACGAAATGAGATTGACATAATAGCTATGGGTAATGTAGCAGCAGATACTATGCAAAAGCATAAGATAGAACCTGATGGCATAATTAAGCACCCGTCTTATTATAAAAGATTCCTTAATGGTGAGGGATTTAAACAGATAGAGAATGATATACAGGAGGTTTTATAATGTACGGTTATTCTGCTAATGATGAATGGTTTAGAACGTTAGCAACTATACTTAAAACTAAAAAAGTTGTAGCTCCTAGAGAGAAAGGTACACTAGAGATATTAAATCATAGCACTATTGTAGATATGAAAAATCCTATAGTGACTTACGAAGCAAGAAATTTAGGTTATAAGTTTATGCCTGCAGAAGCAGCATTTATTCTTACTGGTAGAAATACTGTAGGAATGATCTCGAAATATTCTGACATAATTAGTCAATTTTCGGATGATAATTACTTTTTTAATGGGGCGTATGGTCCGCAGTTAATTGATCAATTTACTTATATTGTAGATGAGTTAGTTAATGATCCTAATACAAGACAAGCTGTAGCAACTATATGGAGACCTAATCCAAGACCAAGTAAAGATATTCCTTGTACTATATCAGCACAATTTATGATCAGAGATAATAAACTACACATTTTTGACACAATGCGGTCAAGTGATATATGGTTAGGTTGGCCTTATGATATATTTAATTTTACAATGTGCGCAGCATTTGTTTCTTTATTATATAAATTAAGAACTGGTCATTTATTACCACTAGGAAATATATACTTAACTGCAGCAAGTCAGCACTTATACGAAAGTGATTATGAAAAAGCTGTAGACATATTACAAAATCCTAAGACTATGCCGTATCATAGTTTTGACATAACACAATTTAACCATCCAAAAGAACTTACGCAATGGCTTATAGATCATGCTAACAAAGGAACACTATTAGATTTTCCTAAGCCAGATTTGGATATAACAGATGGCAATTAATGAAAGACCAAATAAGACAACCTATTTTCTCGCTATGGCGAAGCTTGTGTCAACTCGTGGCACGTGCGCTCGTCGTCGTGTTGGTTGTGTGCTGGTTGATAAGCATGGTCTTGTTCTTGCTACTGGATACAACGGTAACGGCAGGGGCCAAGGACATTGTATTGACTCACCATGTGAAGGAGCAAAATATAAAAGTGGAGAAGGACTCGAAAAGTGTGAAGCAATCCACGCGGAGCAAAACGCTATTCTCCAATGTAAGAATACTGAACATATTGAGAAAGCTTATATCACCTTAAGTCCATGTGTGACTTGTGTTAAGCTATTATTAAATACGTCTTGCAAGGAAATCGTCTACTTGGAAGACTACATAAACAAAGACGCAGAGAGGATATGGAAGAATGCCAATAGATTATGGAAACCAGCAACTACCGCTTTGGAGGCCGGAGTCGAAGTGGACCCCACCACGGGACTACCCAAACTTGTCTTCAGCAAAACTAATCGCATTTGATTGTGAAACTTATGACCCAAACTTATTAACTAACGGACCAGGAGGAGTACGAAAAGATGGCAGACTTATTGGAATATCAGTGGCAACAGACACAGGATTTAGAGGATACTACCCAATCGGACATGCAGGTGAAGGTAACCTTGACCGTAACCGTGTCTTACAATGGGCGAAAGAAACTCTCGAGAATAGCATTGACAAAGTTGGAGCAAATATTCTCTATGATCTTGAATGGCTTAAAACCGTTGGGATTAATGTCAAAGGCAATCTCTACGACGTTCAAGTCGCCGAACCACTTATTGATGAGGAACGGAGAGAAGGTTACTCTTTACAAGTCCTCTCAGAAAGATACTTAGGAAGAGGTAAAGACGAATCTTTATTACAAGCTGCAGCTAAAGCATATAATATAAATCCTAAAAAAGAGATGTGGAAGCTTCCTGCTCATTATGTAGGAGAATATGCAGAGATTGATGCTGTTAATACTTTAGAAATATTTAAAAAGCAATTACCTTTATTAGAAGCAAATGATCTAATGGAGATATTTAAGTTAGAGACAGAACTTATACCTTTATTATTAGATATGAGATTCCAAGGTGTAAGAATAGATGTTGATAAAGCTGAGAAACTTAATAAGCAATATAAAAAAGAAGAATCTAAATTTTTAAAAGACTTACGTGAATTTGCAGGTTTTCCTGTAGAACCATGGAGCAATGATCAGCTTGCTGTTGTCTGTGAACGTAATAAAATATGGTTTCCTGAAACACAAGCAGGTAATCCCTCGTTTACTGGAGAGTTTATGTCATCTAGTACAGAGCCATTCTTAACTAAAGTTGCAGAGTATAGAAAACTAAATAAGATGAGAAGAGACTTTATTCAGAAAGTATGTTTAGAGATGAGTGTCAATGGTCGTATACATACACAGTTTCATCAATTACGTAAAGATTCTGATGGTACAAGAACAGGAAGGTTTAGCTCAAGCAACCCTAACTTACAACAAATACCTGCAAGAGATGAATATTGGGGACCATTAATTAGATCATTATTTTTACCAGAAGAACCAGTAGAGCACGGTACAAGTCATGGCAGGAATCAATGGTTTAGATTAGATTATAATCAGCAAGAACCTAGAGTATTAGCTCATTATGCAGCATTAAGAAAGATACGTGGCTCGAAGGAAGCTGTTGACGCATATAAAAACAAAGAAGCAGACTTCCATACATTAGTAGCTAAAATGGCAAAGATCGATAGAAAAGTAGCTAAGACTATTAATTTAGGAATTATGTATGGTATGGGTACATATAAACTAGGACAAATGCTAGGTCTTAATTATAATGAGGCCATAAATTTGCTTGAAAAATACCATGAAAATGTCCCATTTGTCAAGGGGCTTATGCATGAGGCGTCACAAGCTGTAGTATATCGTGGCGAAATTAGGACAATATTAGGGCGAAAAAGGCACTTTAATTTTTGGGAGCCATCTGATTCAAGATTAAAATGGCCAAACAAAGAAATGCCATTACGTAAAGAAGAAGCTCAAGAAGTATGGAAAGGTAGACCATTAAAACGTGCGTATACTCATAAAGCTTTAAATGCTTTGATACAAGGGACATCAGCAGACTTAACTAAAAAAGCTATGCTTATGCTATATAAAGAATTAAAAATTGTCCCGCACTTACAAGTACATGATGAACTAGATATAACACACGCAGATAATCCATTAATAAAATCTGTTGTAGAAGTTATGGAGAATTGTGTTGATCTTAAAGTACCATTAAAAGTATCTGTAGAAAAGGGTCCGTCTTGGGGCGAGGTCAAAGAGGTAAAGATATAATGTGGGTGTTTACTAATCACGGGTTTTATAGTATAGTTAGAATATTAGATACAAACCCAGAGAAATACTGGGTTAGATCTAGACGTAAGGAACATTTAACTACGTATTTTAGTGAGGAGAGAATTTTATATACTCATGCGACCGATTATCAATATAGAGTTGAACTTGATAAAGAAGAGTTAGATGATATATTTTCTAATTTACCTAATGAAATTGATTACACTAATTTTAAAGATTCCATTAAAAATATTGAACTTAAAGATGCAGCCCATCATGTATGGCACGACATTTATGGAGTACTAGATGAGCGAGAAGGAACTATGGGCATTAGTCAAGAGGAACGTACCAGGTCACCTACTCAGAATAGAGAATCTAATAGGCGCGGGGATACCGGATTGCCACCTAACACACAAGGGAAAAGCGGTGTGGTTAGAATTGAAGATTGGAAAAGGAAATAATGTACAATTTCAAAATACACAAATTGCATTTTTTAACGAGGCTAGAAAGCACGGTGCAAATTGTAAAGTTCTTATGCGGAAAAATGATTTATTATATCTTATTAACAGTGATGTTATTATCAATTCCGTTTACAAAACTATTAAAGGTGATAGAGTATCAATTAACATTAACGAATTATCAAAAGCTTGGATATGGGGAATGCCATGGAAATGGAATGAGATAATTCAAAGGATATATGAATAGAGAGAAGAGAAAATGGCTAAGGTATACGTAGTACAAGAAGTTGCTAATCGTAATGTGCTTCCTGCACAACAATTTGGCGAGTTAACTTTAATGCTACCTCCTGGAGATGTTGTATTATCAGCAGCTCCTACAGTTAAACGTTTGAGAAGACATTTAAAGGATTATACTGACAAAGATTTTATTCTCACTATGGGTGATCCAATTGCCATTGCATTGGCAGGAGCTATAGCAAGTGAAAGTAATGCAGGTAAAGTTAATTTCTTGAAATGGGATAGACAAGAGAAAAAATACTATCCAGTAAAAACTGACATACACGGGAGGGCAGCATGAAACTAAAAGAAAAAGTAATAGTAGAAGATACACCAATAGCAGATAACAAAGACTTAACTGAGGTATCTGAAATTGTGGCTACTATAGCAGAAGTAGAAAGTACAATGAAAGTACAAGAGAATGCTTTAAAAGCTAGTAAAGATACATACAGAAGATTAGTAGAAGAAGATCTACCTAATAAATTAGCTGAAATAGGATTAACTAAGGTTGAGACTACTAATGGCGATAAGGTAGAAGTAAAACCATTTTATAAGGGACATATAAGTAAAGAACGTATGGCTGAAGCTTATAAATGGCTAAGAACAAATAATCATGGAGACATGATAAAGAACGAAATCAAAACAGTATTTGGTAAAGGTGAAGACGGTAAGTCTATAACCTTAAAAAAATTACTTAATGATTCCGGTATAAGTTTCACTGATAAGGAGAGTGTTCACCCACAATCTCTAAACGCATTTATCAGAGAACAAACAGAGAAGGGGAAAGCCCTACCTCATGATCTGTTGGGTGTTCATATAGGGCAAATTGCTAAAATAAAGAGAGGAGAATAGCATGAACCAAGTAACAAAAAAAGAATCTGGTGCATTGGCAGTAATTGACCTTGCAGCAGACGCAAACATGGGTCTGGAGAAAATGACAGCTTCAGATTTAGCTATTCCATTCATCTCTTTGATCCAAAAAACTAGTCCTCAGATTGAAGATATTGACGGGTGCAAACCAGGCATGATATTCAATAGTGTGACTAACAAGCTTTACAAAGAAATCACTGTACTCCCTTGTGGATACAAAAGATCATTTGTAGAGTGGAAGCCGCGAGAAAAAGGCGGAGGCTATGTAGGTGAACATACACCTGACAGTGAGCTTGCTGGGAAACCGCGGAATGATCGAGGAGAAGTCGTACTACAGAATGGAAATATATTAGTTGAAACAGCATATCAGTTTATCCTTCTAATGGATGGAAAAAGCGCAGAGACTGCTGTAATTAGTATGAGTTCTACTCAGCTTAAAAAAGCTAGAAGATGGAACAGCATGATGATGGGATTAAAAGTTCCACATCCTAACGGTACGATGGTTACACCTGCTTCTTTTAGTCACTCTTACAAGGTAAGTAGTGTACAAGAGAAGAATGACAAAGGGTCTTGGTATGGCTGGAATATAGAAATTATAGGTCCAGTTAAAGACACTAATCAATATCAGATGGCTAAAACTTTTGCCGGAGGAGTTAAAAGTAACGAAGTTAAAGTTGCACCTCCTAAGCAAGACGACGCGCCAAAACCGAAACAAGACTTTTAAGTTTATAGGCCGGTCATGGAGAATAGATTTAGTTCTCTTTTCGCCGGCCTTGAACGAGCCCACGGTACATACGAAATAAAAGATTCCCGTGCCGATGGTAAACTGACGGGCAAGGCTGTGACGGTAAGAGAAAACGTAACTATACAACATTGGAAGAACCACTTAGCTGGGACTAAAGGGCTAGGTATCATTCCTATTAATGATGAATCTAAAGTTAAATTTGGAGCCATTGATGTTGATGAATATGCTGAATTAAATTTAAAAGAATTATCTACAAAACTTAGTCAATTAAAATTACCATTAATACCATGCAGATCTAAATCAGGCGGAGTTCACTTATATCTATTTTGTAAAGAATGGATATCTGCGTCTGTAATGAAATTAAAACTAGAAGAATTATCATCTGCTCTAGGCTTTGGAGGTTGTGAAGTATTTCCAAAACAAATACAAATATTAGCTGAACGAGGAGATGTAGGTGGTTGGATTAACATGCCATATTTTAATGCTGCTGATACACAAAGGTATGCAATATTAAATGAAAATAATCTTACACCTGAACAGTTCTTAGACTTAGCTGAATCAAATCTATTGTCTCAAAAGGAGGTAGAAAAATTAAAGATTGAAGTTAATTCTGAGTTAAAAGAGGGTCCTCCTTGTTTACAGCATTTAACGCAACAAGGTTTTCCTGAGGGGACTAGGAATAATGGACTATTTAATATAGCTGTCTATGCTAGGAAAGCTTTTCCTGATGAATGGCAAGCCAAGGTAGAAGACTATAATATAAAGTTTATGGATCCTCCATTAAAAAGTACTGAAGTGTTAGAAGTAATTAAATCAGCTTCTAAAAAGACATATCAGTACACGTGTAGCCGGGCTCCGATTGCACCACATTGCAACGCTTCAGTCTGTAAACTCCGTAAGCATGGGATCGGAAATGATGGACGAATGCCGGCTATACACTCCCTTACAAAATATAATTCTAATCCTCCTATTTGGTTTTTAGACATAGAAGGTAGCGGACGAATAGAACTAGATACGGATGATCTACAAAATCAACGTAGATTTCAAAGGAGGTGTATGGAAAAGCTTAATATGATGCCTGCAAAAATGAATGAAAATGCCTGGAATCAGCTCATTAATCATTTATTTGAGAACCTAAACGTGATAGAAGCACCTGTAGACGCTAGTTCTGTCGGTCAGTTGTTCGAGCTTATAGAACGATTCTGTACTGGTAGAGCTCAAGCAATGAGTAAAGATGAGATTTTGCTTGGTAAACCTTGGACTGAGGATAACAAGCATTATTTTAGGATTTCAGATTTAATGGCGTTCTTTGATCGTCAGCACTTTAGAGAGTTTAAAGTTCATCAAGTAACTTCTCTTCTAAAACAACGTGATGCTGAGCACCATTTCTGGAATATAAAAGGCAAAGGAGTTAACTTATGGTCGTTACCTGCATTTGCAAAACAAGATAGTGGCCATGACGTACCGGAGGACGTTGAAGATGACAAAGAAGAAATACCGTTTTAAGAGAAAAGACGGAATGAATGAAGCTGATACTTATGCTAATGTCGAAGTTACATGGATTGACATTGTGAGTGATTCTTCTTGGTTAGACAAAAAAGCTGTAGATAAATTTAAACCGGCTATATGCAAAACAGCTGGAAAGATTTATAATAGAGCTAATGGTTGTACTAAAATATTTGGAGACTATTCTCTAGATGATGATGGTAACATAGATTCTTTTGGTAACGTAACTGTAATACCAAATGGTAATGTGAAGGAGATAAAAGTGAGGAAATGATGAGTGACGACGACTGTAAAAAGTTAGATAAACAAATAGAAAAGTTAAAGAGAGAGAATGAACAATTGAAACAAAAAGTAAAAGATAAAGACGAAATAAGTCAAGGTCATAGAAAAATTATAGGTGATACTTATAAAGAGGTAGATACCTTAAAAAAAGATTTAGATAAAAGTAAACAGAGAGAATGTAAATGCAACACGGAAACCTTAACATCATCCTAGGACCACCTGGTACTGGGAAAACAACTAAATTAATAAGTTTAGTAGAAAAACATTTAACAGACGGCATTAGACCAGAGCATATAGGTTACCTTGCCTTCACAAGAAAAGCAGCTAACGAAGCAGCTGATAGAGCATTCATAAAATTTGACTATGGTAAAGATGATCTCCCATATTTTAGAACAATACATAGTCTATGCTTTCATCAATTACATTTGAAAAGGGCCGATGTCATGGGTCCGACGCACTATAGAGAGCTAGGTGATATGCTTGGCTTAGAAGTAGATGGTGGTGCTACAATGGAAGAAGGCCAGATATTTGGTATGAAGACAGGAGATAAATTATTTTTTCTAGAAAATTTATCAAGAGTACAAAGGATACCTTTATACGATATATTTAATAAGCAAGACGATGATAATATAAGTTGGTTTGAGCTAGAAAGATTACAAAGAGCTCTTATAAAATATAAAGAAAAACGTAAGATAATTGACTATACAGATATGCTAGTCAAATGCTTAGAAAAGAAAACATTTCCTAAACTTAGAATACTATTTGTTGATGAAGCGCAAGACTTATCTAAAGTACAATGGGATATAATTAATGAGATTGGTAAAGATACAGAGATAGTTTATGTAGCAGGTGATGATGATCAAGCTATATACCGATGGGCAGGAGCTGATGTAGATCAGTTTATTAATCTTAAAGGTAACAGCACTGTATTAAATCAATCATATAGAGTTCCACTATCTATTTGGGAGCTAGCTACTAAATTAAGTCTTAGAATAAAATCTAGAATTAATAAAGAGTTTAAGCCTCAAGAAGATAAAGGAGACGTTAGATACTATCTTGACCCAGAGGACGTAGATATATCTAAAGATAACTGGTACTTACTAGCTCGTAATGGCTATATGCTTAATCAGCTAGAGAATATCTGTATAAAGAACGGATATCCGTATAGTATCTTAGGACGTAGGTCACCATTAAACGCTGAGGCCTTGCAAGCAATACGCTTATGGACTAGATTGTCCAAGGGTGAATCCATAGTGGGGAGCGGCATTAAGTTAATATATAAATATATGGTGACCCGCTGTCCGCGTGGAATAAACCCCGATGGATATTATACCATATCTGACTTTGAATTGAAACCAGGAATATGGCACGAGCGGCTAAATAAAATAGATACAAAGAGAAGAGAATACTATATAATGCTGCTCAAGAGAGGAGAGAAATTAGATAAAGAACCACGGATTAAAATAGGAACAATCCATGGCGTCAAAGGTGGTGAGGCAGAGCATGTTTTGTTATTAACAGACATAGCTCCTCGTACATATAGAGAAATGCATGCACTTCCTGATGATGAAATTAGAGTCTTTTATGTGGCTATTACAAGAGCTAAAAAGTCTTTGCATATTGTACAACCGAATACAAATATGTATTTTGACATATAGGCGGATATAAAAAAGCCCCATAGATGACCATAGACAACGGAAAAGGACATTATGCATAGTAACATATACCCATTTAAGACGGAACCTTTTGCCCATCAGCTAAAAGCTTGGGAGTTATCAAAAGACAAAGAATCATTTGCACTGTTTATGGAAATGGGAACAGGTAAATCTAAAGTAATATTAGATACCGCTGCTTATCTATATGATAAAGGTAGTATAGACACATTATTAATTATAGCTCCTAAAGGTGCTTATCGTAATTGGCATTTAAACGAGATACCTACACACTTGCCAGATCATATAATATATAGATATGCTATATGGAGTGCCTCTCCTAGGAAGAAAGAGAAGATGTATCTTAATGATATAGTTAGAGCAGGAGATGAATTAAGAATAGTTATAATGAATGTAGAAGCATTTAGTAGTTCTAAAGGTGTTAAATGGGCTACAAGCTTTCTTAACACTAGTAGAGCTATGATGGTTATAGATGAATCTACAACTATTAAAACTCCAGGAGCTAACAGAACTAAAGCCATTATTAAGTTAGGTAGAATGGCTAAGTATAGACGTATCCTAACTGGTGAGCCCGTGACTCGTGATCCATTAGACTTATATAGTCAATGTGATTTTTTAGATGAAGTACACCTAGGCTTCTCATCCTTCTATTCATTTAGAAATAGATATGCTATTATGGTTAATATGAATCTTGGTGGTAGATCATTTAAGAAAGTTACTGGCTTTCAAAGAACAGATGAGCTTAATGATATACTAAGAGGATTTAGTTTTAGAGTTAAGAAAGATGACTGTTTAGATTTACCTAAAAAGACTTATCAATATAGACATGTAGACTTAACTAAAGAACAAGAGAAAGCTTATCAAGAAATGAAAGACTTGTGCTTAACTAAAGCAGATAATGAATTAATAACAGTTCCTAATAAGTTATCTATGCTAAGCAAGCTACATCAAATTACTTGTGGTCATCTAATAGATAATGATGGCAACTCTCACTATATAAAAAATAATAGGATAAGTGCATTACTTGAATTAACACAAGAGATAGATAATAAATGTATTGTATGGGCTTGTTACAGAGCAGACTTACGAACTATAGCAGAAAAACTTAGAGAACAGCATGGTACAGATATGGTTGTAGAGTACTGGGGAGATACTGATGATAAACAAAGAAAAGAAAATATAGAAGGTTTTATGAAAGGTAAACCTAGATTTTTTGTAGCTAATCCAGCAACTGCAGGCTTTGGTCTTAACTTACAAGTAGCTAATACAGTTATATATTATAGTAATAGTTACAACTTAGAACATAGGCTACAGTCCGAGGATCGTTGTCATAGAATAGGTCAAACAAAGAATGTACACTATATAGATATAACTACACTAGGGACTGTAGATAATAAGATTATCAAATCTTTAAAAGCTAAGAAAGATATAGCTCGTCAAGTTATGGGCGATCAATGGAAGGAATGGCTTCGTTAAACCATTTAGATACATCAAAGCCAGGACAATTAGGTTTCTTAGGCTCTACGTCACAATGACCAATAACTTTAGAATCAGGATATAATTTTAATAACATTTGCACTGTATCTCTTAATGATTCAAATTGTCTAGGGTCAAAGTTTTCTCTGCCGACCATACATACTCCGACTGAAGTACCATTGACTTGTCTTGCGTGAGCTCCAGATAGTTTAATATCTCTTCCAGCTTCTACTAGACCATTACGTCTTATAACAAAGTGGTATCCTATATCACTCCATCCTCTTTCTTCAACATGCCATTTCTTAATAGTAGCCATATCAACATCTCTGTCATCTGGCGTATCAGCACAATGTATTACTATTGTGTCAGTTGTTTCTCTTTCAATCATTTTATCTCCTATTTTAGTATTAACTTTTTAATATGTTTTTTATCTAAATATATTTCAATTTCTGCTT
>CAACVC010000214.1_pt1 | contig 13353 bp, 11 predicted proteins | sample 2381761 | NCBI WGS metagenome assembly CAACVC01 (sample SAMEA5211966, study PRJEB30684) | marine metagenome | biome: Marine; feature: Epipelagic; material: Water | collected 2015-10-15 | depth 45 m
TTTGCCGGAACAACAGATCAACCTCAAACAGTTTTTTTTTCAAAGTCAGGTGATTACGAAAATATGGATGCAAACATTGGTGGAACAATAACAGATAGTGACGCAATGATATACACCATTGCATCTAATCAGGTTAATGCAATTAGATTTATGACTGCAACAAGAACATTAATTATTGGAACAGCAGGTGGCGAGTTTACTGTATCAGGTGGTGGAACAGATGTTGCAATCACACCAACTAATATATTAATTAAAAAACAATCAAATCATGGTGCAGCAAATGTTGATGCAATATCTGTAGGTAACGCAACTTTGTTTTTACAAAGAGCTAAAAGAAAAATTAGAGAGCTTGCATATAACTTTGATGTTGATGGTTATCTAGCGCCTGACATGACCATACTTGCAGAACATATTACCGAAGATGGTATAACACAGATGGCATATCAACAAGAGCCTAATCAGCTTGCTTGGATGGTAAGAGGCGATGGAGAGCTTATAGCTTTAACATATCAAAGAGAACAAAAAGTTGTAGGTTGGCATAGACATATTTTTGGTGGTAGATTTGGTAATGCAACAATAACAGTTACTGATTACGATAACATTGCAAATGGAACAAGAATTGTTTTAACAAAAGCAGATGGAACAGAAACAACATTCACCTCATCTACGACTGACGTGTCTGGTAAGTTTCATACTGAAACAAGTAATAATCAAACAGCGACAAATTTAAAAACATTAATAGATGCAGACAGTAATTTTACAGCAACAGTTAGTAGTAACGTGGTTACGATTACAGAAACAACACCTATATCTACAGGCTTTCTCACTATTACATCTTTAGATGATGCTACTAGATTAGCAAAGACCGATGAAGGTAAAGCAGTTTGTGAAAGTGTAGGTGTTATTCCTACAGACGATGCTGAGTATGAAGTTTATGTAATTGTAAAAAGAACTATCAATGGATCTACAAGAAGGTTTGTGGAAGTTTTAAATACTTTTGATTTTGATGAAACAGATAATACATCATTAAATTTTTTAGACAGTGCATTAACTTATAGCGGTTCTGCATCTACATCTATATCTGGACTTGATCATCTTGAAGGACAAACAGTTTCAATATTAGCCAATGGTGCAACACACCCTGACAAAACAGTAAGTTCAGGTGCTATAACTTTAGATCGTTCTGCAACAAATGTTAAAGTTGGTTTAGCTTATACTTCTCTTTTACAGACAATGAGATTAGATGCTGGAGCGCAAAACGGAACATCGCAAGGTAAAACAAAAAGAGTTTATGAAATTACAGCAAGACTTTTGGAATCTATAGGTATTGAGATTGGTCCTGACTTATCTAATTTAGAAAGAATACCTTTTAGAAGTTCTGCTGATACTATGGACAAGGGAATATCTGTGTTTACCGGGGATAAAGAAGTAGAATTTAGAGGGAACTATGATACTGATGGATTTATATTTGTAAGACAAACTCAACCTTTACCTTTGACGATTTTATCGTTATACCCAAGGTTAGTTACTAATGATGGATAATACACTACATATAGTACCATACGAGAGCAAACACAGGAGTTTAATTTTGGCAAGTCAAATGAATCACATTTTAATGGATAAAGACAAAGAATACAACATGGATGGAAGTCTATTAGAAGAAAACGAATTAGCTTTTTCAGGAATATACAATGATAAAATTATTGTTGCCGGAGGAATGAAATTGTTATGGGAGGGTGTTGCCGAAGGTTGGGTGATGGCAAATGAGGATGTTTGGAAACATCCTATAATTACAGCTAGAGCTATCAAAAAAAATTTTGAGAAGGCTGCTAAAGCAAAAAATTTAAAAAGAGTTCAAACTGCAATCAGAAGCGATTTTACAGTAGGAAAAAAATTTGCAAAGTGGCTTGAAAGAAGAAGGTTTAATGAAAAAATATGGATTTGATGGATCAGATCAATATATGTATGCGAGGATATTTTAATGGGTAATACAATAGCAGCAGTAGGTTCAATAGCAGCAGCTAAACAAGCTTCTGCTATGGGTAAATATAATCAGCAAGTACAAGAAAGAAATGCAAAAGTTTCTGAACAAGAAGCAGAAGCTATAAAGAATAAAAATGAATTTGATATTGCTAGATTTGATCAAGAATTATTACAACTTACTGGACAAACAGAAGTAAGTTTAAATAAATCTGGAGTAGAACTTTCTGGGTCAGGACTTAATATTCTAAATTACAATACTAGACAAGGTGAAATTCAAAAAGATGTAATGAACTATAATTCTTTAGTAAAAGAATCTAGAGCTATTGAAAATGCTAATTTTGCTAGAATACAAGGAGCTATTGAAAGACAAAGAGGTCTTGCAAAAAGAAACGAAAATTTATTTAAAGCTGGTGCTTCTTTATTAAGAGCTAAAGATGCAGGGGAATTTGGCAGTGCCTAAAATACCAACATTTGATACTAAAATAAGAAGATCAGAACTTACTGAGCAAACTCCCTCTTTAAGAACTAATATTAGAGCAACCGGTCAAGAATCTACACTGCTTCGTATTCAAGATGATTTACAAAGAGAAGTAGATTATTATTCAAGAAAAAAAAAAGCAGAACAAGATTTAGAATCAAGAAAAATTACTTTAGAGATAGGCATTGATGCAGATAAAGTTGTTGAAAGTGTAAGTAAGAATCCAGAGGAAGAAACATCAATTAATATTTATAATGAAAAAATAAATCCTTTAGTTGAAAAGCGATTGGCAAAAATTAAAAATAAAAATGTAAGAAAGCTTGTAAAAAAAAGATTAGAAATATTAAACTTAGAAAATACTGGAACAATAAAAAAAAACTCTCATGCTGCTTTTTTAAAAAGTGATACAGAAACTTATAATAACGAACAAAATATATTATTAAATAAATATAAAACAGCAGATCCTGGAATGAAAGTTCTTTATATTGATCAATTAAATAAAAATGCAGAAAGACGTAACGAGACACATATTTTAGGAGCAGAAAATTTAAAAAGAGAAAAACAAAGAATTAACGCTTTAATTTTAACAGGTGACGCAGGTTCTTTTTCATTACTAGAAAATGGTGAAAAACAGATTAATCAAAGAGATAAAGATTTAGGAACTAAGAATTTTATGTCAGATGATGTTTTTGGAACTGTTGTCTATAACGCTTATCAAAATAATATTGAATCCTTAACTGTTGTTGGAAGCGAAGATGCAGATTTTGATCAGGCAAAAATTTTACTTGGAAGATTAAAAAATTTTAAAAGAGGGGATAGATTAATAGCTACCGGAGAACTCAAAGATAAAATAGCAACTCTTGAACAAAAAATTTTAACAGAAGAAATAAGACATGAGGCAGCTTTGAAAAAAAGCGGTGATAATAAAATAATAGATGATTATACAAAAGGTCAAAAAAAAGCTTTAGAGGCTAAATTTTTTAATGCTTTTGATGCCAAATTAAACAAAGCAGAAAGTAGAGCTAGAGCTACAGAAGCAACATTTGAATTTGATACACGATTAGCACAATTTAATAGTAGTAATCCCAACGCAACAACTCAACAACAATTAGAATTTACTAGAAATTTAAGTATGGATTTACAAAATAAATATGAAGATGCAGATATAGAAAAAACAACAACTTATAATTTATCAAATAATCGATTTAATATTATTAGAGAGGAAAATGATTTTTCTAAATTAGTTCAGGATTATCAAAACAAAGATACACCCACTCCTCCATTATTAATTTCTTTAGCTAGATTAAATGGATATTTCCAAAAAGATGCAAAGGGTAACGAAACAAAAAAACCAGATGTTGGAGCTTTTATTATTGCTTATACTGAAATTTTAAAGACAAGAAAAGGAGAGGAATAAACTTATGGCAGATACTCCTTTGAATCAAGAAACTCTTGATTTTTTTAAAAAAAAAACACCAGAAAAAATTGAGCCTCTTGGAGGATCATTAGTCACTAAACCTGATCAATCAGATCCTAATTATTGGAATAAAGCTGGTCGATTAGCTTTGTCTGCCGGTCAAGGCGTTGTAAACGCAGTAGAAGAAGCTGGTGATTTCATAGATGAAAATATAGTTTCGGCAGGAGGCTTTCAATTTGGGAACAAGGATGGCAAGCTTAGTTTTCAAGATTTTATACCTAAATATGTTACACCTAAAAAATGGAAAGAGGGTGGATATTCTCAAGCTAGAAATTTACCTGTTTTTATAAAACCCGAAGGTGCTGCAGAAAATTTAACTGAGGGTGCATTTAGATTTGTAACAGGATTTATAGGTCCATCTAAATTTCTTAAAGCTTCAGGATTAGGTGGAACAATAGTAAAAAGAGGATTACGTGGAATAACTGCTGGAGCTGTTGCAGATCTTACTGTTTTTGATCCAAATGAAGGCAGATTATCAGATATGTTAGTTGAGTTTGATTCACCTGTTTTAAATAATGCTGTTACTCAATATCTCGCTACAGATCAAGATGATACTGAAATGGAAGGAAGATTAAAGAATGTTCTTGAAGGTATGCTTATTGGTGGACCACTTGAAATTCTATTTGGAATCAAAGCTTTTAAAAGAGCAAAAGCAACTGGAGATTTTTCAAAAAAAGAAAAAATATATAAAGAAACTGGAGAGGCTATTCAAGATTTACGTAAAAACAAAAAATCAAAAAAAGTTTTAAAAAAAATTGTTGAAGGAAATAAAGGTATTAAAATAAAAGAATATATAAAAACAGTAATTAAAAAAGGAGATGATATAATTGAATATGGAGCTGAAGAAGGAAGATCAACAGTAGAATCATTTATTAAAAAAATTTTAAATACTAGGTCTTTTAGAAATTACGCTGAAGTAGAAAAAACGATAGACGATGTTGTTAATCGTTTTGATGATAATACAAAAGAGTTTTTAGAAGCTGATGTATTGAAAAATAAAGAAGCAGAAGATCTTGCTAAAATATTAGCAGAAGATCCATCTTCTGTTTTAAAGGCTTCTGCAAGAAGCGGTGAAGAAGCTAGAGCAGCAACAGTAAGAATGTTAGCAACAAAAATTATTATTCAAGATATTGGTTTAAGTTTAAGAGAGTTATCTGCAAACTATGTGAATAAATTTGGAAAAGATGATAAAAAATGGACAAAAAAAGCAAGAGAAGAAGTTGCTTCGCTTGCCAAGGTGTTACAGGATACAGTTGTTAATGTAAAAAATGAAATTAGAGGAGCAGCAAGAGTTACTCAAGCAGGAAATGTAAAAGTATCAAGTTCTGGAAAACAAGTTGATGTAGAACAATTAGTTAATATTATAAAAAATTTTGATGGAAATGTTCCAGTTATTGCTAAAAAAATTAGCGAAGTAACACCAACTGAAGAAATCGTTGGCGATGTATCAAAGTCTAGATTTAAAAAAATAGTAGATGTTTTTAACTCCCTTTACATAAACTCTTTACTCTCAGGTGTTTACACTCATGCTCTTAATATGAAATCAGGTATCTATGAGGCTTTTATTAAACCTCTTGAATTAATAGGTGGTGGTTTATCTAGAGCTGATTTAAGAGCTGCTCGTTTAGGTTATGCTCAATATAAAGGAATGATTATGTCTATGGGTGATACTATGAGAGCTGTGGGTTTGGCTTTAAGACAAGGGGATGCTGTTCTTGATCCTCGTTCAAGAACACAAGATAATTTAAGAATAGTAAACGGAAAAGCCATAAGACCCATAAGTGGAGATAATTTAGGTTTTGATGGAGCTGCTGGAACAGCAATTGATTGGATAGGTAATTTAGTTGAATTACCAGGAAGACTTCTAATGACAGGTGATGAGCTTTTAAAACAAATGAATTTTAGAGGTCGTTTATATGCTAATGCTTTAGATAATACATTGGAAAGAGGGTTAAATCCAAGTTCAAAAGAAGGTATTGAAAATACAAATAAAATTATGAGTCAAGGTTTTGATAAGTTTGGAAGAGCTAATGTAAAAGATAATAATCTTGCCGAGGATGCTTTACAGTATTCAAGAATTGCAAGTTATACAAATGATTTAAAAGGTGGAGCAACTTATGATATTGGAGGAAGAATACAAAGTTTTTTAAATACATTTCCTGAATTTAGATTTTTAGCTCCATTCATAAGAACACCTACAAACTTATGGAGGCACGCTTTAACAAGAATTCCTGGACTTGGATTGTTTCATAAACAAATGCAAGACTTATGGAGATCGGGAGATAGAAGAGCAAGAGCAGAAGTTATAGGAAGACAAATGTTTGGCTTTGCAGTTGTAATGTATAGTCTTGATTTAGTATCAGAACGAGTAGAAGATCGTCTTGGAAATAAATATTATAAAATTACAGGTAGCGGACCTGTTGATTTTAGAATCAAAAGACAATGGATCGCTAATGGTTGGCAAGAATATTCTATTGCTGTTAAGAATAAAGATGGATCAGTTGAATATAGAGCATACAACAGAATGGACCCTCGTTTTTTTATTTTAGGAATTATGGCAGATATTTATGAAAACATGGCAAATATTAATAATGATGAAAAAGAAAATGGCACTATGATGGCTTTTGCTGCTGTTGCAAGACAAATTAATAATAAATTATATTTAAGAGGTATCACTGATGCAGCAGATGCTTTAACTGATTCAGATCCCGATAAATTAAATCGATATCTTGGTCGAGTTGTAGGAAATTATCTTCCTTTTTCTTCATTTAGAAATCAAGGTATTCCTGGTTTATTAGAGCCTGACAGAATTAATTATGAAGAAAGAGGTTTTATTGATTCAATATTAGAAAGAGCTGGGAAAGGAAAAGATTATTTAGAGCCAAAAAGAGATGTCATTACTGGTGAGCCTATAGAAAAAACAAAAAGCTCTATTTACTTAAATCCAGACGGAATAGGATCTTTTGGTTTTTGGTTTTTAGGTCCATCGCTTGTTGGAAGAAAATCAGACATAAAAGAAGACCCTGTTCGTTATGAGATAGCAAGATTAAGAGTCGCTATATCAGGAAGTCGTAGGGTGTATGAAAGGGTTGAGCTTAAAAATTTTAAAAATAAAAAAGGTCAAACAGCAGCAGATTGGTTAGCTGAAAATACTGGCAAAATAAAAATGAACGGAAAAAATCTTTATGAACAATTAGATGCTCTTTTTAAGACAAAAACTTATTTAAGAGCAAGTGATGGAGAATTAGATGTAGAGGGTGGAAGAAAGTATATGGTAAAAGCAACTATTAATGCTTATAGATCAAAAGCTTTAGGAGAAATGTTTAAAGAATACCCAGATTTAAAAAAAGCTGTTGAAACTAAAATAAGAGAAACCGGTAAAATTAAACGTGGTTTAGGTGATGAAAGAATAACTGATGAGTTTTTTCCTATGCCATTTTTCAAAAAAAATGATGAAGCGGATGAAAAAGATCAAATCAAAAGTCAAATAGAAAGAAATAGCAAATCATCATTTAAGCCTGATAAAACCTTAATAACAAATTCTATGACAGGTATGTTTTTTAATAATGTTGGAGAAGATCCACCTCAAAAAACTGGTTTAATTTCTATTGATAAATTAAGTAAAACAATTAAAGAAAAAGAGGGTTTAACTTTACAGGCAAAAAAACTTTTTGAAGATGAAGAGTATTTAACTATTGGTTATGGTAGATATGGAAAAGATATAAAACCAGGGATGAAAATTACAAAAAAACAAGCTGAAGAGTTTTTAAAAGAGGATATCGAATCAAGATTAGATGAAATACAAACGAAAATTCCAGCATTTTCTACCTTTTCTGAAAGGCTACAATCAGCTTTATTTTATGAGTATTATAGAGGATCTGTAGGACAATCTCCAAAAACAATAGAGTTAATAAATAAAGAAAACTTAAAAGAAGCCTCAGTTGAATTTTTAAACAATGATGAGTATCGAAATGCTGTTGAAAGAAATAGAAGAGGTATAAGAAAGACTATGCAAGAAGTTTCAAATGCGTTAAAAGAAGAGGTATTAAATTAATAAAATATTATTATGACCATATCATCTACTACAGTTAAAAATTCATATTCAGGAGATGGCTCAACTACAGCCTTCAGTTATACTTTTAAAATCTTTGCGGATTCTGATTTACAAGTTATTATTAGGGATGCGAGTGCAACCGAGACTGTAAAAACAATTACAACTCACTACACTGTTTCTGGAGCTGGAGATGCTAATGGAGGATCTGTTACTTTTACAAGTGGTAACATTCCTGCATCTGGAGAGACTGTAGTTCTTAGAAGAGCTGTTCCGCAAACACAAGCGATTGATTATATCGCTAATGATCCATTCCCTGCGGAATCACACGAAGAGGGTTTGGATCGTGCAATGATGACCTTACAACAAGTTCAAGAAGAGGTTGATCGTTCTATCAAGTTATCAAGAACAAATACGATGACTTCTACAGAGTTTGCTATTGGTGCAACTGATAGAGCAAATAAAATTTTAGCTTTTGATTCTTCTGGTGAAATTTCAGTCACGCAAGAACTTGGAACTTTCAAAGGTAACTGGTCTGCATCAACATCGTATAATGTAAGAGATATTGTTAAAGACACTTCAACGAATAATATTTTTATTGCAAACACTGCTCACACTTCTTCAGGTTCACAACCTTTAACCACTAACACAGATTCAGCAAAATGGGATTTATTAGTAGATGCAGCTTCTGCAACAACGTCTGCTACAGCTGCTGCTAGTTCTGCAACTGCTGCAGCATCATCTGCTACAGCATCCGCAAGTTCAGCATCCACTGCTTCTACCCAGGCAAGTAACGCATCTACCTCTGCTTCTACAGCATCCACTCAAGCAACCAACGCATCTAACTCTGCTACAGCGGCAGCATCTTCTGCAGCGGCAGCGGCAGCAAGTGCAGATGCTTTTGATGATACTTATCTTGGAGCAAAAAGTTCTGATCCATCAGTAGATAATGATGGAGATGCACTAACCGCAGGTGATTTATATTTTAATACATCTACAAATAGACTTCGTGTTTATACAGGAAGTGCGTGGGTAGAAATTGATGCAGGTATGACGAGCTTTACTCTAGCAGGTTCAAGTGGTTCTAATCAAACTATTTCAGATGGAAACACATTAACGATTGCTGCAGGATCAGGTATTACGACCACTGGTGGTTCAACAGATACAGTAACAATAGCTGTGACTGATGATCCAACAGCTCTTGCAATAGCATTAGGATAAAGATAGAAGGAGACAAGGAGATAAAATGGCAAATACGTTTAAAGCAATCAACTTCGCAGCAGAGCCTAATTCTGCAGGAACACCATATGTGATGTACACAGCAGCAGGAAGTACAACGACTGTTGTTTTAGGTTTGATACTTGCTAATATTCATACAGCTTCTGTAACAGCAGAAGTGGAATTAGTCAGTACAACAGCAAACAGAGGTGGAGCAAACAATGTTTCCAATGGTACTTCATTCTTAGTTAAGGATGTTCAGATACCTGTAGGAAGTTCATTAGAGATTTTATCTGGTTCTAAAGTAATTTTAGAAGCTGGAGACAAAATTCAAATTGATTGTTCAGTTGCTGATAAAGTATCAGGCACACTGTCAGTCATGGAAATAACATAGGAAATTAAATGGCTTATATAGGTTCAAGACCTGCAGATAAAGCATTGCAGACCTCTGATATTGAGGATGGTGCAGTTACATCTGCTAAATTAGCAAGTGGTGCTGTAGTTAATACTCCAGCTTTTGAAGCAACAATAAGTGCATCAAAAACTCTTACTGAAAATGATTATACTAAAATACAATTTGATACTGAAAATTTTGATACTGATGGTAATTATGACCATTCAACTAATTATAGATTTACGCCTACAACATCTGGTAAATATTTTTTTTATGTAAATTGTATTTTTAATGCTGGTGGTAGTGGAGAATATGAGAGAGCTAGATTAGCTTTATATAAAAATGGTTCTCTTGTTTACTATCAACAAGAAGGATCACAATCTCAACAAGGAAATCCACAAAGAAGAATGCACTCAATACAAAAAATTATAACTTTAAATGGTTCATCTGATTATGTTGAAGCCTTTGCTTTTTTTGAACATGATGCTCAAGGTGCTGGTATTATAGAATTAGTAGAAAGTGGATTAAATAATGCTTTTGGAGCATATAGAATATTGGAGTAATAAATTATGGCAATTATTAAAATAGGATCAACAGGTCTTGGAACAGGCGTAGGTGGAAAAATTTTGCAAGTTTTACAAACTGTGAAAACAGATACAACAACTACAAGTAATGTAAATTCATTTACTGATATATCTGGTTTATCACAAGCAATAACTCCAACATCAACCTCTAGTAAAATTTTAATTTCTATTGACATGGCACTTTCAACTTTTGGAGAAACAGGAAGTACAGGTCAAAATATTGCTTGGCAACTTGTAAGAGGTAGTACAGCAATATATATCGGTGATGCAGCAAGTAACAGAACAAGAGCAACTGCATCAATTAGAGTTATTGGTAATGAGAAAGATGACAGTAAAAGATGTGGATCTATGTTTTTAGATAGTCCAAATACTACTTCAGCAACAACATATAAAGTTCAATGGACAAAAACTTACTTACAAGGTTCAGATTATGCAATTTATTTAAACAGAAGTTTTGGTGATGATGATTCTGATGATAGAGTTAGATATGCTTCTAGTATTACATTGATGGAGGTATCATCATAATGGATATTATACAATCAATCATAGCAATCAAATCTGATGCAAAAGTATCAGTTGATAATGATGATATTAATAAAATTACTTGGCATGATGGCAATCCAACAAATATTACTAACGAACAAATTTTAGCAAAGCAAACAGAACTTAAAAATACTTATGATAATACTGCTTATCAAAGAAGTAGAGAAGCTGAATATCCAACTATTGTAGATCAATTAGATGATATTTTTCATAATGGAATAGATGGTTGGAAAGCAACAATACAAGTAATTAAGGATAAATATCCGAAGGAATAATTATGGCATATATAGGAAGAGGCATAGATAAATTAAGCAACATTGAAAAGCTAGATGTAATTACATTTGATGGTTCTAGTTCTTATTCATTAACAAAAGGTTCTGTTGCATTTACCCCATCTAGTGCCAACTCACTACAAGTTAGTATTGATGGTGTAGTCCAGGCTGGTAATTTTACAGTATCAGGTTCTACGATTGATTTTGGCACTGCAGTTGCATCAACTTCTACAAATGATTTTATCTTTCATTATGGTACAGGACTCATTACAACTCCAGCAGATGGTACAGTAGATGCTGGTTCGTTAAGTGCTGATGTTATTACAGGACATACAGCATTAACTTCTGCTCCAGCAGATACAGATGAGTTTTTAATTAGTGATGCTGGTACATTAAAAAGAATAGATTTTTCATTAATTAAAGGTGGAGCAAGTGATTTCTTTTTAGCAGCCAAAACTTCTGATCAAAGTATTTCAAATAATACTAATACTAAAGTAACTTTTACTAGTGAAGATTTTGATACAGGAAGTGATTTTGCTTCTAGCACATATACTGCACCTTCTGCAGGTAAATATTTTTTTTATACTAAATTATTAAGTGATTGTACATCTGGTGAAACAGTTAAAATATTTTTCTATAAAAATGGATCACAATTTGTTGAACATAGAAATACAACACATGGATCAAATAGAAGAACATTCTCAATGTCTGCAATTTTAGATTTATCAGCAAGTGATACTATTGAAGTATATAAATTTCAAGATGGTGGTTCATCAAGAGATATTGATGGTGATAGTAACAGATCAACTTTTTTTATGGGATATAAATTAGGATAAAATTATGGCAACATTATATACAAAAATTAAATTATATTTAGAAGCAAACTCAAAGACTTGGGATGATGATAATATTGTTTTAGAAAATAATGGAGATGGTGATTATATTAAAACATGGAATGTAATTGGATTAGATAAACCTAGTGATGAACAATTAACATCGTATGAAACTGCTGCAAATACTGAAGAAACAAATTTACAAACTGAAGAAGCAAATAAAGAAACTAAAAAAGCATCTGGTAAACAAAAACTATTAGACTTGGGTTTAACCGAAGAAGAAGTTAAAGCATTGATAGGAGTTTAATCCTATGGCTTTGACAAAAATATCTAATCAATCTTTATCTAGCATCTCATCGTTACCTGCAACTTTACCTACTGGTGCATTAACATTGCTTAGCACACAAACAGCTAGTAGCAGTGCATCTATTAGTTTTACATCTGGACTTGATAGCACATACAATAGTTATATTTTTAAATTTATTAATATTCATCCAGCAACTGACCAAACCTTTTTAACGTTTCAAGCAGATACAGGTACTAATACAAATTATAACCAAACTGTAACAACATCATATTTTACTGCCTATCATAATGAAGGAGGATCTTCTACAGCTCTTACATATAATACAAGTTATGATTTAGCTCAAAGCACAGATTTTATAACGATTGCAGATAGAACTGGAACAGATAACGATCAATCTATTTCTGGCACACTTCAAATATTTCAACCATCAAGCTCAACTTTTGTTAAACATTTTATTGCTGATACAAATTGTTATGAGCAAAGTGATTTTTCATCTAGAGTTTTTGTAGGTGGTTATTTTAATATAACAACAGCTATAACAAGATTTCAATTTAAAATGTCATCAGGCAATATAGATAGCGGTGTTATCAAACTTTATGGAGTTGGATAATGGCAATTATTAAACATGGTAATAATGCTTTAGCAAATGTAACTGCATTTCCAAGTGCAGTATCAACTGGTAAGCCTGTATTAATATCAACTGCTACAGCTTCTAGTTCAGCATCAATAGAGTTTACAAGTGGAATTGATAGTACCTATGATGTTTATCAGTTTGAGTTTATTAATATTCATCCTGCAACAGATAATGCTAATTTTAGTTTTCAAGCAGACACAGGAACAAACACAAATTATAATCAAACTATTACATCAACATATTTTGCTTCCTATCAAACTGAAGATGGATCTACCGCAGCATTACAATATGTAACTGGACAAGATCAAGCACAAGGTACAGGATTTCAAACTTTAGTAGATGCAGTAGGAAATGGTAATGATGAAAGCTGTTCTGGAACATTACAAATTTTTCAACCCTCATCTTCTACGTTTGTCAAACATTTTATAGCAAGATCACATGGTTATAATGGTAGTGATTATTCAACAGATTTATTTTGTGCTGGTTATATTAATACAACTACTGCTATTACAAGAGTTCAGTTTAAATTTTCATCAGGCAACATAGACGCTGGTACAATTAAAATGAGTGGGATAAGTG
>CAACVC010000153.1_pt2 | contig 13292 bp, 14 predicted proteins | sample 2381761 | NCBI WGS metagenome assembly CAACVC01 (sample SAMEA5211966, study PRJEB30684) | marine metagenome | biome: Marine; feature: Epipelagic; material: Water | collected 2015-10-15 | depth 45 m
CAATTAATTCTTTTAAGAAATTTTTATCTTCAATTGTTTTATATCTTTCTAATACTTTCATTTGTGATGCTTTATTTTGATATTCTAAACCATCAAATGTACTTCCTCTTCCCCATTCTGGTACTACTTCCATACAAGAATCATCATGTGTTCCATTAAACCAAGCCACTATAGTTTTTCTATAATTAGCGTCTGTAAACCATTGGTTATAAAGTATAAAATGTCTATTTGGTATTAAGTTAGTTAACCCTAATATTTCTTCAGCATATTCTACCCAAAGATTTATACCATTTTGTAATAATTGAGGTTTCTTTTCAACCCAATGTTTCATTCTACTAGCAAGTAAATTAAAGGGATCTCTCAATATAATAATATTAGCGTCATTATTTTTTAATTCATCTAAAAATTCAGGGGTATTAAAGGAACTTAATAATCTATCTTCATAATTGTAAATTAAATCTTTATTTCCAATATCAACTATATCTGTTTTATATTCATTATTTAAATACTCTAATTTACCATTTTTAATTTTAGGAAAACGAATAGGTCTTCCCCAAGCATGGTCATTATCATTTAAAAAATGAGTATCATTTCTTAATTGTTTACTAAACCATTCTACAATGGCATGATGTCCTGATCTCCTAGGAGCCAGAAAACAATATTTTTTATTTGTATTTTTCATTATATTCACTTTGTAACATTCCTAATAAATGGGCATCCCAATATTTACCCTCATTAAAATAAGTTTGTCGTAATTTACCTTCATAAACAAAACCAATATGTTTATAAACATCTAATGCAGCATTATTATCCCATACTTCACACCAGATTCTATTCATATTTAAATCATTAAATCCATAACCAATTAAAGTTCTTAAAGTATCTGAACCATAACCTCCTTCTCTATAATCCATATCCCCTATATAAATCCCAAATTCAGCTGTTCTACTTATCCAATTAATATAATATAATCCACAATGGCCTATTAATTTATTATCAATATTTGTTCTTACTTCAAAATTATATTGATTAGAATCACCTAATACCTTATTTTCATACCAATTTATCTGATTGTCTTTATTTAACTCTCTATGTTCTCTAAAATATCTTCTCAATTCAGGATTATTCCTCCATTTTCTAAGTTGTTCGATATTTTCTCTTTCAACTTTAGTTAGATGTATCTTATTTCCTTTTATCATTTTATATAATATTTCTTATTAATTCAAATTTTTCAGCATTTTCTAATCCTACTTCACTTCCCCAAACTCTCATTAGATCACAAACATTTTCAAAACTTCTAGTATGAGGATATTCTCTCATTTCTTCTTTATATACTACTAATGCTTGTGTTTTTTTATGTATATGTTTTTTTTCTAAACTAAAATATACATTACCTTTGAAATTAGCATTTGGGTTATAATCCGTAGATGAAGGAACAAAATAGGATAAAATTGTTTGTTTTTTACCAAATTGGGGTCTAAAAGCTGTTAATGTAGCTCTATAAACCATTTCATGATCTATATTTAAACAATTAGGATGATGTGTAAAAATTAAATCTGGTGTGAAGGGACAATTATTTTCTATATATTTACACAATTTTAATAGTGGGATAATATCCATACTATTATCAGGAAAATCACCATGGTTGAAAGAATTTATTCCTAATAATTTAGATATTTCTCCTAATTTACAATTCCTATTTTTAGCACCTTCTTCATCCCGAGAATCAACCCCATCTGTAAAAGTCATTAAATGTATATTATGTCCCTCTTCAGATAATTTAGCTAAAGTTGCACCACAACCTAATGTTTCATCATCGGGGTGCGCTGCTAAAACTAATATATTACTATTTTTTTCTAATTTTAACATCTGCTATAATTTCTCTATTTCCTAATTTTGCCCTACTAAATTCCAATCTAAATCCTCCAATATCTAAATAAGCGTTTGGATAGTTTATATCGTCTACCATTCTAATCTGGTCGTGAATATACGAAATATCTTTTGTATTATCAAATTTAATAGAATTATCTTTTATTCTTTTATATGTTTGGGGGATTCCTATTTGGTATTTAGGTATAGGATCTTCTATTATACATTCTAATATTAAATTAAAAGCTACATCTGCTATAGATAACCATATATCCTTTATATTTCCTTGTAATGTAATAGGATGTGAACAATAAATTGCTCCGCTATCCACAGGATCACTCATTTCAATAATATTAACTTTAGTATTATTAACACCATTTAATATTTGATTTTGAATTGGACTACCTCCTCTATCTTTTGGTAAATTTCCCGTATGAATTACAGCACATTTATAATTTTCATAAACTTCTTTAGGTACAATATCTGACCAATGGAAGAAAAATATCCAATCAGGTTTTATATTATCAACTACCCCTACTGATGACCAAGTAATATCATGTTTAAGAAGATCCTCATTTTTATATAAATTATGTACTAATTTCCTAGTCCATGGGTTGTCTTTTGATACAATTAAAATTTTCATATAAAATCGTCTGGTTTATAATTTTTATTTGCTTTCGATCCTAAAATATTATCCCACTCCGATGCCGGTATATTTCCTTGTAGGAAAGGACGTTTTGTTGTTATTAATTCTTCTGTTAAGATATCATCTTTAGAAATATTATCTTTAGCAACAATTGATCTTCTAGCTTTTGAAAATGATTTTTCAGATTGAGTATATTGTTCTTTTTTACTATTTAAAGATACTTCTGTTAAACGAATATTATCAATCATTTCTTTTAATTCTTTAGGTTCTAAAGCAAATGGGTGATCAGGACCTGGTAGTTGTCTAGATATTGTAAAATGTTTTTCAATTACTGTAGCTCCCATAGCGACAGCTAACGATGGAGTTAAAGTATTCATAGTATGATCTGATAATCCTACCTTTACTATAGGATCATACTTTTTTATAATATCTTTTATTGTACCTAAATTTATATCTTCTTGGGGTGTAGGATATGCATTATTACAATGTAATATAGTTAAATCATAACATTCTTTTTCATAACATCTATTTACAATATTATTAATAAAATCTAAACTACAACCGATTCCTGCTGATATAATTAGTGGTAGTCCTGTTAATGCTACTTTTTCTAAAAATCTTAGATCTGTTGCTTCAAACCCAGCTACTTTTAACCTATTAACTCCTAAATTAACTAACTCATCAACTGCTTTTTCATCAAAAGGTGTAGACATAAATTCTATACCAATATCATCACAATATTGTTTTAAATCTTTTTGCCATTCACGAGGTAATTCTATATTTTTAATAAGTTGATTTATATTACTATAACCCGCAAAATCAGGAGTATTTTTACTATATAAGGTTTCAGATGAATATGTTTGGAATTTTACTGCATCGGCGCCTGATGATTTAGCTATTTCTATTAATTTTATAGCTTGATCAAAATTTTGATTATGGTTAGCTCCAGCTTCAGCTATTACAAATGTTTTTTTACTCATAACTTAATTAATTTATCTATTAATTCTTTTTTATTATTATTTTCTAAATCACTATAAGTAGCATCTTTATAATGAGCATATTCTTTACATACTTCCCCACCATGGAGTAATTTAATTCTATCCCCCCATACATGTTGGTGTACTACCATTGCATGTAATTCTGGTTCAGACCAACTCCAAACTTTATTATTTGATTTTACTGATGAATTTTTATCTGCTCCAGCAAAGTATTCTACATCTTCATATCCTTGGGTTTCACCTTTATCACCATATCCTACTATAACGACTTTATCAAATCCCATATAATATAAAATTTGTAATGCTACACTTGCTATATTCCCACCAGGCATTAAATTAAGAGGATCTTTACCATATTCTGTTAATGATTCTGGTATGCTGGGAGATAAGATAGGATATGCTTCATTATTTTTATCCCTACGCTCCAAACATATGTGGGTATTTTTTACTTCTTTAGCATATTCAATTCCTTTGTATTTATATAATTGACCACAAGAAAAATTAGTATTGTAACAAACTGAGTCGATACAAGCTATTACTTTAATTAAATCAGGATTTTGGGAAATAATATCTCTTTTTCCTTTTACCCAAATAGGATCACTATTAAAATTAAATTGAGATTTATTTCGTAATAATTTACCCCCTTCAAATTTATGTAAAAAGAATTCTTTATCTTCAAAATATTCCCTAGCAATAGGATTATCAGCTGTTACAAACATACTGGCATTTGGAAATCTTTTTATATTATGGTTTACAGTAACTGTAAAATTATTTTCAATTATTTTATCTATATCTTTCACTTGGTTAGATGAAGGACCCCCAAATATACAAAAAGCAGTATGTCCTTTTGCTACACCTTTCCAATTTTTATTTATACAAAATTCCATTATATTAATTCTTTTAATAACCCATGTGCTTCCCTAAAACTATTCATCCCTTGTGTTTTTGATTTTATACAATTAACAAAATATACTATTTCATCTACATACATTTGATTATCTATTGTTAACTTTCTCCTTTTTAAAACCCCATCTTCTAAAATATCATAATATCTTTGATATTTTTCTGATAGATAGTTTAATGTAAAATCAGCTAAAGTTCCATTTTTAAATTCAATTCTTCCTATTACTAAATCTTCTGTATCATTAGTTATATTAGTTAATTTATTCTTAATATACGAAACATTTTCAATTTCCCCAAATTTATAATATAAATAATCTAACTCATGTATAACATCTAATAATACTCCACCTCCTAAATTTTGATTAGCACTGTATGATTTTAAGTGGTCTGTTTGAGGTCTCCATTTTTTTAAATCATAACCAAAATAAACATTAATATACTCTGAGTGTTTGTTTATTTGTTTGATTTCGGGAGTAAATCTTAAATTACATCCAACCATTGTTATTAGATTTTTTTTATCTATTAATTCTAATAATTTATCAATTTCTTTTGTTTGAGTGTAAAATGGTTTTTCACAAAATATAGGAATATTATATTCAGCTAATTTAAAACAGTGTTCTATGTGATTTATGTTAGGGGTACAAACTAACCCCATATCAAAACCTTCATTTAAAATATTATCTATGTTATTAATTTCATCAATATCAACAATTCTAGTTGATATTTTTAAATTATTTAAATTTTGAGAATGACGTTTACCTATCGATCCTCCTCCTATTATTATTGCTTTCATCATATAACTTTTCTGCTATTGTAAATTGCCAAGGCCAATCTATATCGAAACATTCAATTTCATCCATTATAAAAAAACCAGGATCACCTTGATCCTTAAAAGACCCCATATAAATTTCTTTACTTATATCCTCCATTGTACCCGCATATAAAGAGTGAGCTGCTTCATAACATGTTTCTACAAATTTTGTTTCTAATGTTGCTAAATACTTATCATCCCCAAAAAACCTATTTATCATTTTTCCTTCATTATTAAATAAAAATGTTTTTTTCTCAAATACACCAAATTGACCTCTACAATTATTATTTAAAAATTGTGAAATAAATTTATCAATAGTTTCAACTTTAAGTATAGGATTACAAGCATTTATATTTACATAATATTTAAATGGAAGTTTATTATGCCATTCTAAAACTTTAGGTAATGTAACTGGTTCTTGTATAGACTCTTCACTTCTAGTAAAATAATTTACATTATATTTTTTAGCTATTTCAATTAATTCATTATCCATAACAGATAAATAAAAATTATCTTTTGGTATAATTTTAGAATTTAATATTTTTTGTATAGCTATTTCAAATAAATTAGATCCTCCAAATGGTTTAAGCATTTTATTAGGAACCCTAGTAGATTGAGTTCTTGCTTGTATAATAAATAATGTATCTTTTATATTTTTCATTTTTAATTAAATTTTTTAATTCCATAAAAAGGAATAATATAATCTTTACCAAATGAAGATTTATACTTCCCTACATTATATTCTTTTTTATTTTTTAATTCATATTCATAATAATTTCCTATATCCAAATGTTCAAATCCATTATCATGTCCCCATTCTATTATTTTCCACATTGAAAAATTATTAGGATATAAATTTTTATAACCATCTACTGACCCATTTGACCAATAAAATATTTTATTTTTATAACAATGATAAATTGAAGCAGATATAGGTTTACCATCTAATTTTATAATCATTATCTGACAATTATCCCCCAAATTTTCAACCATATTTTTTACAGCATAATAACCATGAGGTAGGTGTTTTACATTTTCTTTTCCTTTAGTTTTTATTGTAGAATAAATCTTAATTAATTCATCTGAATTTCCTATAATTGTATTAAAGTTTTGTTTTTTAGCTTTATTTATACTATTTCTACATTTTTGTCCTAATTCTTTATATAAAAGATCTATAGGTTTTAGTAAGTTTACTATTCTTAATTTATAATTTTCCACCTCACTTAACGAATTCATAAGAGTATATAAATAACCATAATTTAATAAATAATTCTCAGTTAACTTACCTTCTATATAATCTTTAGCTAACATTGAAATTCTTATTTTTATTTGAGATAAATTATTTTCTATAATAATATTATCAAGAGTATCAAATATTAATTTTTCTATTTTTTTATTATATTCTTTATAAAAAGGACCAGATAAACCTGTTGTAATTTCTCCTGGTGACATTAAATATAAAGTGATTCCCCCTAATAATTTATTTTTGGAGTTAAATATTCCAAATGATAAATTATGAAAATTAGGTTGAGGACTAGCTACTGTATTATAATACTCTACATGATTTATATAACCTTCAGTATTATATAACCAAGAAGTTGAAGATAATTCTATAGTATTATTCCATTCTATTTTTTCTTCATTAGAAAAGTTAATATAATATTTTATATAATTCCCATCCATCCATTATTGCATAAAATGTTTACATTTATCCCCTAATTGAGTAAACTCTTTAGAGTTAAAATCCATATAATTTACTGAATCTGAGGCATAATTAAAATTAGTAAAATATTTCTGTTCTTTAACCATATAAGCATCAGGTCTTAAATACAAACCGTGTGTCATTACTCTAACACCATCTTCAACAAATCCTCCTCTATGAAAACCTGAGTTATTAGTCATAATAATATCTCCTGGTACCCCTGTAAATGTTATTTTGGTTTCTTCACATTTATCTAATTCTTCTTTAGATTTAGTATTTCCTCTATTATCACTATCTGAAGCATAATCCATATACTCTTTTCTACCTTCATACAACCCATAAAAATCACCCCCACAAAAACTTTTGGGAACATATTCAAAAGGACCATTTTCTTTATTTACATCTGAATAGTATACAAATATTTTAAGTAATTTATAATCTTCTCTATCTCTATGCCAATTTTGAGAATGTTGTCTATTATAACCTTTTTTCCAACTATGCATCCAAGCTAAAACATTAAATAATAAAGGATTATCAACTTCTAGAAAGTTTTGAGCTATTTGTGTAAAATAATCATTTAAATAAAAATTAAAAAATGAACCATCATTAACAGTTAATGCTCTATCTAAATAATGTTTATGAGTTATCTCAAATGGTTTTCCTCCAGATCTTTTATTTCTTTCTTGTGGATTTGTTTGAATTACATTAAGTTCATTTTGGATAAAATTATTACTTAACATATTTTGAAAAAATTCAATATTATTATTAAAACAACTAATCCCATCTTTATCTAATGCTGATGTCATATTAGTTTTATAATATCCCTTAGTATTTAATTGCTCTGTGGCTTCATTTACTTTATTCATTATGTACTTTTTCTAAAAATATCTATACTTTTTTTACCTTCTAAAACTTTATCTATATTATTTATATTGTTAGCAACTACTTCAAATGCATGACTTGCAGCTAATAATGTTTTTTCTATGTCTCTCATTGTATGAGAAAACTGAATATAAATTACATTAGGGAATAATATATCTTGTTTAACCATTTCTTGGTAAAATAATGCTTTCATACCGTTGGGATCTTTGTAACTAGAATCAAATGTTAAATTATGTCTGGGAGCACTACCCGCAAAATTAATTTTTAAGTCAAACATTCTAGCTAAATTTTTCATACCTAAATCTAATGTATTACCTAATTCCCATATATGATCATAATCTTTAGTTTTAAGTTCTTTAATAGTTTCAATACCAGCTGCTAAAGATAAACATTCACCTCCAAATGTCATTGAAAAGAAGGCATGATTTAATTCTTGCATATATTCTTTTTTACCTGCTATTACTGCTAAAGGCATTCCATTAGCTATTGCTTTTCCTAAACAACATAAATCAGGAGTAACACCATAATATTCTGAAGCTCCACCTAATGACCATCTAAATCCTGTAACTACTTCATCAAATATTAATAACGCCCCGTATTTTGTACATAATTCTCTAACACCTTCTAAAAATCCAGGTTCGGGAGCTGTGAGTGCTTGTACTTCCATTATAACTCCTGCTACAGGACGTTTTTTTAGTTCTTTCTCTAAACTTTTTAAATTATTGTATTCAAATTCAGATACTACTTTTTTTAATGATTTTGGGATACCATATTCTCTCATAGTAACCCCATGCCAATCACCCCAACCATGATAACCACATTTTACTATATGTTCTCTACCTGTAGAACATCTGGCTATTCTAACTGCTGCTAAATCAGCATCTGTTCCATTTTTACAAAATCTAGCTTGTTCAGCACAAGGTACTACTTCACAAATTAATTCTGCTAACTCTTGTTCTAATAAAGAAGGTAATGAATGAATTATTCCTTTTTCTAATTGATCCTTTACTGCTGTATTAGTACGTTTGTGATTAAATCCTAATATAATAGGACCTAACCCACACATAAAATCTAAATACCATTTACCATCTAATCCTTTTAAATAAGCCCCTTTAGATTCATCTGCAAATTTAGGATAAACCCCATCTACAAATTGATCAGGACATTTACTCATAGTTTGAGTTCCTCTGGGCATGAATTTTAAAGCATTTTCCCATAATTTATCCTCATTAGATTTAGGTTTGAAATAATCTTTTATTTTTTTAATTAGCATCTTCTAATCCTTTTTTTATAATTTTTACTAAATCATCTACATTAGTATTATTATGTAGTGATGAGTTGAATTCTAATCCCTCATATTTATTCTGAAATGAATGTTTACGATTAGTATATTGTGGTAATACTGTTAATAATTTATCTGAAACTTCATATGTAAAATCTAATTCTGTTTTAGCTAACATATCTTCATGGAATTTCTCTCCTGGTCTCATACCTATAATTTCCGTATCTATTGTTCGTTTTACATTCATTAATGTATCTTCATTTATTATTTGTTCAACAGCCTTTATAACATTACCCATCTCAAATGAATTAATTTTAGGTATAAAAACTTCACCCCCTTCAGAGTAATATAAAGAGTTTAATACTGTCTCTACAGCATCAGATAAAGGAAATAAAAATCTTGTACATTCCATAGATGTTACTTTTATACTTTTACCCTGATTTAATAAATCTATCCATAAAGGAATAAATGATCCTCTAGATGCTATTACATTTCCATATCTAACAGAAGCAAATACAGTTGAAGAAGAATTATAATCATAATTTGTAAATATTCTTTCAGCTATAAATTTACTTGAACCATAAACATTGATAGGTTGACATGCTTTATCAGTTGATACTAATATACATTTTTTAACATTGTTTAATAATGAAGCTCTAGCTACATTTTCTGATCCTTGTACATTAGTTTTAACACATTCATCTGGATAAAACTCCATATCATCAACTCTTTTTAAAGCACCTGTATGGATAACATAATCTGGTTTGTGGATTGAAAATGTTGTATTTAATTTTTCAAAATCTCTAACATCTCCAATAACTCTAACAATAGAAGGATCATTACCAAATGATAATGCTTGTTTACCTTCATCTCTGCTAAAAATTATAATTTCACAATTAAACCTTTTTAAATATTTAATAATTGCTTTACCTAACGATCCTGTTCCTCCAGTTATTAGGATTTTTTTGTTGTTAAAAAATTCTTTATTCATTTTCTATATAATTTATTATTCTTTCTGATGCTTTGTTATCATTAAATTCATCGAAATAAGAAATAACTTCCTCGCTATTCGATAGTTTATTCATGAATGTACACTCTTTATCGTAGGTAACCAAGTTAAGATTTATATTATCCGAAAGTTTTTTATTTCTTTTTTTTATTTTTTCAATAAAATCTTCACCTATAAAATCCTTAAAATCTTGAAATGTATTAAATCCTAATACTCCTTTCCAAAAGTTAAATTTATACCCACTAAAAGTTTCTATATTTAGTTCTTCATTAATTCCTATAGATCCATGTTCTAATGTAATAACATTTTTATCCATAATTAAAGGATAAAACATTATAGAACTAAAAATTCCTATATTATGTTTTGATTTATTTACAACTTCTAGAAAATGGTTATTATCTTTTATTAATTTAACATTTTGAAAATCATTTTTAAAGTCTATTAATTCGGTAGGATGTGGTTTATAATATACTTCCCAATTTGGATATTTATTTATTATATGTTTATAGATGTTTAATATTTTATTATGATGTTCTATTTCCATAGAACCATATACTATAATAATATCCTCTAATTTATTTTTATCATAAGTAAAATCATCATATTTAGGATTTCCTACTACTACAGATTTTTGACCCCACCAACCTGATATTGTTTTAGATTCTAACCCCCATTTACTATGTTCAAAAAACACATCTATACAATTTGTGGGAAATGATTTTCTACTAGCAATTTCTAATTTACATTTAATATTGTTATGCATCCAAGATGAATTTTCAACACATCCTATAAAAGCTCCCCATTGTTTAAATTCCCAAAGTATTCCTTTTTCAGGTTCCCAATTTTCATTAGTGATTAATAAAACATCAGGTTTAAAAGGTAAATTAAATCCTAAAGTTTGACTAGGATGTTGAACATTAGACTCAATATTAGTATCATAATTAAATTGATCTAAATTTATATTAGGGAATAATCTTTCAGAAGAATTACTATATAAAAAAAAGTAGGGTATATTTCTTTCTTTTAATTCTAAAACAACATTTTTTAAATCTAAATAACTTCTTTCGTTTGACGCAACTATTAAATATTTTTTCATTACTCTACTCTATACTGCCCATTGTATTTTTCTTTCCATTCATCGAAAATTATAGGCATATGCCATTCATTTTCTTGGGGCATTCTCCCCCATTTAGCTTTAAATTTATGAGCATTTTTACCTTCAGTTTGAACTTGTCTATCTGATGACTTCGATAAATCATCTCCTTGACCTTGAAAATGACTTCCTCTAGCTGCAAAATGATATAGTATAGATTTAGTAGTATGAACACAATTATATCCTTCTAATCCCATTCTTACATACATATCAATATCCTCAAATGATACAGGTGCAAATATTCCATCATTTCCCCCTAAATAATCCCAATCTTTTTTTCTCATCATATAAGTCCCACCATTAGCTTTAGGTTGGATTTCATCATTCATTTCTTTTAATTCCCCTACCCACTCAATAAAATATTTTTCGTCAAAATTCCAACAATATTCTCCAAATTCATCTGTAGGTACAATTATAGTTCCTGGTCTACCATTTTCTTTAAAAATATTAGGTTGAACTTGTAAAGATGATACAACTAATGGTTTATCATTCCATTTAGGATTATCAAATACTTTTAATAATTCTAAATCCCAATCTTGAGACACAAACATATCAGAATGTAATGTTTTAAAGAACTCTGTTTTAACATTTTCAACCATAAAATTCATTCCACCCCCAATACCTCTAGGTACTTCATTTTGTTCAATATAAACTTCTAAATTATATTTATCTTTATTTTCTTCTAACCATTCATTAGTCCCATCATTACAATTTTCAGCATGGATAATAAATGGAGCATCTTTATAGTAACTATATTTTCTAATTGATTCTACAGCTTTAACTAAATATGTAAAATTATTAAAGGTAGATATACAAAATGTAACTGGTGATTTCATATTATTTATTTTTAAAATGTTCTAATGATCTTTTAATTCCTTCTTCTAATGATATTTTAGGTTTATAATAACTTAACATTTTAGAATTATCACAACATCTAAACATTACTCCTACAGGTTTGTCTGTTCTTAACTTAATACCATCCTTTGGTTTCCACCCTGCTACTTCAAATACTTTTTCAGCTAATTCTAAAAATGATAAAGGAACTCCGTGTCCTAAATTTATAGGTTCTTGAATATCTAATCTAACTGCTTCCATTGTAGCTTCAATAATATCATCCATATGAATAAAATCTCTTACTTGAGTTCCATCACCCCAAATCTCAAATTCATCTACTTGATCTATTACTCTTTTAATAAATGATGGGAATGGATAATCTAAGTCCTGTGTTTCACCATAACCACTAAATGGTCTAAATATATAGGTTTTTACACCATAACTTCTAGCAAAATTAGCTAAATATTCACCTGATAATTTAGCCCAACCATAAGTGAAATCTGGAGATGAAATATCATTTAAATCAATATCTGATTCTTTTAACATTGTCTTCATTCCTTTAGCTTGTAATTTAGTTGGATAAGCCGCTGATGATGAAAAATATATTACTTTTTCTTGTTTAGTTCGAACTGTCCAATTAAAAAACTCAGCATCAATAGATAAATCTGTAGCTACTGCTAATGGATCATTTTCAATTGTTTCTCTACCTCCTACAATTGCTGCTAAATGAATTACTAAATCAAATTTTTCATTATTTACTTTAAAAAAATCTCTACAATCATTTCCTTCTTTTATATCAACTCCTACTACTTCAATACCTTTTTCTTTAAAATATTTTAAATAATGTCTTCCTACAAACCCTTTATGTCCTGTTATTAATACTTTTTTCATAATATAATTTTAAATTGTTTCGTAAAATGCGTTTTGTTTTTCTTGTCTGCCAATATCCTTTGGATGGTATAATGCAAACTTTTCTTCAGCTGGTAAGTTAGCAAATTTAGTATAACCTTTTAATTGTTCGTGTACAGGTTTTATCCAATATATTTCTTCTTTATTTCTATAAATTCTCATTTGCCAATCCGGGAAATTAACCCAACCATCTTCATTCAATTTCCATCCCCATTTAGCAACGTGTTCATCTGTTATACCCGCAACTGTATTTACTCTTGGTACCCAAAATGCTTCTGTATCTTCATTTGCTTC
>CAACVC010000216.1_pt1 | contig 13275 bp, 7 predicted proteins | sample 2381761 | NCBI WGS metagenome assembly CAACVC01 (sample SAMEA5211966, study PRJEB30684) | marine metagenome | biome: Marine; feature: Epipelagic; material: Water | collected 2015-10-15 | depth 45 m
TAGTTGCAGAAGCTCCAATCGCTGTTTCTACATTTATTTTTCTTGGTTGATTTCTTTCATTGACAAGCCTTCAAAGTCTTCACCCATCATTTCTTCCATCTCACCACCAGCTATAGATAATCCCATTAAAGCTCCATAACCAACAGCTCCAGTTCCAGTAGCAGCAGCAGCTAACATCATACTACCCATCTCAACCATAGAAGTGTACACACCACCTGCAACGGTAGAATTAAACTCTTGCTCGTATTCATTAGTTACATCAGCTCCATATTTTTCAGTCATTTTAGATATAGCCATTTCAGCTTCTCTTGCTAAAGCTTTTTTACCTTGCGCAGGGTCTTCACTCCAATACTTTTCAATATCATCTTCTTTTAAAGCTAGCATACCTCCATTAAAGTAAGATGTTATTTTATCTCCAACACCTAGTATAGTGTTTGCTGTTATACCAACTATATTGCCTTTTTCAGATTCTACTACATATTTTTTAGCATTGACTATTTGTAACTGTGCTTGTAGAGGTTGTATTTGACTACTATACATGCTATTTAACCTTTTGTCAGTAGCTAATATGTCTTGTTTTGTTTTAACTAGTAAAGCTTTTTTTTCTGCAATTTCTTCATTAGATAAATTACCTTGTCTTATTTCGTTTTGTAAGTTTTGTAAATCTAATTTATAAGTATTAAATGCTGCTTGATTTTGTGAATACTGTTTATTAACATCTATTAATTGATTGTTTAACTTCTGTGTTTCTTCTTTAACAATATCAGCATCATAAATTGCATCAAAGTTTCTTACTACATCATCAGAAACTTTTTCCTCTTTAAAAATATTAGTAACCCAATCCCAGTCACCTTCACCTTCTTCATCTTTAGCAATTTTTTCCATTGCTGCTGCGTCTAAATCTCCATTAGCTATAGTAGCCATTTTTTTAATACTAGTAGGATTGTAGTTACCTTTATTTAAATCTAAAAAACTTTTTAATTTTGCTGCTTGCTCTTTATCACCAGCGTTAGTCCAATTATCTAAAGATATTTCAGTAGCTTGGCCATTAGGCGCGTATACTTTTATATTATCTCCAATTCCAGCTTCTTCAAAAGTAAAACCATAATCACCATACAAACTGTTTAGAGTGCCATATACTTGTTCTTCTTCATGACCAACAATTTTAGCACCAAGATCTCCATCTAATATGCTAGTAGGTATTTGACCTTGTTTAACAGTAGATAATGCATTAGATATGTCTTTATCATACTGATCTAGTTTGTTATTGTATGTAGAACTTTCATCAAAATTTCTATAACTAGCTATTCCACCAGCCTCTGTATTAAAACCAACTTCTTTTTGAGAATTTAAAAACTCATCAAAAGACTTGTCTCCTGCTAGAATTTTTTTACCTTCAGCACTTATATTGTTCCACTCTCCAGACTTGCCTAATTCAAAATCTGAGTCTTTAAGTTTCATCCTAACCTCAGTAGGTAAATGATCAAAAGATTCAATTAATAAAGCTTTATTAGGATCATAACCTGAAAGTTTATTTTTAATTCTATTTCTATATTTATCATCTGGATTAATTTCAACAACTTCTTCTACAACTTGATCTTCAGGTATAGGCATGTCCATAGTGCTAACAGACTCACCTTCGCCTGTTTCATCTTCTATTTTTTCTACTATAACAGCGTCTGGATATGTAGACATAAAATTTGAAAAATTACTATCATCTATGTCGTGCCACAGTTGACCTGTGGAGTCTCGCATTGTGTATTTTGGCATAAAATTTTATTATTAATTTGTTACACTACCTCCACCTTGTTGAGTTGGTTGCCCACCTTGACCAGGTTTTTCTTGATTTTTAAAAGATTTTGATGGTGAGTTAGCATTTACACCTTGATAATCAGGATTTAAATATCTTCTTCCTTTGTAGTTAAAAAATTGCTGATCAGAACTTGGTTTTGGATCTACTGATTTATAAGCTTGTTCTGCAGCTTGAGATCTTCTTTGAGAATATATAGTTTGTTGATCTAAGTTAATACCACCTTCATCAGCTAATGCAGCTCTTATACCCTCAGCTGTGCTAGTTCCTGGTATAACATCACCTTGCTCGTCAATTACAGAACCTATAGCTAGTTTATTATCTTTAGCTAGTTTATTAGCAAACTTAGTTTTTTCTTCTTTAGTATCTAAATCATTATATTTATCAAAATCATCTTCTGACATTATATCTACTATGTAGCTTTCATCAATAACACTGTATGTTTTACCAACTGGGTTAACCTCAGTTAAAGCAGCTGCTATTTTATCAGGATTACCAACTAGTTCATTTGACTTTTCAGCATACACATTATATCTTTGTTCTCTAGCTTGATCAGTTAGATTTGACTTAGTAGCTCTACCTGATCCAGGCGCTTTGTATTTTCTAGTAGACTGTATCATCTTAATACCATCTGCAGCAGCATTATCTTCTATAGACTTATTAGCCATCCATCTAGCGGCCTCGTCTCTTTGCTTCTTAATATTAGCTTCTGTTTCTTCAGCAGTAGCACCTTCAACGTCCATCCAGTCTGTATCTTTGCCCATCATATCAGCCCAAATGCTTTGCATACGTTCTTCATCATCTAAGATACCTTTAAATTGATTAGAAGTAACCATTGATTCAGCAGCTTTATTTCTTTGCTCAGGTGTCATAAATTTAAGTGTAGCTTCTTGATCACCTATTCTTTTAGTTTCAAACATTACTAAATCAGCATTGTCTTTGCCACCAGGTTTTACAGTATTATCATAAACACCTTTTAAAGATTCAGATATATCAGGAACTGTTTTAAAGTATTCTTTACCACTACTTTCTAGATTTAATAATTCGTTTATATTAATCATAGCAGCTTCTTCATCTCCTTCGCCTGGTTTGAATAAACATAGCTGACCATTATCGTCAACTATTTTTACATTACCACCTTGTGATAAAGCTAATAAAACCTCTTGCTGAGCAGTAGGTACTCTAGAACTTATAGCACCAGGCTGTCCAGGTGGTATTTTTAAAGCTTCTTGTAATTGTTTAACTTGAGCCATTATAGGTACAACAGAGTTTTTAAACTCAGTTACTTGGTTGTTTAAGTAAGATAATGTTCTATTACCTTCCATTTGAGATATACTACCATCTTGTATACCTTGTTTAATTTTAAAATACTTTTCTGTTTGATCTCCAAAAAAGTCATTCATATTTTGATCAAAAGTACCATAACCGGTTTCTTTAATACCAGCAACCTTATCATACATAGCTCTTTGCTCAGTGTTTTGCTTTGCAAACAACTGCTCTTGCTTAGCTCTTTCAAGTTCATTTTTGGCGATTAATGTAGCCATGTTTTCATCCATGACTTGAGAAACACTTTTTTGTTTAGCTATGTAGTTAGCAAATTGTTGGTTAGTTTGTTGTTGAGGATTAGCGTATGCTCCACCGCTTCTTGAAGCTGTGCCACCTTTACCTAATGCTCTTCCGTAGTTTTGTACTTTTGCCATAATTTATATTTTACCCGAATAATTTACCTTTTTGCCCGGTCATCATGTCGGGGCCAGTTAAACTTGTTGCCATAGTACCAACAGCACCTATCATTTCTTGATTAGCTGCCATTTTAGCATTACGAGCCATCATTTCTCTATTTTCGGCGTTATCTTGCTGTGACTGAAGTCTATCCATTTTAGTAACATCTCTCGCTTCTAATAATAGTATACCTAAATTTGACAAGCTTGTTGAAGGAGTTTTTTTAAATTTTTCTAAAACTCATCCTATAACTGGTATAGACATGATAGAAGATTTGTTATTTTTTACAGATAATAGAAATCAACCAAGAAAAATAAATGTAGAAACAGCGATTGGAGCTTCTGCAACTAGCCCAAATCCTTATTATACTCACGAAGATCATATATCAGTTTCTAAATTGTCTCCTGTATCACCTATAAATTTCATATATCAAGTAGGTGGAGCTTATATATCAGGATTAATGGATGAAACTAGCGAATATTTGCCAGCTAATAGCATTAGTATTTTTAGTGGAACTGCCCCAACGCCAGGCCAACTAAGATTTACAGCGAATAATCCTCAATTAGCAGCTAGTTTAAATGGCGAAGTTAGGTTTAAGAATATAAACTTTCCAGAGTTAGGTTATTTTACAATGGTAAGTTTAGACTCATCTACTGATATAACTTTTCAATATCCTGTAGGTTCTGGTAATACTCCTGCTCAATCTGCTGCGGCAGCTAATGAAGCAGCTTCAACTTTTAAAGGCACAACAGGATCTTCTCCCACTAGAGCACCATTTTTAGCTAATGATGTACTTCAATTTGAAAGAAAAAACCCTGTATATAGTAATACTTATACTGGAGATAAAGATTATTTAAAAAATAAATTTGTTAGATTTAGTTATAGGTTTAAATTTGATGATGGAGAGTTTTCTTTAATGGCACCTTTTACACAGCATGCTTTTGTACCTAAACAATATGGGTATTTTTTAGATAGCGCTACTGGTGACGGTAAGTTAAAAAGAGATGAAAAAAATACTGCTGAAAGTGGTATAAATAAATTAATGGAAAACCAAGTTACTTCTGCTAAATTTAGATTAGAACTTCCTTGGAGAACAGACACTCTTCAATCTAGACTTCAATTTTTCAAAAAAGATTTTAAAATAGAATCTATACAAATACTATTAAAAGAATCAGATGGACTAGCTATAAAGGTTGTAGATGAAATAATTGTCAACGAAGAAGATCCAAGCACAGCTACAGCTCCGGTTAATCAAAATATAGGTATTTGGTATTATCCTCAAGTTGGAACTAATGGTTATTTTGAGTATGATTACAAATCAGAAAAACCTTTCAAAGTATTACCAGATGCTGATGCTACAAGAGTGCATGATAAAGTACCTATAAGAGCTTTAGCTCAAGCGGTTACCTCTAATAGAGTAGTATATGGTAATTTTATAGAAAAACACGAATCACCAGAGTCACTTCAATACGATATAAGTGTTACTGGAAAACCTGCTAGCAGTTCTAGTTCTTTTGATAGAAAAGAATATCCTAATCATACTTTAAAACAAAATAGATCTTACAAGGTAGGAGTTGTTTTAGTTGACAGATATGGTAGATCTTCAAATGTTATTTTAAGAGATTCTTTATCCACTGTTGCAGCTAGTGGTTTAATATCTAACTTTGCGTCTATATACGCTCCTTATGAAAACTTATCAAGCACACTTAATTGGCCAGGTAATAATTTAAATTTATTATTTAATAACATTATACCAGAAGATAAAACAACTACAGGTTATCCTGGTGTTTGGTCAATTAATAATCCTTTAGGGTTTTATAGTTACAAAATAGTTGTACAACAAAAAGAACAAGAATATTATAATGTTTATGTTCCTGGCGCATGCTCTGGTAGAATAACCTTTACAGGTGAAGCTCAAACTCAAGCTAATTTTCCAACTTATCCAAGAGCTAACAGCGTGAGTAATATAGTTCTATATGGTGATAATATAAATAAAGTACCCAAGGAGCTTGCTGACGTTGGACCTACAGAAGAAATATATGGCAGTGAAACTTTATTATACCCTAGAGTAGTAACTAAATATATAGTTGATTCAACTAATAGTCCTGACTCTTATAAACCTGTTTTATCAACTACTGAATCGTCTCAAGTAAGAGAATTAAATGAATTTACTGTAACTTCTATAATGTCCTTTAATGACTTAGGTGTTTGGACTGCAGATAGAAGTAAAGCACACGCAAGCTCTTCTTACCCTCATGATGGCACTAACTATATAGATCCTTTGTATTTAGAAGGTTCTCATAATCCTTTTGTAGCTCAGTTATCAACAAATTTTTTAGTAGGTTTTGCGCCTACTGTTCAAGAACAAGCTCATAATTCTAGCACTCCTTCTAAATTTTCAAAAAACTTAAATGTATTTGAAACAGATCCAGTTACATCTGAAATAGATATATACTGGGAGTCGAGTACTTCTGATAGAATATATACACTAAACAACTCAATAGAAACAGGAACTGCTGGTCTTCCAATAGGCATAAGTGAACCTAATTTTAATATGTTAGAGTCTATAACACCTGGAGTTAGTTCTTGGGTATCAGATACATTTAACATAATTGACGATGGAGCAGCTCCAATAGCAGGAGCAACAGCAACTATGAATGTTACAAATGGTAATAATGCTAATGTGTCTATGTTTGAGATGGTTGAAAGTCCAGCTGCGCCAGCTTATAGAATAAGATACAATCCTACAGATGCTAATGTTTACTACGGGTCAGACTCTAATGTAAGAACTTTTAATTTTAATATAACAGGAACTGCATCTACTGGGCAAAGCAATACTAGCACTCATCAAATGTTACTAAGCAACGTAGCTCCAACTTTTACAATACCTACTAACGGTGTTGGTGGAATTGCTTATTTGTATCTAGGTGAAACTGGTTTTCCATCAGGTCAATTAGGTTCTGGATTAAACCCTTTTCCTTTGTATCCACCAGGTGGTGCACCAGTTGGTAGTATTATACCTGGTTCTTCATTAGGTAGTTTTAATAGATTTACTAATATATTTAATGGAAGCGGAAGTACTGGGCAAAATATAACTTCAGAAGAGACTGCTTTTGTTCAAGACGGTTCTAATGCTTCAAAAGAAATATTTGTAACAACCACAGCTACGCCTATAACAACTATGAAAATTACTTCTGACATAAATGTTATACAATATTATGGATCAAGAAACGATGACACTGGAGCTCCTGGTGTTGGTATATATCTTTTTAAAGTTTATGTTGTAGATGCTGATCCAATAGGTATTAAAACTTTTTATTCTGCATATTTTCAAATACAATAATTATGGGTTTTAGAGTAGACGTTAAATATTACAATTCTTTTTGGTTAAAAAAGACTATATATGTAGGTAGTTTACCTAATCCTAGCGCAGGAACACCTGATCCTAATAGAGGTGGTTATGGATCTGCTTTTCCGGGTTTGCCCTGGAACCCAACGGTTAACTCTTTAAGTTTTCCTACTTTTCCATCTGGTGCTGGTGATTCTGAAAACAGCAATTATGATGAAGTAGAAAACTGGTTTATAGAAGAGTCTAGGTATCAAGGTGGTTATAACGATGTTTCAACTGACTATGGTGCTAAAGCTTATTTAAAAGAAGATAATAATGCTCAAGAATACAGACCTAATGCATTAATATACTCAGGCGTATATAACTCTAGAACTGGATTAAATGATACTAATGTTTTTTCTGTAGGTGAAGCAATAACAAAAGCTGCTGATCCTCATAAAGGTAGCGTACAGAAGTTATATGCTGAAGATACTAACTTAATAATATTCCAAGAAGACAAAGTTAATAGAGCTTTAATAGACAAAGATCAAATATACACTTCTGAAAGTGGTACACAAACATTGCCGCAAGGAACTGTTATTGGTCAAATAACCCCATATAGAGGTGAGTTTGGTATAAGTAAAAATCCAGAATCATTTGCCGTGTATGGTTTTAGAAAATACTTTGCTGACAAAGATAGAGGTTCTATACTTAGATTGTCTCATGATGGTATGACTGAAATATCAGAGTATGGTATGTCTAACTTTTTTAGAGATCAATTAAAAAACATAAGTGAACTACAACAGCCTATTGATGCAGTTAAAGCTTCTAATGGGCAATTTTCTACACCTAGCGGTAGTTTTCCAGATCCTAAATGGGTACAATTGCAGACAACACCTAACGCTGATGTGGAAACAGGATCTGCTTTAATAGTTGCTGGCATAGAGTATCCAATTTATGTAACAGCAAAAGAAGCTAATTACATATATTTAACTAGCCATTACAATGATAATACTAATAATCCAATAACAAACGGCACTGTAATAACTTTTAGAACTTATAAAAAAGATAAGATACAAGGAGCTTGGGATATATATGATAGAAACTATTTAGTTTCAATACAACAAGAATTACAAGGTGATTATCATACTTTAAGTTTTGACGAAGGTGTTTTAGGTTGGCCTACTTTTTACAGTTACAGACCAGGGGAGATGTTTAGTTTAAAAAATACTTTTTTTACAACTAATTCTGGAGAGATATACCAACATTATTTTGAAGGTGGTGGTAATAATAGGAATAATTTTTATGGAGTTACTTCTAAATCTTCTATAACCTTCGTATTTAACCCACAGCCAAATGTAAATAAAAACTTCTTAACAGTAGGTTATGAAGGTAGCAATGGTTGGCAAGCTGAAAGTTTTATATCAGATCTTCAAGGTTTTCAAGAAACTCCTAGTAACTATGTTAATCCTAATACTACTAATCCTTCATATGTAAATTATAATGATAGTAGTGTAATAGTAAATAGTTACTACGAAGGTGCTTATGATTCAGCGGGTAATGAATATCCAGCAGTATTAACAGAGCCGATATATAGAGCTGGCTTTCACTTAAAAGAAGGTAAGTATGTTGCTAACTTAAAAAGTAGCAGCACTACAAGAGCGGGTGAAGTAGTATTTGGACCAGACGCTTATGGCGGTTATCCAACTAGTGGAATAAAAGGATTTATAGCAACAGTTAAATTATCAACTGATACTAGCACTGATCCAGGCGGGCAAAAACAAATATTTGCAGCATCGTCAAATCAAGTACAATCATCTAATTAAATTAAATTGAATATACGTAGACTTACAGATAACGACTGGGATACATTAGTATCTTGGTGGGATAATTGGCCTAAATGGAAAGCGCCAGTAAAAGACTTTTTACCAGAAAATGGTAAGGGAGGTTTAATAGTAGAAATAAATGATATACCAGTAGTAGCTGGATTTATTTATTTAACTAATTCTAAGACAGCTTTATTAGAATGGATAGTATCTAATCCAAAATATAGAGAAAGTGACAGAAAAGCAGCGATAGAGCTTCTTATAACTGGCGCTGAGAACTTAGTTAAATCTCTTGATTATAAATATTTATTTGCAGTAATGCAACATAAAGGACTAATAGAAACACATGAAAAACTAGGGTGGAAGGCAGATCCTAAACCCTCTTATGAATTAACAAAAGTATTGTAATATGGCAGTAGCAACAACACTAGCAATAGGAGCAGCAGTAGGTGGTATAACCAAAATGGTAGGTGCTCAAGTACAAAAAAACGAAGCTAAAAAACAAATGGAAGCAGAAGCAAAAAAAGCTAATGATGCTAAAACTGCTTTAGAAGAAATTGAAAAAAACAGGCAAGAAGTTATTAATCCTTATGAAAATATGGCTAATGAGTTTGAAAACCTAGGTGTTGCTACACAAGCTTCTAAGTTTCAAGCTGAAGAAGCTGATATTGCTTTAGCTAATACTCTTGACACTATTATGCAAACAGGTGGTGGTTCTGGTGGTGCAACTGCTTTGGCAAGAGCTGCTTTAGAATCTAAACGTGGTATTTCTGCTGATATACAAAAACAAGAAAAAGCTAATAACGATGCTAGAGCTGAAGGTGCTAATCAAGTACAACAGCTTAAAGCTCAAGGTGAAGCTTATAAATTTGAAACTCAAGAAGCGAGAGATGTTACTAAAATGGATAGACTTCAGTCACAGCAAGATAACGCCGAAAATAGAGAAATGATGGCTCGTAATGCTAAAATGGCAGCTAATCAAGAAATGATAGGTGCTGTTGGTACTATGGCAACAAGTTTAACTGGCCCCGACATGATGACCGGGCAAAAAGGTAAATTATTCGGGTAAAATATAAATTATGGCAAAAGTACAAAACTACGGAAGAGCATTAGGTAAAGGTGGCACAGCTTCAAGAAGCGGTGGAGCATACGCTAATCCTCAACAACAAACTAACCAACAATTTGCTAACTACATAGCTAAACAAAAAAGTGTTTCTCAAGTCATGGATGAAAACATGGCTACATTAATCGCCAAAAATGAACTTGAAAGAGCTAAGCAAGAGCAGTTGTTTGCAAAGCAAAACACTGAGCAAAGAGCTATGTATGATAAGGTTGCTGGTATTAAAGAAACCGGTTATGGTACTTTTGATCAAAATATGAATGACTTTTTTGGAGATCAAACAGAAAAGTATTTTAAAATTAAACAAGGTATACAAGATGGTAGTATATCTCAAATGGAAGGTAATAGAACATTATCTTACTTAAACAACCAAGTAACTGAGTTTAAAAACTCTGTTGTACCTATAATGGCTCAAGTTAAACAATTACAAGAAGCTTTAAAAATACCACCTGGACAGCCTGGTGCTATAAGTTCTAGAGTACCTACTGCTCAGCAAGAGGTTTTATTAGCTTTATCACAAGGTGGTAATGTAAAAATAGTTGACGATAATGGTCAGCTATGTTTATTCAAACCAGGCGAAGGAGATGAAGAAGCTGCTATGATTAATATAAACGAATTATTAAATCTAGAAAGTAGTGGTAAAGAATACTTTAAAACAGTTCCTGATATATCTGAATCTTTAAAAGGTGTTTATGATAATACTGTAAAACCTGGTGGCAAAGACAATGCTGATTTAGTAATGTTTGAAACTAAAAGAATAGGTGATCAAGAAGCTACACTTAAATTTATGACACCTGAGCAAAGAAATAAAGCTGCTGAATCAATGGTTACTTCTAATCAATTTAAAGGTATCTTAGATGATGAAGAACGTATGCAAAGCATTTGGGCTGATATGATGGGCAAAGATACAGACTGGATGGACGTTGAAGGTGCTACTGCTGAAGAAACAGAAGCTAATATTAAGAAGCAAAGAGACGAGGCCGCTAGATGGATGGCTAATAAGTCTATAGAAGATAATGCTGCTGCAGATGGTATTAAGATGATACAGTCTACTAGAAAATACAAAGCGCCTGGATCAGGTAGAGCTACTAAGTCAAATCTAACTGATCAAGCTAGAGAACAAAGATATAATGTGTATGCTGAAAAGTCAAATGAACTAGTTGGTAATCCTGATAAAATAGCAGCTGCTTTAACTGAGGTTAACCCAGTTGGTAAAACATACAGTGTTATTGATGAAAGCTACATAGTAGATATAATGTCAGAAGATGATTTTGATAAATATAATGATTTAGATACTAAAGAAGAAAAAACTAAGTTTGCTAATAAACTAGCTAAAGATAATAAACTAGCTATAGGTTCTGTAATTGACGAGCAAGGTGATGTTATACCAGGAACTAGCACAGCTGAGGGTATAAGAGCTGCATTAGCTGATGAAGGTGGTATTAACTTAGATCAACAAACTATATATTCTCAAAGAAGATCTCAAGCTGCAGAACAAGCTTATAAATCAGTAGATCCAAAACCAAGTTCTGATCAGCAATTTTTTAACTACAAAGGAAGAAGATATTTAAATCCTGATTATCAAGGTGTAAATGCTAACTCACCATCAAAATCTTTTAAAAATCAAGAAAAACCTGGTCAAGGTGGGCAACCAACTCAACAAGGTGGAGGTAGTGTAACAAATTAATAATAAAATTTTATGCCAAAATACACAATGCGAGACTCCACAGGTCAACTGTGGCACGACATAGATGATAGTAATTTTTCAAATTTTATGTCTACATATCCAGACGCTGTTATAGTAGAAAAAATAGAAGATGAAACAGGCGAAGGTGAGTCTGTTAGCACTATGGACATGCCTATACCTGAAGATCAAGTTGTAGAAGAAGTTGTTGAAATTAATCCAGATGATAAATATAGAAATAGAATTAAAAATAAACTTTCAGGTTATGATCCTAATAAAGCTTTATTAATTGAATCTTTTGATCATTTACCTACTGAGGTTAGGATGAAACTTAAAGACTCAGATTTTGAATTAGGCAAGTCTGGAGAGTGGAACAATATAAGTGCTGAAGGTAAAAAAATTCTAGCAGGAGACAAGTCTTTTGATGAGTTTTTAAATTCTCAAAAAGAAGTTGGTTTTAATACAGAGGCTGGTGGAATAGCTAGTTATAGAAATTTTGATGAAAGTTCTACATACAATAACAAACTAGATCAGTATGATAAAGACATATCTAATGCATTATCTACTGTTAAACAAGGTCAAATACCTACTAGCATATTAGATGGAGATCTTGGTGCTAAAATTGTTGGTCATGAAGAAGAACAAGTATATGGCACTCTAAACAGTTTGTATGGTGATTATGGTTTTACTTTTGAAGAAGCTGGAATTGGAGATAATATAAAAGTATACGCGTCTAATGGCCAAGCTACTGAAATATCTTTAGATAATTGGACTAACGCTGGTGATAAAGAGCAAGCAGCAAAATTAAAAAGTTTTTTAGATTTAAATAAAGGTAACTACAATCCTACTAGTATTAAAAAAATGGCTACTATAGCTAATGGAGATTTAGACGCAGCAGCAATGGAAAAAATTGCTAAAGATGAAGAAGGTGAAGGTGACTGGGATTGGGTTACTAATATTTTTAAAGAGGAAAAAGTTTCTGATGATGTAGTAAGAAACTTTGATGCAATTTATGATGCTGATATTGTTAAAGAAGAAACACAGAAGTTAAACAATCAATTAATAGATGTTAATAAACAGTATTCACAAAATCAAGCAGCATTTAATACTTATAAATTAGATTTACAAAACTTACAAAACGAAATAAGACAAGGTAATTTATCTAATGAAGAAATTGCAGAAAAAAAAGCTTTACTAGTTAAAACAAAACAAGACATATTAGCTACTGACAAAAGGTTAAATAGCATGTATAGTAGTCAAATACAACCTCTACAAGCACAGTTACAAATAGTCAATGCTAAAAAATATGTAGTAGAATCTGAAAAAGGCAATATAGTTGGTATAACAGCAAACACTATACTAGGTGTTGGAGATAAAATAACATCTTACTTTAATGGAGGTATGCTAGCTTTAAAAGAAGATGATATTGAAAAGTATTGGAGTGAAGACCCTGCGCAAGGTAAAAAAGCTTTAGCAAGAGAAGCTGAAATGGCTATATCTAAAATGACTGAAAAATATGGAGCTGATGTAACTAATGAATACGAGCAAGAGTTTAATTCTACCGTTGCAGGTGGTGTGTACACTTCTATGGTTGAGATGGGTAGTATGATGTTAGCTGCTGCTGCTACTGGAACTGGAGCTGTTGGTTATGGAGCTTTAATGGGATTATCTATAGCTGGTGGTGAGATGGAAGAAATGATGGGTGAAGACTTTGAAGGCTTGTCAATGAAAGAAATCAACCAAGAAAAATAAATGTAGAAACAGCGATTGGAGCTTCTGCAACTA
>CAACVC010000217.1_pt1 | contig 13270 bp, 11 predicted proteins | sample 2381761 | NCBI WGS metagenome assembly CAACVC01 (sample SAMEA5211966, study PRJEB30684) | marine metagenome | biome: Marine; feature: Epipelagic; material: Water | collected 2015-10-15 | depth 45 m
TTTTTATTAGCACCTAAACCTAATGATTTAGCATAACGTGGCAAATTACAAGACCAGTAACCAGCCTTGGTTCTATCTTTTTTATTTTTACAATTATGACGTGCTGCAAATGCTCTACGTGCTTTGGGGTTATTAATTTTAGCTCTTAAACCACCTGACCCGAATGAAACTTTTTTAACTCTACCCGTTTTTGGATTTTTAACATAAACATAATATGCTTTAGAACCACCTCTTTTAGGTTTATTTAATTTAACATCTTTTCCTTTAAATTCAGCTTCATTAATAAATGGAATATCTAAAGGAACGGGGCTACCGTCAATATCACCATATTCACCAATATCGGTATTTTTAACCCAATATTGATCACTTTCATTTAAAATTAAATCACCTTTATTAAATAATTTTCTTGCTTCAGCAAAAAATTCAACATAAGAATTTGAACCAATTCTGTAAACGCACTCAGATAAGTTCATTTTATGTTTTTGGTGAAATAATAAACCAGGAGAGGCATTTACTCCTTCTTGCAGAGAAATACCTTCTGAAGTCTTAGCTATAATTTTTTCTTCATATGGAGCTAAGTCTGAAAAACTATAAGATTTAGTTGTACCTGTAGATTCTAATTCTACAGTATAAAAAGGATGTTCTGCCATTGTAACTGTAGCTGTGTCTCCATCAACTGTAGTTACTTTATCCCCTACAGAAAATTTACTTGCTACATCAGCAACATTTTCTATAGCTTCTCTAATTAAATATCGAAGCTTTAATATATCCATATTTTTTGATTAACAATTACAACATGAGCAAGCACATGACTTCCCACAATTGCATTCTTTACAATTACACTCCATTTTATTTTTTATTTTTTTTAATTGCTTTATCTCTAGCAGCTAAATAATCATCAGAATCAATATCACCATCTCCATCATGATCTTTACCTTTCTTTTCGTATCTTAAACTTTCAGTTTCTAATACTTCACGAAGTTTTTCAATCATTCCTTCTACTTTAGATAACTTTTCATATAAATTATCTGATTCAGTACTTAGAGATTCTCTCATATCTGGGTTAGAAACAGCTTCAGACATATTAGATTCAATTTGACCTTTAATTTCATCAATTTGACCTTCTAGTTCTTTTAATTTAGCTTGACCCTTTTTATAAGTTTCTTTTAGTTGTAAATCTCTTTCTTTAATAAGTTTTTTAGCTACAGTTTTTGCTTTGTTTTCAGATTTATATACTCCGTGAACAGTTTCACGTTGTAATCCTCTTGCAACAAATTCGAATACATCACCTTTACCAACTAATTCTTCCATTGAGGATTTTTTAGAAGGTTTAGAAACATAATACATTTCTCCAATTTGATCTTCTAATGTTGGGGTTTTGTCTTCGGTTTGGGAGATATTTTCACTTTTAGGTTCTTCCTTAGCTCTTTCTGATAGCCAAGAGGATATATCTTCTTTGATTAATTTTTTAAGTTCTGTGCGTTTCATGTTAATTAGATTATTCTATAATAAATATATAAAGATATTATAACGTGGTTTCTTTTGCTTTTTTAATACGAGATTTTAATTCTTTAATAATATTGGGGTCTACACTACCTCCAATCCAATTTTCCATATGTCCATCTTCAGAAATAAATGTATCTTTTGATTCATTTGCCCAAGTATCAATAGCTTGGTCTAAATCTTCCATATAAGTATCTTTATTAGCATTCATAAGTTCTCTAGAATATTTTAAAAATTTTTCTTCCGAGCCAGGTCTTAATGAAGTTTCAAAATATATTTGACATTGAAAACATTGTTTATGTAGTTTCCACATTTTTGTATTTAATTTATCTGCTTTCATTGGTTTATTACAACTAGGACAAACTAGTGGCATTTGAACCAATTTTCTTATTTTATCATGTTTGGTGACGGTTTGTTTTAAGCCATCAATAATTGTCCATGTTTTTCCGTTTTCCTCCCATATATCACCCTCACCACGTGTAACATTTTTCTTTTCATACCCAGCAGTAATTTTAGTACGATTTCCAGTTTGCCCAGTAATTATATTTCTTGCTCTTTGTAAATCTTCAGGTGAAAATTCTTTTTTTAATTGTGTACTCATAAACCTAATTTTGATAATTCATTTATAACTTGATCAGCTGATTTAAATAAAATTCCTATTCCTCCTGCCGCTTTCCATGCTTGAATATTATCTTCTCTATCATCTATTAATATACTTGTTGGGGAAGCATATTTTGCCTTACCACTTGCTTTAAATGCTAATTTTAATGGTGTACCAGGAATATTTCTTTTTACCCATAAACCTTTTCCTATACGAGATGATTCATCTCTTGAAGGTGATGATAAAATAATAGGATTAAATTTTTTAATATAATTCCATAATTTTTCTCCCTGTGACATCCAGGGCATTCCAACCCAATATCTAACTCCTATTTGTTTATCAATTAAATCCCAAAATTCCTCATTAGCTTTAGTTTTGCCAAATTCAATAGTTTTTTGTGCAACAAATTCTTCGGGATCTACACCTGCAAATTGTTCAAAACGTCTTTCGAAATCAGTTAAAACACCATCCATGTCAACATATAAAGTATATGCATCTTCAATGTCTTCTTTTAAAAGATCCATTAAATTACCCTTAATATTATTCATATATGTGTGAGTTTTCTCTTCCATATTGTCTCATTATAACAGCAGCTAGTGCATTTGCTTCATTTTCTTCTGGTGATCCATCATCCCCAGAATTATCTTGTAGTCTGTCATCTAAATTTTGCATATGGTGAACCAATTCATGTGCCAATGTACGTAAAATATCTGCCATGTTTCTATTATGTACAACAACTGATATATTTCTTGTTGAAGGCATATAACCACCAAAACTATGGTGCATTTGGGTATATTGAGGATCCGTAATTACTTTAATTTTTGGTCTGTCAATAGATAAATAGTTTGTAGCATAATCAGTAAAATGATTAATTATATGTGCTTTATGGTCTTCCCATTGTTCATTTAATAAATTCTTAAATCGTGCTTCATTTAAATATTTATTTGATTTTTTTTCTTCTATATCAGGATCATTAGTATGAACATCAGATGCTTTATATCTTGTTCTTTGAACTTGTTTAGCATTATACATCGGGTATATTGCTTCATCTACTTGATCAAATATATTTAAAAATGAATCAGGATTAATTTCGGCAGGTATAATAGTTTGGATTTTATTTATATCCTTATCTCTTATAGCTTGTCTTAAACCTGTAGCTGAATAATCACCTTCAGTACCTGCATCAAATATTTCAACATTAGGATATTTTTCTGGATCTTTTAATCTATCAAAACGGCTACTTTCACCTTTACCAAATACTGTTCTAATATCATGAGTAGGATTTTCATTAGCGTAATCATATACTGCCTTAACTGGTGTTGAAGTTGGTACAAATTTAACATTTTCTAAACCTGGAATTGTTTGTTTATATAAATTCCATGCTTTAATAGATTCTTCAACTTCAACATCTTCTCTAGTTTTTGTAGATACAAATACTATGTATTTATTTACATCTTCATTATTTGAATTAAGAATTGTAGCAACATGGCCACGATGAGGTGGTTTAAATGCACCAGGATAAAGAACTACTTTTTCAGTAAATTCTTCAATCAATATTCTTTTAGCTATATTTTTTCCTATTTGTTGGGGGTTCATGAAAAAAATCTTTTAACTTCTTGTTTTGCTTCTTGTTTAGAAACAGAACTTTTTTTAATATCTTCTATTTTATTTGAATCAGAAAAATCTTTAATTTGTTTATTTAATTCTTCTCTACTTTTATCTGATCTAGCTTGTTCTTTATCTGTTTTAGGTTTAGTTCCTGTTGGTTTATAAGGATCTATATATTTTTTAACTAAATCTTCTAATGCTTTTTGTGATTCTCCTTTTTCTAATGATTTATCATTTACAACACTAATAAAATCTTTACCAAATACTTTTTGATAAGTATCAAAATTTTGTGTAACTGAATTCCATGTACGCATTACTATAGCAGGTGCTAAACTTCTATCTTTACCTTTACTTCGTTCGAATCTAGTTTCATTTCTATCTAATGCTTTTTCTAATGAGGCAAACACATATACCATTAAAACATCATATCCTAACTTATCTAATTGACTTTTTAATTCTAAAGTTTGTTTAGTTGAAGCAGCCGTGCCATCTAATATAAAATTCTTTTTACCTAATATTATTTCTTTAGTAAAATTTTTAAATTCTTTATTAGCTGAAGCCATTGCTTTAGCTGCATCGCTTCTATCTTGTGGGCTTGCATTTTTTAAATCTAAAGATATATCTGCGCTTTTTAAATTTCGCATAAAATATTCATCTACATTTAAAATTAATGCATCCTTTACACCTTCTATAAAAGAGGATTTGCCAGCACCCGGAGAACCAGCTAATATAAGAGCTTTAGGATTTGTAGATTGCTCTAAAATTATTTGTCTTAATTTAATCACAGAATGTACTTTACATATAAATATACGAAAAGTAAGTGAGGAGGCCTACTGTTTATGCACAGAAGTAGGCCACTTTTCAGAAATAGGTTTTAAGGAAGGATTTTCTAAATCAAATAAAGCTCGTACATGACTAAATATTTCTAAATTTTCATCCATAGAACGAGGTGATTCAAAAACTTCCCAACCTTTACCTTGTAATTTACCTTCTTTATAAGAACGTTTTGAGGATTTTAACCATAAAATACCTACTCTATCTACTTTAGTATCATAACATTCTTCAAAACACCTAGCATATACAGCTGATTGTAAATCATATGTAATTTGTAAATGATTTGATGTTTTTATATCTATAACACAAACTTTATTATCTATTTTACAAACTAAATCACAAGTTCCTGCTATATTTAAATTATCACTATACAAAAATACTTCAGTTTCAACTAATTCGGCTTTACTTGTTTCCCAAAAATCAACAAAACGTAAAAACATTTTCCAAACCTTAAGATCATATTTCGGATTTTGATCCATATCCATTAGATCAATTTTATCTCCTTTTAAATAACTTTCAGCTAGATTATGAACAATAGTACCTTCATCTGCTGCTTTTTTAGCAATAAAATCCGAGGCATATCCTACTTTTTTTAACCAATCCTCAAAGTTTTTTCCTTTAGGGTAATAAGATAAAACATATGTTACTGAAGGGTATGTTTTATTTCCATCTTCGTAAAATCTTGAATCGTTAGTAGTAATTTGTTTAAAATCGCGATTATATTCCTGTTTAGGAAAATTTGCTTTTTTTAATATCATAAAGATAATTTTAAATTAAAGAGAGAAGAAAAATTAAATTCTTGTGACTCTTGTATTTTATTTGTAAATAAGGCAAAACCCATGTCTGAAGGATCTTTATTATCTAACTCTACTACAAATAATTTTTTACCAGCTTGTAATAATTGTTCAGCTATTTTATAAGTTGATTTAATAGCATCATTATCCAAAGCTAAATAAACTTTTTTAATTTCTGAAGTAACTAATTTCTTCATTAATTTTTTAGAAATAGTTTTTCCAAATAAAGGTATAGCGTTTCTTTTTATAGCAATAGCATCAAAAGCTCCTTCACATAATACAACGGGAACATCCCAATTTATCATATTTTCAAATCCTATTATGTTTTTATCTGAAGAAGGTGCATCATATTTTCTTCTTGGATCATTTTCAAAAGATCTAGCTACAAAATAATCTAAAACACCATCAGTATTAAAAGTAGGTATAATAATTTTATTAGCATATCTACCTTTTTCGCAATATCCAATTTGGTATTTAAGCACATCAATTACGGTTAAACCGCGCTTTTTAAGGTAAGCCATAGCATGTCTAGCTACTATATCGGATTTTGGAATATTATGCAGTAATTTATATTCTTTTGGCAGTTCTACACTAGTAGATGCAACTATAGTATCATACTTATCTGTAGTTCCTAATATATCTTTTAATTGAGATACTTTTTCACTAGATGTTTTTTTTCTTTTAAATAAACCAAATAAAGTTTTACCTTTCGCATCACAAACCCAACAATGCCATAAATTCTCGTTTTTTTTATTTGGAATAAGATTTACTTCTAACTTAGGATTTTTATGATTACAAAAGGGACACTTAAAAGCATGATTGCCTCTAGCTGTTGGATTACTTTTGCCTAGAACGGATTCAACTAATCCAAGTAATATTTGGTTAACCATATGTGTTATAACGCGTTTGGATGAAATATACGTTAAGAATTTGGATTTACCAAATCTTTTCTAAAAAACTTACCAAGTATATTATCATTTATGTATTCAGTATTTTCTAATACATGATTACAAAATAAATATTTAGTTTCTAAATAAGTTAAATGTTTTTTGTTAAATGAAAATTCTAATATATTTCTTTTAAAATTATTCTGTTTATTCTCTTTTAACAAAGTTTTAATTTTTTGGTGACTTCCATAATAAGTTTTCCAATCACTTTCTACTATAACTTTACGTTTACGTTTAAAGCCCTTTAATGGAGGTAATTTTTTATTAAATTGTAATACCTTTTTACCTAAATATTTTTCATTAGTAGGAGTATAACAAACTTCATAAATAAAACCAAATGAATTTTTTGGCATATCTTCTATACCATTTATAACTTTTTCTTTATATAACCACATATTGTGTTTTTACTGGTCGTATCTAATTACGAATGTTGTATCTGTATTATCTGATATTGGAATTGGTTGACCTAATTTAGCTACTAATAATAATTCATTAGCATCATTATATAACCCAATAGAGGTTACATAAGGACTAAAATTAGAACCTGTAGCAAAATCTCTTAATGAACCTGATGTATCGGTTGTTATTGTAGGGTTTTGAGACATGTTAAATTCTCCATCACTTATAGTACATATAACTTCATTCTCATATATAGTATATGAGTTTTTAAAATTTAATATATTAATATCTGGTGTTAGTGCCATTTTAAACTGATTTACATGGTAAATTATAAGTTCCTACAACAAGTCCTCTTGCAAAAATATACCCATTAAAAGCTCCATCAAAATAAACTCTACCCCCTATACCTAAAGGTATGTAAGCATATTTTCCTGAAGAACCATAATACGTAGTTCCTGATGGGCCTACAAAATAAGTTCTCATTGCTCTCGGTGAACACCAATAATTTTGCCAATAAGGATTATTGTGCAAATGTGGTGGAAATCCACCTCTTGTATAAGATATAGTAGATCCTTCAGTTCCACAAGTTTCATATGCAATAATTTGTCCATTACTTATTACAATATTTCGCCCTCCTCTACTAGTATTTAATTTAAATCTTCCAGTTAATTTTGAACCTATTATTTGGCTTCCTTTATATTGTAAATTTTGTGTTAAAGAATAACTATCTCTACATGCAGATTCTTGATCAGAATAAGATTTTCGAGATACAGTAATAGTGGGGAAACTACAAGCTTCTGCAGAAGATATTATATATCCATTTTTACTTATTACAGCATATTGAGTTGTATTTGTTAATATATAATTTCTTTCGTTTGGAAATGATGGTCTATTTCCAGTAATTGCATCATTTGAAGTTAAATATATATAATTACCTAATTGAAAATAAGTTTGACTTCTAAAATCATTTGAATCACAAGCACCATCTGCAGTACTAAAAGCTGAACCACCAAATCTAATTGTAGGTCTTGGTGTATAAGGTACTGGGGCAGCTGGTGTTGGTGGTGGTGGTGCTACCTTTGGTGCTGGTGGGGTATTTGAAGTAAATGTAAAATTAACATAAACAGTCCCACCAAATTGGGGATTACTTCTTCTATAAATAAATATTTGAGCACTTCCATCATAAGTTGTAATTGACCCACCATCAGTATGGTTAAATGCACTACGTTGATTTGATGAAGTTACATCAACAACATTAGTAGTTGCTCCACCAGATGCTTCAACTGATTTTATTATTGAATTACCATAGGTAGTATTTGAACCACCTTTAATATATATGTTAGTAATAGAGTCAGAGGATGGTTTTATTTCATATTGAAAATATTGTCTTGCGGGTACGTTTTGATCAAAATTTCCATTTATACTTCTAACTCTTATTGAAATAGGGGTATTAAGACCGTTTTGGATTTTAAAAAATATCTTTCCTGGTGGTTCTGGAGGAGGAATAGGTGCAAAAGTAAAAGATAAAGGATCACTAAATGGTGATTTATCAGGTCCACTACAACTTTGAAATGCTCTAAAATAAACAGTTCCACTTGTAAATGAAGAGGAAATTGGTAGAACAGTTCCTATAGATGCTGAAAATGTTTGAACAACAGAAAAGTCATCTAATTGACTAATAGATCCAGTAATATCAACAGCGGGATTTAAGGTAGCTGATGAGGTGTAATTTAAATTAAATAAACCTTTAGATGATCCTGTTTGTACACTAGTTAAAATAGGTGCTTGACAATCTTCAAATCCTTCAGGACATGTAACTTCATTAAGGGCTCTATAGTAATAATTTGTATCTTCTAAAGAAGCACTATAAGGAGCAACACCTAATTGACTTTCATATTTTCCAAAAGAACCTGTCACGATGCTACCTGATTCAGGTCCATCAAGGAATCTTTGAATTAATGTTGGTGTTATTTGATATCCTGTATTAGCCATTGATTACGTTATCTATAAAATATTTTCCTATTGCTACACATCTATTGTCTATAGCGGCTTGTGAATTTGATGATCCTGATGGTGACATAAATAAATAATAAATTCTATTAACATCATTTACAAATTGTAATCTTCTTTGGAATATTTCACCTCCACCAATACCTGATGGTAAATTCATTGATGTATCTTCATCTTTACGAATTACCATTATATAAAACAAATCTTCGGGCATAGCTTGTGAAGCTGCATATATAGTATGTCCTTCATAATCATAAGGAGATAAATTTGTTCTTGTACCTAAAGGATCATTATTAAAGAAACTAGCACTTGTATATGAATACATTTCAAGGAAATCTACACTATCAACATCAGCTGTTAATAACCAAGCTTTATCTGTTCTTTGAGTAAAATATGTAGCGTTAGCTCCACCTAATATACTAGCAGAAACGGATCCACTAAATATAGAACCACTTGTATATTCTAAGCTACTACCAGATACTGTATTTATAAAATTACCAAAGGCATAAGTATCTCTAAATAATAAAGTATTAGGACCTATAGCACTACCTGTATCACCATATTTAATATTTATAAATTCATTACTTCTTGCTATAAAATTACTTCCAGTTCCATCTGATATACTAGTACCTCCACTACCAGTTAATGCTAAATTAGCTGCACTACCTGTAAATAAATTTCTAATTCTTGCTAGTGGTACTTGTCTATCAAATATAAAATTAGTTTGAGTTGTATTTTCTTCTACATTAACTTTACTAGCTGTAATGCTTAAAATTTGTTGATTATTATCTAAACCAAAGGGTAATGATACATCTAAATTTGATGATGTATAATCTAATCTAGCACTTCCAGTATAAACTGCAGAGGCTGTTACATTACTTCCTGTTACTAATGTAGTAGCTTTATCAAATAAACTCATTGTATTTGCACCACCCATTGCCGAATGTGAAGTGCAAAAATAATATAAAGTATCAGGAGCATCAGAAGCAACATCAAATATAACTTTACCTGTTGAACCTGCGGCACCAGTATATCTAACTCCTGTATTATAAATACCTCTAGTATTTCCACCTTCACTTCCTGTTTCTGAAAATGCTAAATGGTGTCCGGCATTAGAAGTATTTGATTGATCAAAAATATATTGAGTTGATCTAAATAAACTTAATGAAGCTGTTTGAGCACCATTTATATAAAATTTATTCCCTCCTCCTGGGTTGTCTACAGTAACATATAATTGACTTTCTGTTAAAGATCCATTAAATTCTCTTCTTAAAGAAAAAGCATCATTTGAACCTGTAGTAACTTGTATTTTAAGTGGATCATTTCCATTCCAAGTATAACTTGCTGTTGCACTACCTGAAGTAGCTAATTCTACTGGAGTTTCACTTCCTGATTGGATTTTAGCTGTGACCCAATGATTTGAACCTGAAAGAGTATAAAAATTTAAACTTCTATCAGCTACACTCCCGGTACCATCTTCACAAAATGATCCTGTTATAACCCAACCCCTACCAAAAAATTGTTGACTAGAAGTTGTACCTAATTGAAGAGATTGGCTTAAGTAAGCACCAGATACATAAGTATGTTTTATTGAAGCAGAAACTAAACTACATCCTGAACTATCTATTATAGATAAACTTGCAGACCCTGAATTTAATTGATCAGCGTCTAATCCTATTTGAAAAGGAGATACTGAAGAGGCTGTTAAAAGATATTCTGCTTCTGCTGTAGAGGCTGTAATACTATAAGGTTCAGTACCACCTTGTAAATTTTCAAGTATAATTGAACTACTAACTGAATCCGAATAATCTATGCTTGCGGTATAAGATACTATTGGTGGTGATAACATATCAAAATTAAAACTATATGTACATTGATTTGTATCATATAAATCTAAAGTATAAGAACCAGATCTTAAATTAATTATGTCTTCGGAAGAAGAAGTAAATCCATCTGGACCTGACCAACTCCAAGTAAAAGGGGCTTGACCCCCAGTTATGGGTATTTCATCACCTGTGGTTTCATTTACATCATTTAATAAAAGTGAACCATTTGAACCACTAAAACATATAATATTAGTAGTTTGGTAACTTAAAGTTACAAATTGTGTAGTAGCCATATTTACCAATGAGGATGTAACACATCCATTTTCATCTTTATAATAAACATTATAATTTCCTGCTACTAAACCACTAAAAGTATTAGGTAACAGGACTGAATTAGAAAATGAAGCTGATAGTGAAGCTGATATCCCAGAAGCACTACCACTACCACTACCACTTATAAAGAAAATACCTCCTACAGTTCCACAATAAGAAACAGATTCCGAATAAATAGCACCTGAAATAGGTAGTAATGCTGTTTCTAAATACTGTGTATAAGATGCACCTTGAGAATCTTTAACTTCTAAAGCTTGAGACCTTGTTGGTGTAAGTGAAGCCGTGATTTGGGGTGAAAATAGTTCACTAACAATTGTATAAGTAGTACCACCATCAAAAGAATAACTATAAGGTGGAACACCATTTTCTATTGAAAAAGTTAATGAAGCAGAAACATTTCCTTGCCAACATGCTTCAGTTAAACTATCTACACTTGAAGATAAGGGTTTAGTAGTTAAATTTAAATTTACTGAAGCAGTATTACTTGTTAATCCTAAATTATTATTTACTACATAATCAATTACATATTCCCCTGGAATAACAGAAGCTGTGTTAGGGGTTATTAATAATTGTCCATTAACTACAGAAGCATCAGGAAAATTATTATCAGGATTATTTATTAAAACTATTGTTCCTGTATCTATAGTACTACAATCATCAAAATCATTTGCTAATATATCAAAAGATTTAGTTGGTTGAGTATTTAATACATCATAATAATCATTTTTAGCAACAGGTTCAGTAGCAGCAAAACATAAATAATCTTCATTTGTTATTGTTGCTAAACCTTGATTGTAAAATATATTACCTACATAAATTTTATTGTCATTATCAAAATATCTAGTTAAAGAATATTCTGCACCTCCAAATTCTCCATCATCTTGTCCAAATTGAACTCTTACCCCTGTCATATCAAACAAGTTTCCTTGTCCATCATCTTGGATTATATAACTAGATCCTGAAAGATTAAATGAATAAGGTTCAATACCATTACCATAAATGTTTTGTGGGATTGATATTACTCTTATTTTAGCATTATTTTCAGCATAATAAGTTGACAAATCATATATTGAGCTTGAAGCATCATAATCAAAAAAACTTGAAGTAAAAAATGGTAATTTTCTTACAGTAGCATCAAAAGCACCTGATGCCATGTTTGTTTGTTCAAAATTATCATAAGAAGAAGAATGCCAAAACCTATTAGTGTTTTCAGGATAAGGATATTCTTCAGTAGATGCTGTAACATAATTCTGGTAGAATAAGTGCCTAACAGAATCGAATATTAATCTCCTATAATTACCATCAGGAGTTTTATTATCATTAATTGGATCAAATGGGTTTGCTTCACTAATAGGAATATTTTCTCCTACGTAAATTTGAATATCTTCAGTAATATAAGAAGATGAGGGCAGTGTATATTGTTTATTAGCAACATACGGTGCCGATTGTATATCAGATGTTTTTAGTTTTTTGTATGCAAAGCCCATCCATTAAAAGTCTAATTTTACTCTTATAAGTGCTTCTTTGGTAAAATCTTTAACTAAGGGTTTAGACAATTTAGCAACCGAGAGTAATTCATTGGTGTCATTATATAATCCTACTGTTGTGATAAAGGTTTGGGGGTTATTAATTAAACTAGAATAAACAAATTCTCCACTACCACTAATCATTGAAGGGTTTGTGGAGTAATTAAAGTCTTGGTTTCCTATTCTTACAAATATGTAATCTGATGTTATTGTTTCTTCTGCATTTAAAGAAAATGTTGATGCTAATTGTATTGAACTAAATAAAGCACTATTATTTGCTATTCCAGCTGTTGATGTTTGATCATCATTTATTGTTAATCCAATACCACCTTGAGAAGCTGATAGAGCTAAAGCTCTTGGATTTAATAAAATAACTCCTATATCTGGTAGAAATTGTCCATATGATCCAGATGGAGTGTATCCTGCTGTAACACTTTCTGTTACACTATTTGCAACAGCACTACCATTTGTACCACTAACTATATCAAATACTCTTCCAGCGTCTGTGTAAGTTAATGTAGTTACATCTTTTGAATTATCAGTTAATTGTACTCTTGAAACTGCAGTTCCATCTGATCCAGATAATACTAAATTAAATGTAGCTGGGAATAATGATTCTTTATATCTTGCTCTTTCTACATTTAAAACGTAAATATCTCTTGAATCTGTATTACCAGTTCCAAAATTAAAATTTGTATTTTCATCTCCATTAACTAAAGTTCTATATTGTCCATAAGTTACTTTTGTAGGAGAACTACCGGTAACTAAAGTATTAAATGGAGCCGAACCCGAACCTTCTACTTCTCCATATGCAATAGCAAATTGAACTTCAGCATCAGATCTTAAAGAAGATGTTTGATAAACATTTAAAAAGAAATTAAATGATGAA
>CAACVC010000025.1_pt2 | contig 13248 bp, 11 predicted proteins | sample 2381761 | NCBI WGS metagenome assembly CAACVC01 (sample SAMEA5211966, study PRJEB30684) | marine metagenome | biome: Marine; feature: Epipelagic; material: Water | collected 2015-10-15 | depth 45 m
GACTCTCAGATGGACGCTCCTTTAAAAAGAGCTGCAAACTTAGAATACGTTGTAGAAGGATTAAAAGCGGCAGACGCTAGATACGAACACATGATGCCTACTAACTATGTGTTGATGAACCTTGTAGACTATTACAAAAACAGTAGGTCTGATGCTGATAATTTAGCAGATAAACTATTTGAAGAATATAAAGTAGCTATTATACCAAAAAATATGGACGACTTTTTAACCAGTGTAGGTTTACAGTCTAAGATGAATTTTGGTTACAAAATTGGAGATCCTGTTTGGAAAAGATATTATAACATAATGACATGGGGTAATCCAAACTTTGTTGCGATAAAAAGTATTAATCCGGATGCTAACGGTGAGCTTGTAGGAGAGGCTTGGGAAATTGCCGGCAAGGCTGTTAACAAGCCTGAGTTGTTTAAAAAATTACAACAGCTAAGAGCAGAGACAAAAGCTATATCATTAGCTAGCACTGTTGCTTTTTCTAGAAAACCTAAAGGTATAAGTGTTTGGGATTTTGATGATACACTTGCTCAAACTAAATCTAACGTGCTTTACACGTTACCAGACGGCACTAAAGGTAAAATAGATGCTACGCAGTTCGCGCTACAATCTGCTGACTTAGAAGCTATAGGCGCTAAGTTTGATTTTAGCGAGTTCAGCAAGGTTATGAAAGGTAAAAGAGGCCCTATGTTTGACAAGGCTGTTAAACGTAATAAGAAATTTGGTAATGAAAATGTATTTATACTTACTGCTAGACCACAGAACGCCGCACCTGCTATACACGCTTTTTTAAAAGGTATAGGCTTAGACATACGTTTAGATAATATTGTAGGCTTAGAAGACGGTACGGCTAAAGCAAAAGCTGACTGGATGGTAACTAAAATAGCTGATGGTTACAATGATTTTTATTTTGCAGATGATGCTATTAAAAACGTTAAAGCTGTAAAAGAAATATACGATAGTTTTGATGTTAAAGGCAAAGTTCAGCAAGCTAAAGTTGCTTTTAGTCAAAGTCTAAGCGATGACTTCAATAAAATGATAGAGCGCCAAAAAGGTGTAGACGCTAACAAAAGGTTTTCTGAAGTAGTAGCAAGAAGAAGAGGTAAGAAAAGTGGTAGATTTAAATTCTTTGTTCCACCATCAGCTGAAGACTTTAGAGGATTAACGCAATATATTTTTGCTGGCAAAGGTAAACAAGGTGAAGCAGATCAAAAGTTTTTTGAAGATTCTTTAATGACACCATATTTTAAAGGTGTAGCAGCAATAGAATCAGCTAGACAAGCAATCAAAAGAGACACTAGAGGTTTACTTAAAATGTACAAGCCAGTTGTTAAAAAACTAGGTAAGTTAATACCAGATGGTGATTTTACTTTCGATGCAGCTATAAGAGTTTATTTGTGGACAGAGGCTGGTATTGAAATACCTGGCATATCAAAGAGGGATCAGAAAAAATTACATGACTTAGTTAAAAATGATTCTGATTTGTCCGGTTATGCTGATGGATTATTATCTGTTTCAAAAGCAGAGACATGGCCAGAACCTGGTCAGTACTGGGACACTCAAACAACTTTAAGTGATTTACAAAATTTAACAGACAAAGTAAATAGAAAAGAATATTTATCAGAGTTTATAGAAAATGTTGATATTATATTTAGTAAAGAAAATTTATTCAAAATAGAAGCTTTATATGGTAAGTCTACTAGAAGTGCTATAGAAGATTCTATATACGCTATGAAGACTGGTAGTAATAGAACAAGAGGAGGCAACAGCATAAACAACGCTTGGTTAAACTGGATAAACAACTCTGTAGGTACTATAATGTTTTTCAACAGAAGATCTGCATTACTACAAACAATATCTTCTACAAACTTTATAAACTGGAGTGACAACAATATATTAAAAGCAGGTTTAGCATTTGCTAATCAAAAACAATATTGGAAAGATTTTGCAATGATCTTTAATTCTGATAAATTAAAACAAAGACGTAGCGGATTAAAATCAGATGTTCAAGAGGCTGAAATTGCTAATGCAGCTAAGAACACACAGGACAAAGCAAACGCTGTTATATCTTATTTACTTAAAATAGGTTTTACACCTACACAAATAGCGGATAGTTTTGCTATTGCCGCTGGTGGAGCTTCTTTTTATAGAAACAGAGTAAAAACATATACTAAACAAGGTATGTCTAAGGCAGAAGCGGAAGCAAAAGCTTTTGAAGATTTTAGTAAAGTTTCAGACGAAGCACAGCAATCTGGAGATCCTGCTTTAGTTTCTCAACAACAAAGAAGCACGGCTGGTAGATTAATACTAGCATTTCAAAATACACCAATGCAGTATACTAGATTAATGAAAAAAGCTGGTCAAGATATTATAAATGGTAGAGGTGATTTTAAAACAAATTTCAGTAAAATAATATATTACGGAGCTGTACAAAACTTAATATTTAACGCTCTCCAAAATGCTCTATTTGCTTTAATACCTGGGTTTGATGATGATGAAATTGATGATGAGAAGTTAGAATTAAATCAATCTCAAAAACAAGCTAGAATATTAAACGGCATGATGGACTCTATAATTAGAGGTAGTGGTATATATGGAGCTGTTGCTACAACTATAAAGAATACTTATTTAAAGTATTTACAGCAAGAGAAAAAGGGTTACAATGCTGACCACGCTTATACTTTAATAGAAGCTGCAAATATATCACCACCTATTGGATCTAAGTTTAGAAAGATATATAGTGCGATACAAACTAAAAAATTTGATAAAGATGTTATTAATAAACATCCTTGGGATGTAACTATAAATGGTAAATACAACCCATCACCTAACTACGAAATAATAGGGTCTTTGTCTTCTGCTATTTTAAATCTACCACTCGATAGAGCTTTAATAGAAGCTAAAGGTATTGCTGAAGCATTAGATAGTAGAAATACAACTATGCAGAGGTTAGCTTTAGCTTTAGGTTGGAGAACTTGGGGCGTAGGTGTTGAAAACGAAGAGTTTGATGAAATAAAAGCAGAAGCTAAAGAAAAAAGAAAAGAAGAGGGTATAATAAAAGCTAAGAAAACTAGAGAAGAAAATAAACTCAAAGAATTATTAAGGTATAATAACTTATCACCCGCAGAGAGAGCCGCTGAAGATGCTGAAAAAGCAAGAAAAAGATCTGAGGCCGCTAAAAAAGGTGCTCAAACAAGAAAAAGAAATAAAAGAATAAAAGACTCAATACAAACCGCTGACTTAATAAAAATATTAGAACAATGAAAAATATCCTAATTACTATTTTAACACTACTGACGTTTACATTAAACGGACAAGAAAAAGAAAAAGGCAAGTTTTTTAAAACAATATATGAAGACTTTTTAAAGTATGGTACAGTGTATGCCGCTGGTGACATACGTAACGCTTATGAAAATTCTAGAAAAGATTTCTTTGTAGAAAGACCAGCTGACGGTGATCTATATGCAATACCTAGAGTTGTAGAGGTTACAGAGTATTTTGATTTTGATTATAGAATAGGTGTTGGTATACGTAAATTAGGTAGATTTGGTTATGAAAGAAAACCTGGTAATTTCTGGACAGGTAATGCTTACAGAGAAAATCAACAAGCATTGTCATCACCTACATCTGCTGTAGATGGTTTTGAGTATTTGTTTCATTTTGAAAAAGAAAGATTACGTGGTGAGGAGTTTACTAATTTTAGATATTTTTTAAGACATACAGGTAAATATCATATAGCTAAAGTGGAAGCTAGAGAGCAAGGTACTTTTGATTTTTCTTATAAATCAGCAGAGCTTAGAGCTAGATTACCTATAGGTAAAAAGTTTAGTGTATCTGCAGGTGTTATATATCGTACACATGAAAGAGCTTATGGATATAATCCTATAGAAATATGGTTAAATGAAACTGAAACGTTTACAACACCTGATGGTGAAGTTATAGAATATCCTATTAATCCATGGTATGCTTTAGGTTTTGAATATGGCTATGACGATATATATTATACATCAGAAGATGAAAACGGAAATGAAACATCTGACTCTCAGATGGACGCTCCTTTAAAAAGAGCTGCAAACTTAGAATACGTTGTAGAAGGATTAAAAGCGGCAGACGCTAGATACGAACACATGATGCCTACTAACTATGTGTTGATGAACCTTGTAGACTATTACAAAAACAGTAGGTCTGATGCTGATAATTTAGCAGATAAACTATTTGAAGAATATAAAGTAGCTATTATACCAAAAAATATGGACGACTTTTTAACCAGTGTAGGTTTACAGTCTAAGATGAATTTTGGTTACAAAATTGGAGATCCTGTTTGGAAAAGATATTATAACATAATGACATGGGGTAATCCAAACTTTGTTGCGATAAAAAGTATTAATCCGGATGCTAACGGTGAGCTTGTAGGAGAGGCTTGGGAAATTGCCGGCAAGGCTGTTAACAAGCCTGAGTTGTTTAAAAAATTACAACAGCTAAGAGCAGAGACAAAAGCTATATCATTAGCTAGCACTGTTGCTTTTTCTAGAAAACCTAAAGGTATAAGTGTTTGGGATTTTGATGATACACTTGCTCAAACTAAATCTAACGTGCTTTACACGTTACCAGACGGCACTAAAGGTAAAATAGATGCTACGCAGTTCGCGCTACAATCTGCTGACTTAGAAGCTATAGGCGCTAAGTTTGATTTTAGCGAGTTCAGCAAGGTTATGAAAGGTAAAAGAGGCCCTATGTTTGACAAGGCTGTTAAACGTAATAAGAAATTTGGTAATGAAAATGTATTTATACTTACTGCTAGACCACAGAACGCCGCACCTGCTATACACGCTTTTTTAAAAGGTATAGGCTTAGACATACGTTTAGATAATATTGTAGGCTTAGAAGACGGTACGGCTAAAGCAAAAGCTGACTGGATGGTAACTAAAATAGCTGATGGTTACAATGATTTTTATTTTGCAGATGATGCTATTAAAAACGTTAAAGCTGTAAAAGAAATATACGATAGTTTTGATGTTAAAGGCAAAGTTCAGCAAGCTAAAGTTGCTTTTAGTCAAAGTCTAAGCGATGACTTCAATAAAATGATAGAGCGCCAAAAAGGTGTAGACGCTAACAAAAGGTTTTCTGAAGTAGTAGCAAGAAGAAGAGGTAAGAAAAGTGGTAGATTTAAATTCTTTGTTCCACCATCAGCTGAAGACTTTAGAGGATTAACGCAATATATTTTTGCTGGCAAAGGTAAACAAGGTGAAGCAGATCAAAAGTTTTTTGAAGATTCTTTAATGACACCATATTTTAAAGGTGTAGCAGCAATAGAATCAGCTAGACAAGCAATCAAAAGAGACACTAGAGGTTTACTTAAAATGTACAAGCCAGTTGTTAAAAAACTAGGTAAGTTAATACCAGATGGTGATTTTACTTTCGATGCAGCTATAAGAGTTTATTTGTGGACAGAGGCTGGTATTGAAATACCTGGCATATCAAAGAGGGATCAGAAAAAATTACATGACTTAGTTAAAAATGATTCTGATTTGTCCGGTTATGCTGATGGATTATTATCTGTTTCAAAAGCAGAGACATGGCCAGAACCTGGTCAGTACTGGGACACTCAAACAACTTTAAGTGATTTACAAAATTTAACAGACAAAGTAAATAGAAAAGAATATTTATCAGAGTTTATAGAAAATGTTGATATTATATTTAGTAAAGAAAATTTATTCAAAATAGAAGCTTTATATGGTAAGTCTACTAGAAGTGCTATAGAAGATTCTATATACGCTATGAAGACTGGTAGTAATAGAACAAGAGGAGGCAACAGCATAAACAACGCTTGGTTAAACTGGATAAACAACTCTGTAGGTACTATAATGTTTTTCAACAGAAGATCTGCATTACTACAAACAATATCTTCTACAAACTTTATAAACTGGAGTGACAACAATATATTAAAAGCAGGTTTAGCATTTGCTAATCAAAAACAATATTGGAAAGATTTTGCAATGATCTTTAATTCTGATAAATTAAAACAAAGACGTAGCGGATTAAAATCAGATGTTCAAGAGGCTGAAATTGCTAATGCAGCTAAGAACACACAGGACAAAGCAAACGCTGTTATATCTTATTTACTTAAAATAGGTTTTACACCTACACAAATAGCGGATAGTTTTGCTATTGCCGCTGGTGGAGCTTCTTTTTATAGAAACAGAGTAAAAACATATACTAAACAAGGTATGTCTAAGGCAGAAGCGGAAGCAAAAGCTTTTGAAGATTTTAGTAAAGTTTCAGACGAAGCACAGCAATCTGGAGATCCTGCTTTAGTTTCTCAACAACAAAGAAGCACGGCTGGTAGATTAATACTAGCATTTCAAAATACACCAATGCAGTATACTAGATTAATGAAAAAAGCTGGTCAAGATATTATAAATGGTAGAGGTGATTTTAAAACAAATTTCAGTAAAATAATATATTACGGAGCTGTACAAAACTTAATATTTAACGCTCTCCAAAATGCTCTATTTGCTTTAATACCTGGGTTTGATGATGATGAAATTGATGATGAGAAGTTAGAATTAAATCAATCTCAAAAACAAGCTAGAATATTAAACGGCATGATGGACTCTATAATTAGAGGTAGTGGTATATATGGAGCTGTTGCTACAACTATAAAGAATACTTATTTAAAGTATTTACAGCAAGAGAAAAAGGGTTACAATGCTGACCACGCTTATACTTTAATAGAAGCTGCAAATATATCACCACCTATTGGATCTAAGTTTAGAAAGATATATAGTGCGATACAAACTAAAAAATTTGATAAAGATGTTATTAATAAACATCCTTGGGATGTAACTATAAATGGTAAATACAACCCATCACCTAACTACGAAATAATAGGGTCTTTGTCTTCTGCTATTTTAAATCTACCACTCGATAGAGCTTTAATAGAAGCTAAAGGTATTGCTGAAGCATTAGATAGTAGAAATACAACTATGCAGAGGTTAGCTTTAGCTTTAGGTTGGAGAACTTGGGGCGTAGGTGTTGAAAACGAAGAGTTTGATGAAATAAAAGCAGAAGCTAAAGAAAAAAGAAAAGAAGAGGGTATAATAAAAGCTAAGAAAACTAGAGAAGAAAATAAACTCAAAGAATTATTAAGGTATAATAACTTATCACCCGCAGAGAGAGCCGCTGAAGATGCTGAAAAAGCAAGAAAAAGATCTGAGGCCGCTAAAAAAGGTGCTCAAACAAGAAAAAGAAATAAAAGAATAAAAGACTCAATACAAACCGCTGACTTAATAAAAATATTAGAACAATGAAAAATATCCTAATTACTATTTTAACACTACTGACGTTTACATTAAACGGACAAGAAAAAGAAAAAGGCAAGTTTTTTAAAACAATATATGAAGACTTTTTAAAGTATGGTACAGTGTATGCCGCTGGTGACATACGTAACGCTTATGAAAATTCTAGAAAAGATTTCTTTGTAGAAAGACCAGCTGACGGTGATCTATATGCAATACCTAGAGTTGTAGAGGTTACAGAGTATTTTGATTTTGATTATAGAATAGGTGTTGGTATACGTAAATTAGGTAGATTTGGTTATGAAAGAAAACCTGGTAATTTCTGGACAGGTAATGCTTACAGAGAAAATCAACAAGCATTGTCATCACCTACATCTGCTGTAGATGGTTTTGAGTATTTGTTTCATTTTGAAAAAGAAAGATTACGTGGTGAGGAGTTTACTAATTTTAGATATTTTTTAAGACATACAGGTAAATATCATATAGCTAAAGTGGAAGCTAGAGAGCAAGGTACTTTTGATTTTTCTTATAAATCAGCAGAGCTTAGAGCTAGATTACCTATAGGTAAAAAGTTTAGTGTATCTGCAGGTGTTATATATCGTACACATGAAAGAGCTTATGGATATAATCCTATAGAAATATGGTTAAATGAAACTGAAACGTTTACAACACCTGATGGTGAAGTTATAGAATATCCTATTAATCCATGGTATGCTTTAGGTTTTGAATATGGCTATGACGATATATATTATACATCAGAAGATGAAAACGGAAATGAAACATCTGACTGGTATTGGGTGGATCCTGATGGTAACACAGTAGCATACACTGATTTACAATTTCGTAATACAGTTTTTAGAGATCTTATTAATAGGTATAACAACGAGCAATGGGACATGATTGGTGAGTTTGGTTTGTTATCACCTATAATCGGTGCAGATTTTTATCATTATAAAAATAATTTCTGGCTTCATGCTTATGGTAATTACTTACCTGGCTATCACAAATACGTATCTGGTGATTTAGATTTTTCATATTTAAACAGAAACAACTGGGGTAAAGGTGGATTAGTGGAAGATGCAGAGCCTCAACAATGGACTGATTATCAAGTTGGATTAAACTTTGGTTGGAAAATTGGAAAACACTTAGGTGTTTTTATAGAAGGAGAATATAACAAAATGTGGGACACAAAGTTCTACAACTCAACATTTGGAATAAACTATACATTTAGATAACATGAGCGCACCACAAATAGGAGAAGACACAAAAGTAACACTTGACTTAAAAACTATAGGATTAATAGTAGGAGGAGTAATATCATTAGCAAGCATGTATTTTGTTATGCAAGCAGATATCGCTCTCGCTATGGAAATGCCTGAACCTGAAATATCAAAAATAGAGTTTGATATGAAAGATGAGTTAATACGTCAGACAATAATGGACACACAAGACGATGTAGAGCAGATACTAGAAAAACTAGACAAGCTTGACGAAAGAGTTTATGAAATTCAAAAACAAAGATAATGAAATATTTAATTTTAATTTTAATACCATTTTTATCATTTAGTCAACAAGATGTTCCAAGTAAATACTGGATAGACGATTCTGATTTTGAAAAACGTATAAGTAGTAAGTCTGCTTTTGGAGACGAAGAGGTTAAACCAGTTATAGTAGAGTTCTGGGCTAAGTTTAACGAAGAAAATTGTTTTGCTGAGTGGAAAGAGTTAAAAAATGCTACATACTATAGAGTTGATATATCAAAAGCTCCTGAAGCAAAAAAGAAATACAGAGTAAGGATGGCTCCTACTCTTATAATATTTAAAGACGGTATAAAAGAAGCTGTTTTTAAAGCAGGTTTAGATCTACTTTTACCAGCAGATCTAGAAGAAATACAAGAATCAATAGACGAAATAAATAACGCAAATAAATTTTAAATTATGTGGAAGTTAACTAAACAGTATTGGAAAGATATGTGGAAAGCACTATGGAATAAAACAACTATAGATGAAAAAGCTATTGCTACAGTACAAGAGATAAAGAAAAGATACAAATTAACAGCTCAAGAATTAGCTGATGTTGGTGCTGCTATTAAAGAAGTAGGTAATCAAATTGGTGATATTGATGACGCTTTAAAAGGTAAAGAAAGAAAAGGTAGAAAAAAGAAATAATGAAAAAAATTATAGTTTTATTACTGTTGCTACCAAGTATTTGTTTAGCGCAGCTAGACATATACGGTTGGGAAGTGCAAGAAGATAAAGCTATGCATTATTTAGCTGGTGTTGCAATAACCAGCATATCTCACGATCTTATATTTGAGCAAACAAAAAGTAAAGAGAAAGCTATAATGTATTCCATTGCTACCACCTTAGCTGTAGCAACTTTTAAAGAGGTATTTATAGATAAAGGCCGTGGTGATGGTAAAGATATCGCTGCTAGTATGTATGGTGCGATAACTGTTGGGGTTGCTATTGAGATAGATGATTTATTTAAACGTAAAAGAAAATGGAAAAAATAAGTAAACACGTAAGCTATCGCGAAGGTGTGTATAGCAGAACAGCGGATAGACGAGGTATAGATAACACACCTACTGAAGAGCATTTAGCTACAATGAAAATTACTGCTGAAAAAATATTTGAACCTCTTAGAGCTCACGTAGAAGCTCCTGTAAAGATAAATTCTTTTTATCGTGGACCTAAACTAAACAAAGCTATAGGCGGCGCTAAAAAGTCACAACACATGAGTGGGCAAGCAATGGATATTGACGATACATTTGGTCACATGTCTAATGCTGATATGTATTATTGGATAAAAGATAACTTAAACTTTGACCAGTTAATATGGGAATTTGGTACAGACAAAAATCCAAACTGGTTACATGTAAGTTATGTTAACGATGAAGATAATAGAAACAGATGCTTAAAAGCTTATAAAGATTCTAACAACAAAACTAAATATAAAGTAATATGAAAACACCATTTAAAAGAAAAGGATGTGGCCCACAAAAACTAGGATCACCTATTAAACAGCAAGCAAAATCTATTTCAAAGAAAATGACTGAGACTTCAGATAAGGTTAGAGATAGCTTAAAGAAAAACTTTAGACATGACGGATCTTACGACCCAAAGTTGTTTCCTCCTATTAAGGATTACTCTGGTAAAATTGTAACTCCAGGGTATGATCCTAAAAAAGAAAAATTATATAAAAAAAACGCACAAAAAGCTTCACCAGTTAAATTTAAAGGTGCAAACTCTAAAAACTCTGACTGTTGGAAAGGGTATAAAAAAGTTGGAACAAAACCTTCACCTACAAAACCAGGTGTAACTGTAAACAACTGCGTTAAGAAATAAAACACATGCATAGTTTTTCTAAAAAATTTGTAAACAAAAGTCCTTTTAAACAGAGAAATCAGTCTACTATATTATCTGATATAGAGCATAAAAGTGAAGAGTTTTTAAATTTTCCACAAGAAAAAGCAAGAGAAAGAACTGATAATGAATTGGGTATAAAGCCAGACCTATTTGGATTAAAAGAGGAACAAAATTCTTTTCCTGATGGAGACGCTAGAAGACACTACAACGCTGGTGACGAAACATCTAGAGCAATACAAGATAAACTCAAATATTTTGGTCCTGTTACAAAAAGAATAGCTGGTATAGTAGGTTCTAATGTAGGTGGATTAATTCATGAAGCTCAAAATATAAAAGAAGGTAGACCTGTTAGAGAGTCAGTGGAAGACGCTGTTAATAATTTTGCTGGATCACTTTCTTCTGTATTCTCTAGAAAATTTAGTAAAAAACTATTTGATAAGTTTTATAAAAAAATCGCCCCTGACGGTAAAGTAAAAGATTGAAAATTATGGGATTTAAAATGAGAAAAGGCATAGGGCCAAAAGGCTTAGGGGTATCACCTTTAAAGCAAAAAGAAGAAATAAAACCTATTGAACTAGATGAAGTAGTTGTTAATGCAGTTGATAGAAATAAATTAACTCCTGATGAAAGAAAAGTTTATAGTAAGTTTTATAGAGGAAGAAATATGCAAAAATTTAAAAATCCAAACTATGATAGATCACAGCCACCAGGACCAAAAAACCAACTATATATAAAACTTAAAAATCCAGAATATATTAGAGATAGACGTTTTAAAAATTATCAAACAATATATCACGATGGTAAAAGGTTTGAAATGGACGCTTACAATGCTATTAAAATGTTTAGAGATTCTAAAGCTAACTATTCAGAAAAACCTAGCTTTTCTTCAAGGTTTGCTCCAAAAAAATTCAAACTTAAAAAAAGTGATCCTAACAAATTTAGAGGTCACGCAGGTCTTAATACAATATATGTAAGTCCTAAATCTAATATAAATACCGTTGTAGCTGAGCTTGCTCATGTTTTCCCTGGTATGAAAAAAAATATGAGTATTGCTGGAACTTTATCAAGAATAGCAAGAGGTGTAAATGAAAGAAAAATTCCTGATGAAAGTAATTATAAATCTAGTGCAGATTTTGAGTATAAAACACATACTGGTCCTAACTCTGTTGAAAGAAAATTATTAGAAAAATACGGAAGAGTTTATAAAAAATAAAAAAGGGGCTTGCGCCCCCTTTCTCTAACTAACTAACAAACTAACCATCACACGCAAGACAATCTTCGTTCATTGCTTGCTGTGCAATATCTCCACGTAAGACAGATTCTGTCCTAGTATAATATAAGGTTTTAATACCTTTTTTCCATGCTTCAAAATGAACTTTGTTAATCCACTTTGGTGTTGCTACACTAGGAAAAGCTAAGTTCAAACTAACCGACTGATCTACATATTGCTGTCTCAGTCCAGCTTGATTAACTAATTCTAGTTGATTAATTTCCTTAAAAGTCTTAAATACCTCTTTTGCTGGGATGTCATGCGCCAGAACAACATCATCAAGCTCACTAATGTTTTGCACGCTACCACCATCAGCAAGGATTTTTTCCCATGTTTCATTATTATTTATTTTAAGTTTTCTTAACAACTTAACTAAAGAAGGATTTTTACGTATAAAAGTTCCTTTAGCTGTTTGCTCTGTAAACACGTTTGCGGCCCATGGTTCTATTCCTGGCGAAACATTTCCCGAAAGCTTACTATTACTAACAGTGGGAGCAACAGCACGCAAATGAGTATTACGATAACCAGTGCCAGAACACCACAAAGGTTCACCGTATGTTTCAGCAAGAGCCATAGAAGCTCTTTCACTTTCAATTTTAATTTGACTAAAAATTTTCCTAGTTTCAAACTGAGCAAGTAAGCCCTCGAAACTGATCCCTTTTTCTTGTAAGTACGTGTGCCAGCCCAAGACTCCAAGGCCAAGCGCTCGTCCTTTGGTAGCTGAACGGACCGCGTTTTCAAATCCTCGTAAACCTTTAGCTCGTTGTATAAATTCTTCCATGACTCCATCAAGAAACCATATACTATCATAAATAAGGTTTGTACCTTTCCATTCTTCATATTTTGCTAGATTTAATGATGATAAACAGCAAACAAAGCTGTGGTTTTCATCTGTGTGTAATGTAATCTCTGAGCATATGTTTGTCATATGAACTTTTAAGCCATTGTCTTTGTAAGCATTTGGGTTTTGCTTATTTGTATTTCCTTTAAATAAAACATAAGGTTCACCAGTAGCTTTTCGTTTCTGTAAAAGTTTGCTCCATCGTTTTCTAGCTTCCTTATCTCCACTCTCAAGCTTTCGCATAAACTTATCACCGATGACTGCACATTGATGTAAGTTAAGAGATTGTCTGTTGACATCTCCTTTTGGTTCTCTAATCTCGAGCCATTCTTCAAAATCGTCATGTTCAATGTTGATATTAACTGATGCCGCTCCTCTTCTGACAGAGCCTTGATTAGTGGCAAGTATAGTTGAATCATATATTTTACAAAACGGTACAACTCCATCACTTGTTCCATTACC
>CAACVC010000219.1_pt1 | contig 13247 bp, 16 predicted proteins | sample 2381761 | NCBI WGS metagenome assembly CAACVC01 (sample SAMEA5211966, study PRJEB30684) | marine metagenome | biome: Marine; feature: Epipelagic; material: Water | collected 2015-10-15 | depth 45 m
ATCCACCACCAGCGTTTCGAACAGCTTGAGCAGTCATTACAAATTCACCATCACTTAACATCGCAGGAATATCATCCGAGGTCCCTGTTCCACGACCCACGATCTCTCCAATACGTTTAGGATGATCTTTTACATCTCCATCAGGGTGTTCTATTTGTCGACCTCCACCCTCTGCAAATCCTGTTACTTCACCTCCCTCAGCTGCTGTTGCTACAGAAGGCATATAATAACCATCAGGATTGTATCCTGTAATAGAACCAATTTGATATTGAGAAGGGTTCATTGCATATAGGTTTTCAGACGCTTCTTCTTCTTCAGGAGGATTAAAGTATTGATTATATAAGTTTTCAGCTACAGGAAGACTAGAAAGAATTCCATAAGCTGATGGACCATATTGGTACATAAAACTTGATTCTTTAGGAATGCCTAAAGATATTATTGCCTCATCTGAAATAGTATTTCCTGTTATCTCTCCCAAAGCTTTCATTTTTGAAAACTCAGGATTAATTGCTCGTTTTCTTGGATCAAGCGATGCCATAAATTTATCTCCAGCTTTACCAAAAAAACCTTTTTCAGGTGTTGGTGGAGGAGTGTTAATACCAGAAAAAGCTTCCGTCACTGTATTAGGAGTCATATTACCTACATTAATATCTCCTTGAATTGCATTAGCAAATTTTTCATTCACAGGTATATTTGTTACTTGTGGTATTTCTCTTCCTGTCACACCACTCATAAATTTTTGACCAATAGTTCCCTCTCCACCTCTTAAAGCTCCTTGAATACCTGTGGTGGCAACTTGAAGAGCTAAACTTTTTGCTATGTCAGCAGGTTTTTTTCCTGCTAATCCTTGAATACCTGCACCTAATGCTGCTTGACCTAATCGACTTGCAAGAAAAGTACCTAGTTTGCCACCGACTAAACTTCCAATTCCTGGAGCTATAAAAGGTAAAACAAAGGGAGCGATAGGAGCTACAGCTTTAGCAACACCTGTTACAGTGTCTTTAACATTTTGAAAGAAATCCCCAATCAGCGATCCGAGACCTAATTCATAAACCTGTGCGTATTCCTTTTCTTGCATAATTTTTTACTCTGGCAACGTATGTGCTCCAGCAAATACATTGGGAGCTGTTACGTGAACATCTCTTCTAATATCTGCTTCTGTTGTGTCTGTTTCTGAATTGTCAATATCTGCCTGACATTCTTCGTGTGAACTATACTCTTGACCTGTTTTAATGTTGGTGACAACAGTCTCTACTTTAGCACTATAAACAGGAATTTTTTTACCACCTATTTCGTCATAACGTAATATTTTCGGTTCATCTACAATTTTCACCATAATATAGTTTTATAGGCGAAAAGACAGTAAATCAATAGGTTTTGTTATCTAAAAGGAAGTCCTGCCCACCATATAACTAATGAGTCTCTAGTTCCTTTTGTTACTTTTGTAACTCGATGCCAAACGAAAGAAGGAAAAACAATGACCGTGCCTTTAGTTCTAAATTTTTCTTCTTTTCTAAACTCTGTTTTTCCTGAAATTGGTACAGGTATGCTAAATTCTAAGTCTCCTCCTTCATATTCTTCAGGATCGGAAAGAGTGACAGTTACAGATAGTTTTCTTATTTTACCGTGAATATTTGGAAACTCTGGTCTATTCCAAGGTCGATTAAAAGAATCCTGATGCCAATTGTAATATCCACCTTTTCTGTACTCTGTAAATTGAGACGCTTCTCCCCAGTCAAAATCAAAGTTCCATTTTGCGTTTTTATTTGCTGCCTCTACAAAAGGACTTATATAATCGTATATAAATTGTTCTGAAGTAAAAAATATTTCAGAAGTTCTATCTTTTTTTCTAAGAACGTTGTCTTCACTGACAGTTCCTTTTTCCATTTTGTATTTTTGTTTTAGAGCCAGTAACTCATCGCATTGTTCTTTAGGTAGTCCTCCTTCAAAATACCAATAAAAATCCTGTAAATTCATTAGTTAAAAGTTAATCTAAAGTTCCCTGCAACTGTGGTTGCATTACTTGTTTTTTTAACACAGTGTTCAAGAAAACTTGGAAACACAATAATTTGATTCTCGCGACATTCTGGCATATAAAATTCTCCTCCCATAATATCTTGTTTTTTATCACATGAAAAGTAATAAGCTCCTAATAGATGTCTAAAAGGACTTAAAAAAACTGTTCTAGATTCTTTTATTTTTTTGTAAATTATAAAAGAAAAATCTGAATTAGGATGAGTATGTGCCTCTTGGAAATCAAATTCTTCATAATGATTTTCCCAAATATGCTGTAACTCTACAGTATAAGGAGAAGTTATTTTTTCATCTAACAGTTTAACAATGGTTTGATAAAGATACTGAACAGCTTCTTTGTCTATAATGTTCTTTGAATCAAAGTTAGTCTTAATATCTGATAAAAAAGTAGGACTAGATTCTTTGTTTTTAATTTCTATTTTCGATGCCTCTATGTTTCCTATCCATATAGGAATAGAGAATAAATCAATTTTCATTACTGTTGTTGTTTGACCTCTAATACTGATATGTCAGATGTTAGATCCGTGGTCGATGCTTGAATTTTTAGTGAGTCACCCGCCTCATAAACAAAAGGTCCATTAAGCTGTTGTGTAGAACCATGCGCAACGTCAATATCATTAATCTCAATATCAGTTGTCCCATTGTTATGGGTTATTTTTGCGTTAACCGTTCCTGATCCTGAGTCATTGTGAAGGACAATTGTCTTAACAATAAATGTAGAAACAGGTGTTGGAGGTGTGGCTGCTACATTTGCAGTGGGCACTGTAAAGATAGTTATAAGATTAGTATTAGCTGCCTTTTGTGTAAATCTTCTAAATACGTCAGCCATTTAATTTAAAAACCAAGATCTTCTTGTGGCCTCCTCTTGTGTGTCTTGTGTATATTGAGTGTTAAGTTGTTGAATTAACTCTTCCAACTGTCTAATTAGTTCTGCTGATTGAGCTGAGTCATACTCAGGTCTTGGATCTGGAAATCTTTGTAATGTTAATTTTGCCATAGCTCAATATATGATATTTTTTTTATTAAATCCATATTTCTCCCTCTTTTAGTTCTTCTCCTATATCAGGTCTTACTGACACCTTTAGTTCTTTTTCTTCATCAAAAAATACGGAATCCTCAATAGTGTAATATAAGATTTTACTGGTGTCATTAATAAGATTAATTTCTTCGTTTATTCTCACTTCTTGAAGTATCCATTCTCTTTTTTTCTTAAGAATGAGTGTAAGTAATCCTGGAGTCAATGCAATAAAAGATTTTGGCTTCATTTTAATAAACTTGAGATCACCATAATGAACTTGTATGTTCTCGTAGTTTGTTCTTTTATAAGGCTGATTTTTCCAGTGATTTAGAACATTTAAAGGATTCATTATTTCAAATATAATTCATTGCCAAATACTAATCCATCTAGTTCGCTGTTATTTAATATATCCAGAGCATTTGATTTATGTGATGCTATAGGTTTTCCATTTATGTTTAAGCTAGTATTCAATAAAGTATCGCATTCTGTATCAACATAAAATTGTTCTATTAAATCTTTAAATAAAGAAGAATTATACAAGGTTTGATGACGACAAGTATTATCTACGTGAGCAATAGCGGGATATTTCTTTGAGTTAATTGGATAAGCAAACAGCATATAGTCGCTTCTATTATATGATTTATTAATAGTAGATGATCCAAAAGGTCTAAAGTCTTCTCTTTTTTTAATTTTATTAACTTTGTTTTTCATCTCTCTATCTCTAGGATCAGCCAGTATTGATCTATTACCCAATGCTCTAGGACCTATTTCACCATTACCTTGATACCATCCTATTATCTTTTGTTGCTTTAATAGCTCGGATGTTTTTTTAATTAAGCTAATATTAGGAGGTATGCTAGGTTGTTCATCACTTTGACAATAAGGAAAATTATCTAATTTAAGTTTAGGTAAATTGTGTTTTATCCTCAAATACTCTAATGCTCCTAACGAAAGTCCTTCATCACCACAATGAGGTGGAATAATAATGTTTTTGAAATATTTTTTAATCTTTGTATTCCAACAAACATTTAAGGCAACTCCTCCTGAAAAACAAAAAACTTCATTTTTTGAAAAAAATCTTTTCATGAATTCTATTAAAATATCTGCTGTATATTCATGTATGGTTCTTAACCAGTCTTGTTTACTTTTGTCTAGGCCATAATAAATATTAAAAATATGACCTGTTTCCTCTATCTTAAATTTTTTTAGAAAATTAATTAGTTCTTGATCAATGTTTCCATAACTTTGAAGAGACATTATCTTGCCAGCTATATCTAAATAATGTCCCTGTAAATCAAAATGTTTACCAATCTCAGACATCTCTAATCCAATAGAGCCATTTTGTTTGACCGATCCCTCACTGATTAACTTATTATTTCTAAATACACTCCAACATCTGTCGTAATCTCCAAAGCCATCCATAACCACTCCATTTAGATTGATAGAATCACACAAAGGAAAACAGCTTAAATGATGTGCATAATGATGATTTAGTCTGGTAACTTTACAATTTGCAGGAAAATCAATCTCAATTGAGGGATAAAACCAATCCTCTCTCGTACTTAAGTCATATAACCATGGGTCAAAAACAATAGCTATTTCGTCTAATACTTTAGAGTTAATATTCCATTGTTCAAAAATAATTTGTTCCCATTCTTGTAAATGATTAACTCCATGATGTTTAATCTGATATTTTCTTTCAGTCTTTAAATAATGAACTTTCTCACCGTCAAAGTAACTAAAATTACTATCGTGTTCACAGATTCTAATTCCTAGTAGTTTCACTGAAGATAGTTTTTAATATGCTCCTATGCTTACTATAACTCTTGGGCAAAGTGGAATTGCTGAATGATAAGTACCAGGAGGAATGTATAACAAATCTCCTTTTTCCATTAAAAGGCTATCAAAGTTATCTACAGTAGCATAAATGTTATAAACAACTCTTCCGAAGGTACATAATAAAAAAACTCCCTCATGATCCTCATGAGTTTTTGCTACACCAAATTTATTAATAGAAGCAAAGATATGAGTATTTATTTTTTTATTTGGACAATTAAAGTGAGAAGTTACTTTATCCTGAATATCTTTAAGTTCTTCAAACTTATTCAAGTCTGTTATTTGAATTCTACAATCTTCTACTGTACTAGATTTTTCAGAAAAATCTAAGTAATGAACTGTTTTGTTAAAATCTATTTCTTGCTGTAATGTAAAAAAATTTTTAAAGAAATAAGGTTTTGAAAAACTAAAGTTACTTGTGTCTATATTTTTATTTATTTCTAACAGTATTATCTCCTACCGTCTGGTTGAACATCAAAACGTTGTGTTCCGAGCCTCCATGAAGTGCCCGTAGTATTAGAAACAACATTGACAGTGAATTCCCTACCTCGACCTCGTAAACTCACAAAATCAGTTGTGTCAGTAAAGGTTGCTGTTTTTATTGTGCTTGTACTTGTATTAGGATAGTATTTAAATTCTAATTTCATATTTAATGTTCCTGATTGATTTTGAATATCAGGAATTAATTTCTGCACATAAAGTATATCATTACCTTCGCCTATTTCAACTGATCCAGATTTTACAAAAGCAGTCATAGCTTCTCCATCAGCATCATTACCTGTTTCATGTAAATACATTTGAGTAGCACCGTCTGTTAGTCCTAAAATTGTCTCATTATTAGCTGTGGTCGTTTGCAGATAATCTGTTCCAATTGGATTAGAATAGACCTCTCTGTCTATCCATGTTGTTCTATCTAAAGTTCCTGTCCACCAAGTTTGTTCTAGGTAATTATAAGCAACAACAGCATTAACTATATCTGATCCTGTTCTGGGATAAAACCACATAACCTCGTTAAATTCTCCATTGTGACCTACAAAAGCATTTTCTGCTGATGTGATGTTTAAGTTATCGAAAACAAATTGTTCCACGGTGCACGGTAATTTTTTAACTGTACCATCAAATAGAAAGAATGAGTCTTGAGACATCCAATAAGCAACACCATTTAAATCAAGACCTGCGTGACTACCAACAATTCCACAGTTTTGACCTAATTGACGTAAACCAAAAGTAAAAGGTGGACCGATAAATTGCATTGAGTGTAATGATGTATCTGTCCAAACAAGTATCTGTCCTCTTGATCTTTCTGCTGCTCTTATTCTGGATCCATCAGCAATTCTTAAAGATCCTGCTGTGTTTTCTGCTGTTGGTTGATATGTGGTGATATTTTCTTGATCAGAAAATCTAATTAGTAAATCATCTTGTGAGGTTGTTGTGCCAATAGTATTTTCTGTTCCCATAAAAACTAAGTGTCGATCAGGTGTTGAAACTAAACTTAATCTTGATGCTGTTGGTGCACCAGATATTGCAGTAGCTCTTGTGCTTACACCTGATGAAGTGTCCCATTTAAAAGCTCCGCCATTTAAAGCTGTTGCAATGAGATCTTCACCAAAGTTGTCCAATGACCATTGTCTTGCTTCTAATGTTACATTTGATGTTGATCTAGGTGTGCCCCATGTTGAAGCTCCCCATGTATCTGTGCCCCAACCAAAAGCTGAAGTAGATATCTCAGGACCGATACTTATTTGATAATTCATATTACCTGTACCGCCTCCACCTGACGTAGACCCAGAGGCAGTGCTAGTGTGTGTTACTACATAAGCCGCTGTGTTAACTATAGAAGTAATTTCAAATTCTTGATTCATATCAAGACCATCAATAGCTGAAAAAGAATCAAAGGTTACAAAGTCTCCTTTGGAGGCTCCATGATCAGTATCACTGACTACTACAGAAGTAGTTGCATTGGTGGTAAAAGGATTTGTTCTTGCTTGAGTTCTTCTAATAGGAGTAATGTCGTAAGCTAGCCCCTCTTCTAAAACATATAATTTTCTATCTGTGCCAATTGCGTTGTATCGTGTGCCATCTAAGGCTACCCAAGCATGTTGATCACGAGCCACGCCCACCAAAGTTGTAGAAATAAACTTCTCCCATCCTTTGATCTTTTGTGGCAATCCTTGAAAAAAGCGTACATTATCACCGTCTGTCCACTTGCCTTCGCCTGTGTAGTCGGTTACTTCTTTATTGATGCCGGGGGCTGGTCTAAAATTAACTAAGGGCATTATGCCAATATACTACTGATTTTCACAAAATCTATATTAAATTAAGATTGATGTTTACCCTTACTTTTTCGTCTGTTTGTGCAACACTAGCGTGCTCAAGAGATCCATCAAAAAGTAACATAGTGTTTTCAACTGATGGGTGTTTTGTTCCATCTTTGAAAAGCGTGTAACCATTATTTGTATTAATCGTAAATAAAGCCACCGTATGACGATAACTTTGATCTATGTGAAAACCGTTTGGAACTGGTTCTGTTTTTCTTGTATAAAGATTTGCTCTTGCTCTAACTAAATTATTAAAAGTCAATTTTCCTAACAAAGGATTAACTATTTTATGACACCAAGAACTTCTAGAACTTTCAAATTCATAAAAATTATGATTGAAATAAAAATCAATGTCGTCTTGATCAGACGCAACAGCGCTACTGTAATACCAAGGAAAATCTAAACTAAGAAGATCGTTTTTTATTTTTAAAAAAACATCTTCAGGTAAAAAATTATCTATAACATTCATTAGTCTTTTTTAGCTACCAAAGATCCTACATGACCTTTAAATGCTCTATTACCAAAATGTGTAAGAGGCATTGCTAAATCAGCCCAAATCTCACCACCACACTCTTGCCATAATCTAGAAAAATAATAGTCTTCTGATAGATATCTTTTTTGTGGCTGACCTTGTTTTGTTTTTGTTTCATAAGGACCCACTGCAAATAGGTCATAACAGTTGTCAGATTTAAAGTATCCTCCATTAACTATTTGATCAGACTCATATTTTCGCTCTGGAAATTTTTTCATCATAGTACGAAACACTTCTCTTTTTACTAACATCATACCTGTGGCTGCTTCATTAACTTTAAAAAATCCATTTTCTCCTTTAAGGTTTGATGGATCATCGAAGTTAACATTATATCCTAAAGCTCTAGCCTCTAAATCATCTGGTGTTGCATTAGGATGGTCTTCTAATATCTGTTTCATTTTTTCCAAATACAAATGTTTTCGAGGATAAATACCACACACAACATCTTTGTCAGCACACAGAAGTCTTTCAACATTTTGCCATTGAAAACCGATGTCAGCGTCTATAAACAATAAATGTGTTGCCACATAATCTTTTTCATCCATCATCATAGAAACAATAGTATTTCGTGCTCGTGTAATTAAACTCTCATTACCCATAGATTGAAATCTAAGTCCTACTTTTTTTGCCATGCTCCATTGTTGTAACTCCAATAATCCATGAACTGTAGCCTCTGAAAGCATTCCTCCATACATAGGCATTCCTAAATATATCTTAAAATCTTTGTCTTTTAATTCTTCTGGTTTAATCATTTTTTAACTCCTCTATAAACAGCCGGTAATCCAATCATTGGTTTATTGTCTAAATGATGTTCCTTGGCATAAGGCCCTTCGCTATCTACGTAATGACAAAAAACTTGTCCGATTTCATATCCACCAAAAGGTTCTCTCCAGTGGTCCACTTCACACCCTTTATAAACAAGCATGTCTCCAGGGGTTAAATCTACTTTTATTCCCTCTTTACTTTCATCTCCTGTTGCGTCCAAATAAATTGGCCAAGAGTCTCCACCTAAATTTATAGTACAAGATATCTCACAGGAAGGTCTGTCTTTATGTCTACGAAGAACATCTCCATATTTATATATTCTGGCATAAGTGTATGAAGGAAGAAGATCAATTCCTGTCACTTGTTTCATGATTGGAACTATTCTCACTGAAATAGTTTCCATGGCTAAATCTGCATAATGAGAATAAGTATTAGGAATTTGAGGATCGCTCCAATATCCCCAAGACTGATCCTCACTGGATAAAAAATCTGTTTTAAGTAAATGCTCTGCTACTTTTCTTTTATTTTGAAAATAATTATAAATAAAACTTGCTAAATCTTTAGACAAAGCATCTGTCACAATAATATATTTATTTTGTTTAAAAAATTCAGTTACTGTTTGTGTTTGTGTTTGTTCCATTATTCTCCTTTATTAAAACTATACCAACCTGTGACTATATATTTTGAGTTAAGTTCACTAACCATACCTCTGTGAGTATGGGTCCAATAAGCAGGCCATATTAAAGTTAGTCCTTTTTTTGCTTCGGTTTTTATTTTTTGATATTTAAATTCTGTTCCACCATCAGGAACATCATTTAAGTATGTCATAAAAACTAAGTTTCTATTCCATCCATTAACGCCTGTTCCATTTGACTCAAAATGATACTTAAAAAATCCTTCCTTAGGCTTATAATATTGAATGTTCATTGATTCATTCATTCTAAAAAAATATTGTTGATCTGCGTGAGGATATTTTTTTAGATATTTATCTAAGATGGAGTTTAAGTAGTGTTTATAAAGTCCTACGTGACCATCAAAATTTCCTGGTGAAATTGCTAAGTCAGTGCTTAATTTTATATCCGAACGTATTTCTGGTGCTTTTATTGTGCCAACTTTACACTCTCCTTGAACTTGATATTCTTTATTAAATTTAAAATAAGATAAAAGTTTATCACAAATTTCTTCAGGCATGTACCATGCCCCCATTAAGGTTATTTCATCAAAGTAATATTCTTTTAAATCGTTAGGATCGATGTCTTGCATTTCTTAGTAGTTAGATAATACTAAAAAATTTCTTTTTGTCTACTCAACATTAGGAGAACCTAATACCCAACCATTACCGTTGGCTGTGTACTCATCATCACTCCAATAATAATGTCCTGTGCATACACCATTTTCATCGTAAACATCGTCTGGAATAGGTAGATTGGGTGCTTCCCAATCACAAGTAGTTTCATTTAATGTCCATGTTGTATACGGTTGAGGCATTATAAAAGCGTCTCTTGATGAGTCGTAGCTATCTCCTACGTTAGGATAATTTTTTCTAAAGGTTGAGTTGTAAGAACATTGCTTCCATGTTTTACCTTCACCATATATAGTATTTAAAAAAGCAATTCCTAAAGATTCTTGTTCGACATTGTTTTCATCAAGTAGTTCATTATTGTGAACTACCACTACTTGTAAAACAACATTGTTTTCATCTAATTCTGCAAAATGTGCCATAACTACGCTGTATAACTTCCTGATCCTGTAAATTTCATTATTGTGTTTGAACCTGAGGTGTTAACTGTTGGAGAACCTGTTGTAGTTCCTGTATAACCTGAACTTGGAACTTGAATAAACACAACTCCACTTCCTCCAGCAGAAGTTGGTGATCTTCGACCTGTTCCACCTCCACCACCACCAGTGTTTGCCTGACCGTGGTTACTAGGACCATTATTTGATCCTCTTTGTCCCCCTGGGCCACCACCACCAGAACCACCTGGTTTTGAGTTATAAGAGTCTCCACCACCAGAACCACCACCACCTGCGAAAGTTCCAAAAGGTGAACTTGATCCGTTTCCACCCTGAGTAGCTGTGCCACCTGCGTTAGCTGCACCTCCACCAGAACCACCTGCGAAAGGGTTTGGAGCACCAGAACCACCATTATTTCCTTGACCAGAAGAACCAGAACCACCGCCAGATTGAGCGCCACCGCCCCCACCAGAACCACCTGGTCCACCACCAACGCCATAGTTGCCACCGAATCCTCCACCTGTACTGTTGATACTAACGCCAGTACCACTGAGGCTAGATGTAGAGCCCGATGATCCGTTTCCTGAAGGACCATTAGCGCCTGTATTATTATTTATTCCACCTCCGCCACCAACAGATACGTTGTAAGTAGCGCCTGGAGTTAATTGTTCAGAAGAAGAGTATCTATATCCACCTGCTCCACCTGCTCCACCAATATCGACGCCTCCACTTGCTCCACCTGCAACAACCAAGATTTGAGCTTCTACAGTGCTTGCTTTTCCTTGAAGATTGCTCATGGCGATTGCACCTGAAGGCACATCTGCTAAACCTCTGACTTCAGAGGATCCCATATTTATTTGAGCTGAGGGAGAATTTCCTAATTCTGCGTTGACATCAGAAAGACCAATTTGACCAGTAGGTGTTGGCATAATTAATTTCCTTTCTTAAGATCGTTAACCTGAGTTTGTAAGTCCTTTACACATTCGATTAGTAGAGCACATAGACGATCATATTTAACGGCTTTAACTCCGTCAGGTCTTGTGCCTACGACCTCTGGTAAAACTTTTTCAACATCTTGAGCGATAACACCTACATCTGTTCTACGAACAAAATAGCCATCTTCTCCACCTTTGGAATCAATAAAGGATTGTTTCCAATCAAATAAAACTCCATTTAAATTTTGTACTTTATCCATAGGGGAAGATATGTTGTGAATATTTTCTTTTAAAGAAACGTCTGAGGAATAAAAAGCAGTAATATCATTTGTAGCTCTAATTTCTCCACTTGTTCCTGATGCTGCTGTTGCAACACCAAAAGAATCAAATTGTACATCAGAACCAGTTCCTAGTCCTAAAGAGGTTCTCATAGTTGCTCCTGTTTCTAAAACAAAGTTTGAACCATCACCTACAATAATACCACTATCTGTAACAGCTAAACCTGCAACGTCTTGAAGTTGTGCATCTAGACGAGCGTTAGGAACTGTTCCTGATCCTAAGTTAGATGCATTCAGTGCAGTTAAATTTACACCTGAAGCTGCGGGTAAAGTTGCAGGGAATCTAGCGTCTGGTAAAGTTCCAGCTCCTAGCGCTCCTGCGTCTGTGGATGAAATAATCTCTACATTATAATTTGATGCACCATCACAAAATACTGTTGTCTTTGCACCTTGAGTAATAACAACACCATTTGCTGTATGACCTGTTGCTGCGATAGTTAAAGTTTGAGATCCAGAAGTGTTATTAAAAAAGTTATATTCGCTTTCTACTGCTGGAATAAACACAACGATATCGCCTGTAAGAGCACCATTTAAATCAATTGTTTTATTGGAAGATTCCGCAGTGTCTGATGCATTAGCTGTTGAAAGTGTTATATTCGCTGAACCTGCAACTGATTTAGATAAAAAACCTGCTGCAAAAGCGTCTATAACTTCTAAATTGTTATTAGTATTTGTACCCCATGTATTGGCATTGGCGCCTGTGGCCATTATTTCTAATTTAAGTCTGTCTGAATATGTACTTGCCATTTTTAAACCTCTCTAAAATATATCTTTTTTTGTTATTCAAGCAACACTTTTTATGCTGCATCTACCTCTGTCCAAGTATTACTTGCTCCTGTTACTACATTTGCCCAAGGTGTTGCAAATGGGTTTCCTGTGACTATTGATAAATCAACACCTGTCACATTGACTGTGGCTCCTGCTCCCACTGTAGCTGTGCCTTCTGCAAAAGATAAGGCTACTGTTGAGACACTTACAATAACTCCTGTACCTACCTCTACAGTTTCAGTGCCTAAAGCTGAGGTCATACTTAGACTGCCAAGAGTGACTAGAGCATCGGCTTCTGCAACAGCAGTTCCTAGAGCTGAGGTCATAGTAACTGGAACAGGATCTACTTGTGTAAATATTTCAATAACTGGAGTACCAATAGCAAAGTCTAGTTGGTCAGAAGGTGCTATTACTGCAGCACTTCCCTCACCAGAAACAGTCGCTCCTGATAATGCGACACCTATTGTTAAACTATCTAAAGTTTCTACTGCCGTTCCTGTTTGAGATGTTGTGCCAAGAGCACTTGTCATCTCTAGTCCAGTAGCACTGACTATTACACCTGATCCTACTTCAACTGTAGGAGTGCCTAACGCAGTAGACATCGTAACGCTACTGACGTTGGTAATAAATTCTATATTCTCATTCCATGCAAAAGATCCCCATGTAGATCTTCCCCAACCTGCATCAACAGAACCTGTTGCTACTTCTGTGCCTATTCCAAAAGAAGTTGATAAACTTCCAAGAACGACACCCGCTCCTTCTCCAATTAAGACTCCTGATAATTGTGTCTCGAATGAAACACCTGTAGGGAACGTAACATTTTCAGGTTCACCTACTGCAGTGCCTAAAGCACTGGTCATAGATAAAGTTGAAACGGCTACTACTGCATCGGCAACAACAGACTCAGTTCCTAAAGCTGTTGTTGTTGATAGTCCAGTAACAGATACTGTAATTGAGCTTTGTTGGCCC
>CAACVC010000220.1_pt1 | contig 13138 bp, 9 predicted proteins | sample 2381761 | NCBI WGS metagenome assembly CAACVC01 (sample SAMEA5211966, study PRJEB30684) | marine metagenome | biome: Marine; feature: Epipelagic; material: Water | collected 2015-10-15 | depth 45 m
TATCTCACCTAATAACTTCAATGTTATCTTTAGGTGCAGTACAAATCGATGGTGATGCTGCAAGAGTACAACTTTGTACAGAATAATAACTAAAAGGAAAATATAATATGGCATACGCAACTGACAATCCTATCAAAAAGGTAGCTCAGATGAGTGGCAATTCTCTTTGGTTTTATACTGACGGAGATGCAACTTCATCTATAGTAGGTAGTGGTTACTTCAATTCAGCTTACGCTGAGCTAAAACAAGGTGATATGATCCTTGTTGCAGCTGGTGTAGGTGGCACTATGGAGTCTGACTTAATAGTCGTTACTTCAGCAACTGGTGCAGCAACTGTTACTACATCAAAATTAGCATAGTCTAATTTCAATTTAGGGGGAGCAATCCCCCTAGATTACAATTTAAAAAATTATGGCAACAACAAGTATAGACATATGTGCAAGAGCTTTGGTAATGATAGGTGCAAGTCCTATTTCATCTTTTTCAGATGGAAGTACCGAAGCATTAGTTGCATCTAATGTTTATACAGATGTTACAGAAGCTTCATTAACAAGACACAGATGGAGATTTGCCACAACACAAGCATCATTATCATTATTAACTAATACACCAACAGGAAGATATGATTATGCATATCAAATGCCAACAAGTCCTGAAGTATTACAAGTTATTTCAGTAACTGTTAATGATTATGTTATACCTTATTCAAGATACCAAGATTACATTTATGTAAATAGCTATGGTTCAACAAGCACACTTGTTATGGATTATATTTACAAAGTTGATGAATCTTATTTTCCACCACATTTTAGATTAGCATTAGAATACGAATTAGCTGCTGTATTTGCAGGTTCTGTTGCTAGAGATTCAGCAATGATTAAACAATTTAAAGAATTAGCTGAAAGACAATTTCTTGTAGCTAAAAACATTGATTCAGCAGAAACAACTTCAAAAGTTTTAGACACAACTAGATTTATTAACTTAAGAAGATCTACAAGAACGGATGGATAATGGGAAGAACATTAAGAACGGTAATTACTAATTTTTCTTCTGGTGAGCTTAGTCCTTTATTAGCAAATAGAACAGATGTTCAATCATACTTTCAAGGTGCTAAAGAATGTAAAAATTTTGCATTATTAGCAGAAGGTGGTTTAATGAGAAGACCAGGTACTTCTTATTTAGCATCACTACCTGCAGAATGTAGAATTATTCCATTTATATTTTCTGATGATGAAGTAGCTATTGTTGTATTATCTAATAACAGAATGGATGTATATAATACATCTGGTTCAGCTATTACATCAAACTACACTACCAATTGTAATTGGATTACAGCAGAATTATTTGAATTAAATTTTGCACAATTTGGAGATACTATTTTTATTACTCATAGAAATAGACCAACAAGAGAAATATTTAGAGAAAGTGCAACTTCATTTATTGTAAGAGAATTTGAGTTTCAAACTCATTCTTCTGGTTATCCTGTTTATGAGCCATATTATAAATATGCTCCATCAGCAACAACTATTGGAACATCTGGCACATCAGGTTCGGTAACAGTTACAGCAAGTGCTAATACATTTACAGCATCATGGGTAGGAGTACGAATACGAAAAGATAAAAAAACTATGACTATAACTGCATATACAAATGCAACAACAGTTACAGCTACAGTTAATGAAACTCTTGCAAATACAACTGCAACAACTGACTGGGATGAACAGTCTATTTCTACTTTAAGAGGTTATCCTCAAGCAGTTACTTTTCATGCAAACAGATTATGGTTTGGTGGATTATATTCTAAACCTGCAAATGTACTTGCTTCTAAAATATCTGAGTATTTTAATTTTGATGTTGATGACGCAGATTCAGCAGATGCTATAGATATAGATATATCAGGCGACCAAGTTAACGAAGTTAGACATATGTTATCTGGTAAAGACTTACAAATATTTACAGATGGTGGAGAATACTATGTTCCTGTTGCTTCTGATAATACTATTACACAAGCGAACATAAGTATTAAACGACAATCACCATATGGAATATCTAGAACAGCTCCTCAGATGTTTGACCAAGCAGCAGGATTTTGTCAAAAAAATGGTAAAACAATTAGAGAGTTTGTTTATTCAGATTTAGAAGATGGATACAAATCTACTTCAGTTTCTATTCTTGCAGGACATTTAATAGATAGCCCAAAAGAAATAGCTATCCTAAAAGGTAACTTAACAAGACCAGAACAATATGCTTTTTTCTTAAATAGTGGAACATCACACGCAGGTAAGTTATCTGTATTTCATTCTGTAAGAGATGAAAAAATAGCAGGGTGGGTACAATGGTCAACAAGATCTGGAGATACTTTTCAATCAATAGCAGCTCTTAACGAAAATTTAATTGTTGTTGGTAAAAGATCATTAAATGGTTCTACTGTTTATACATTAGAAAAATTTGCAGATGATGATAGTACAACACTTGATTGCCAAACAACTTCTACATTAAATCAAAAAGGCACACCTTTAGTTGATGGAGCTTCTCAATCCGGAACAACATTAATTGTAGATGGATTTACTTCTGCACCTAAAGTTAATGAAGCATTTACAATTGCAGGAAATGCAACTGAATACACTATTCAATCTTTAGTAGATAATGGAAGTGGAGAATATAGTTTAACACTTGATAAAACTTTAGCAGCAAGTCCAGCAAATAATGCAGCAATAACTTTAACAAAAGGTTTTTTACATACAGTAAATGGAATTTATACAAACGAGTCTATTAATGTAGTTGAAGGTAATAGTTCAATTGGAACATTTACAGTATCAGGTTCAGATACAATTACATTAGTTAATGCACCAAAAGCTACAGCTTTAAAAGTAGGATTTAATTTTATTCCTATTGTAGAAACTATGCCAATAGATAAAGAATTACCAGAAGGCCCATTAACAGGTCTTCCAAGAAGAATATCAAGAGCCATTGTTGATTTAAATTCAACTTTAGACATGACTATTAAAGGGGCAGACAGCACCTCTAAATCTTTAGTAGTACAGCAAGTTAATTTTTCAGGTGGCTCTGACCTAGTTCCTGTAACAGAAAAAAAAGAATTTTTCTTTTTAGGTTACAACAAAAGTCCAACAATAACAATTTCTCAAGATGATCCTTTACCTATGAAAATCTTGGGTATGAGTGTGGAGGTAGTTTTTGCATGAGTGCTGATCCAGTAACTATGTTTGTCCTCCAAGCAACTAAAATTGTTATGGATAATAAAGCTTCTAAAAAACAAGGTGAGCTTGAAAGACAAAGATTTGAATTAAAAAAAGAACAAGCAGCTAGAATAGCTAAAGAACAAGAAGAAGATAGAATTAATGATCTTAGAATGGCTAAAGCTCACAACTTAGCTGTTGCTGCAGGTGCAGGTTATTCAGATGACAGTAGAGGATTTTTAAATGTTCAAGAACAACAAGATACAAAAGCAGATAAAGATATAGCTAGAATTAGATTAAATGTTTCAAGTGAAATTAATGAATATTCTTTAGCTCAACAACAATCTGCAACTAAAAGAAAAAACGACATATTTGGTGGTTGGTTACAAATAGCAAGTGCTGGAGTAGAGGCCAAATATAAAAAGGATACTTATGACAGCTAATATTTTAACAATATTTTTTTTTGGAGTTTTATATTAATGGCTTTAGATACTGGTAAAAAACAAATAAAAATAGCAAGAACTATTGGTGAAATACCTTATGTAGAAGCCAAAAGTAAATTTAGTATTGCTGTAGATTCATTTGCACCAACTTTAAATAGGATGCAAAATGAACATGCTGCAACAGCACAAGCTAATTATTTTCAAAAATTTCAAATTGAAACTAGAGATTATTTTTTAAATTTATCTAACGATGAAGAAATTAAAAATAATCCTGAATTAATGAAAGCAGCTGTAGATACTTACAGTAAAGAATTATTACAAAAAGTACCACCTGCATACAAAATACAAGCTAATGCTATGTTATCTGGTGCATCAACTAATTTAGTTTTAAACGCATCTAATAATAGAATGAGTAAAGATGAAGCTAATTTTGAATTTCTTAATAATGAAATATGGAAAACAAATAATACTAATGCTGAATTTGCAATAAGTACAGCAGCTGACATACCTGAAATGAATTTAGCTATAACTGGTATTAACGATAAAACTACTAAAGCTATATTAACATTAAATGAACAATCTCATAGTGATTACGAATTGTTAGTTAAAAAAGGATCTAAAGAAACTAGATCAGATAAAGTTCATATGAAAAATATTACAGATTCTACTAAAGCATTACATATATCAAATGGTTTTCATATGATGAGAGCTATTGGTGATGAAGCTAAAGCTTTAGAATGGTTAAACTTATTAGCTAACAATAAAAACCCTAATGCTATTACTGATAAAGAAATACAGGATAACCCAATATTTAAAATATATCAAAATCAATTAAAAGATGATGATACTAGAAATGAAATAGTAGATGCTATTTTAGCTAGATGGAAAGATTTTAAAAAAGATAGATTTTCTAAAACAGGTAATTCTAAAAAAATTCATTTAGATCCATACTATGAACCTAATGCTTTAATGTCATGGGAAAATTTTCAAGGTAGTGATAAAAGTGGACATGACGTTGCAATGTCAATTCCTAATATGGAATTTGGATCTGAAAAATATAATAAAATTGTAGAAGATACTAATTACAGAAACAGCATACAAGCTAAAGTAAGTAAATTTATTCAAGGTGGTAAACTTATTGACTTTGAAAGTGAACAGGAAAAATCAGATATTGCATCAGCTATATTAGCAAACTTTGGTATTCACGATATTCAAATGGGTATGGTTAATGGTGAATTTACTGAAAGCTTTATAACAGCTACAAATCTTTTATCTGAATTAAATGTATTTCCAGATGAGTTTAAAAACTATTTAAAAATAGATGGTGCTGGATCTTACGAAAAACCTGAAGTGTTAATGCAATTAAAAGAAAAAATATTAGCTTATAATTATTTAACATCTAATGAGTTATTTCCTAATTGGGGTGGAGCTGATCCTTTTCTTAAATGGGCAGCAGAACAAGGTATTGTTAATAGAGATGATATTGTAGCTGGTGAAATTTTAAATAGTTATAAAGATATTAATTGGGAAACTAGATACGATAATATTACCCAATCATTTAATGATGGTAGAGAAACTCATTTTATGGGTATGTTTATGTACGACAAAGTAAACAGCAAACTTAAAAAAGATTTATTTTCACCTCATGCAATTGTTAAATTAATGATGGATAAAGAAAATCCTTATCATAAACATTTATTATCTGACACTAGTACATGGCTTACTTCAGATCCTATGAAAGTATTACCAGCTCATGCAAAATTAACATTTGAAAAAATGTTTATTAATGAAATGACATTAATGTCAAATTCAGATGATTTTGATGTTTGGGCTAAAGAAAATAAAGGTTTAAGAAATAAAGCATGGAACAGAACATTACAAAGACTTAAAGATGAAAATTGGGGAGTTAATACTCATACATCTGATGGTGTACCTAAACTTGTTAAAGAACCTTTCCATTTAAACAAAGGATCATTTAGCAATAATGATGTTTATGCAGCTTTAAATAAAGATTTTCATTTATTAGATAAAGATGAACAAATGTCAAAATGGGGAACTAACAATTGGAATGAAGTTATAGATAGATATTTTAAACCTTACGCAGATAACAACAATGGCCCAATAAAATTAGCTTTAGATAATGATGGTACTAATAATTATAAATTAACTATTCACGCAGGAGCTGATGCTATTACTTTACAAGAAAATTTTGAACCTCATAGATGGGATAGTGTAATAGATAAAGATGCACCTTCTAGTGCAACACAAGTTGTTAATCATAGTGCTGATTTAATGTTTAAAGAATTTCAAAAAACAGATCTTTATAAAAATTTAGATAAAGACAAATCACTATTAGCAGAAAAATTTATTTATGGTGCTATGCGTATGAGTACACAATTAGGAGATTGGAGATGGTATCCAGATATTCCAGGTTTAGATGATGTACCTATGGAAATAAGACCATTTTATTTTATAGCTAAAGCATTAGGACATGATGGAGATCTTAGAGAATTAAGAACTACATTTGAAACAATGGCTGCAATTAAAGGTGAAAGTTTATCTTTTGTTAAAAAAATTAATATGAACAGAAAAATAAACGATACAGAATCTGCAGTTGAAGCATTATTTCCACCACACAAAATGCCATTTACTAAAAATAATATGGATCTACATTTTAGAACTTGGGTTACTGAAAACTATAAAGATGAAAGCAAAGCATTAACACATAGAACTAATAACTGGGGAGCTGTATCTTCAGCTGACTGGGATGGTGAAATGGATATTAAATACAATAGAGATAGTAGAAAATTTGCAGTATTTTCTCATCCTAAAAATAGTATTAGAGCTGCAGTTAAAACAATTATAAACCATTCGTCATTAACAGCATCATTAAATAAAATAGATACACGATATGGAGATAATCCTAGCATTGAAGAAATACTTACAATGTATGCTCAAGATACTAGCTCATATTTAAGAGCTTTAGATCAACATACAAGTTTTGAAAAAACAGACAAAATAGATTTAATGGATTCTAATCAAATGCATAAACTATTAAAATTTATAGTTAAACATGAAATGGGTCATGAGTATTATAAAGAAAATTTTGGCACATCTAATGCATACGTTGATAATGTTATTATCCAAGGTTACAACGAAGCTATATATTCTTACAATGGTGAATTAGGTAAACTCTAATGGGAGTATTCTACCCTCAACCAATATCGTTAAATGATATTGAAAGAAAAAAAGCAGAAAATAATAAAGTAGTTGATTATAGTGTAACTGATTGGTGGGATGGTTTTAAAGAAGAAAACCTACCAATGCTTTTATACCAAAAAATGAATGATGATTCAGATTTTCCTGCAGAGGAAAATTATAATCCATCTAGTGATCCTCAGTTAAAAGGATACGAAGATTTTATGCATCATTTTTATTTTAGTAAAAGCCAAGCAGAAACAACAGCTTTAATAAACAAAATGAAAGCAGGACATTCAATTAATAAAGAATCTCCTTGGTATCATTTAGGTAGAATAACAGGAGCTTTTGCAGATCCATCAATGTTATTATTATTACCTAAAGTACCTCAAGTATTAAGAAGTGCTAAAGTATTTGGAACAGCTGCAACAGCAGAAGAATTTGCTAAACAAAATTTAGATCCGTTTAGAGATGATAAATATGTTGCTTGGGTAGCAGGTGCTGCTTATGGCATACCTTACATATTAAATAAATTAACTACTCCACCAAATATAAAAGTACAAAAAAATGTTAGAGAATTAGAAAACACTTGGATTGGTAAAGAAGTTAAAGATGGAGATGTAGGTGTAGATGGTACATTTGTTAACCCAAATGAAAAACCATTATCACCTAGTACAGTAGGAGCTGCTGAAACAGCAACAGTAAAACCTAGACTTTCTATTAAACAAGAAATGACAGGTGAAAAATTTATTAAATCTAATTTAAAAATATTTGGAGAAGATGGCCCATGGACTCCAGTATTTAGAGTTATTAATCAAAAGACTTCTTTAACAGCAAGAAAGATAATGGGAGATTTATTAGATACTCCATTATTAAAACTTAAAAATACTAAAGCATGGGGATTTAGTGCTACAGGCAAATCAATTGAAACTGATATGCGTATGATGAGAGTAGGAGAAATTGAATCTCATAAATTAGTTAAAGACAGTTATCTTAAATATGTTCAAAGACAACAAAAAGAAACTGGTGCTGATGTACCTAAAACAGATTTTATGATGATGTTTAAAAATAGAAGTAAACAAAAACAATCTGAAGGTTGGTTAAATCAAGACCAATTTTCTAGAGAAGTAACTATTGCTAGACTTAATAGCTTTGACCATGCAATTCCTGAAGTAGCAGAAGCTGCAAGACATACACAAAAAAAAGTTTATGAACCTTTATTTGCTTTAGCTAATGAATTAAAAATTAGAGAAATACCTGTTCAATCAGAATTAAATTTCTGGAATCAACAACTTAAAAATTTAAGAAAAAAGAAAGAAGGATCTGTTACTTTTAAATCTAAGTATGGTGATCCTGATGAAGTTTATTCAATATCAAGAATAGAATCTACTATTGATAAATTAACTCAAAGATTAAAAAATATTAAAGAAGGTGGTGGTGTTAAAGATTATATAAATATTGTTTATATTAAAAATGCTATTGATAAAAACAAAGATCATTTTAGAGGTATCATAGAAAGATTTTATGCCCGTAAAGGTGTACCTATTAATAAAGCTCAATTAAACGAATTAGTTGAAGATTTATCTAATCATTTTCCTTTTATTAAACCAAGAAAAGGAGATTATGAAGCTAATCAAAGATATGTATTTAAAGATCCAAGATACGCAAGAGCTAACAGATCTAGAGAATTAAATTTAGATAAACAAGCACAATTAGAATTAATAGATGCAGGTATGATTATGTCAGACATATTTGCTTTACAAAAAATATACTCAAGACAAATGATACCTGACATTTTACTTACAAGAAAATACGGAGATCCTAATGGTTTAGGTTATAGATTTATTGATGAAGGTGAAATGGCTGGATTTAATCCTGGTCTTATGAGTGTTGCAAATGAATACAACATGAAAATGGCTATGGGTAAAAAAGTTAATAGAGCTAAACTTTTAAAAGAAAGAGATCAAATATTAGGTGATCTTGAAGCAGGAATAGAACTTATTAAAGGAACATATGGTTTACCTGCTAATCCTCATGCATGGACTTCGGTAGCAATGAGAACAATGAAACATTACAACGCATTAACTATGCTTACAGGATTTATGGCAGCCATTCCTGATATAGCTCGTATTACTATGACTTCTGGAGTTAAAAGAGGTTTTAGAACTCAGTTTGAAATGTTTGGAGATTTTCTTAATGATGGAAAATTATTTAAGATGGGTAAAAAAGAAGCTCAATCTTTTGGTGAAGCAGTTGATATGGTTACAGGTCAAAGAGCTATGCTATTTGCAGATGTAGGAGATATGTTTGGTTTAGCAAATAAATTTGAAGGTGGCATGGGTAAAGTATCTGCAATGAATTTTATGTATGTTAACCTTATGTCAAGATGGACAGAAATGGCTAAATCTATGGCTTCTGTCACTATTGGTTCTAGAATTTTAGAAGATTCAATTGCTTGGGGTAAAGGTGGTTTATCAGATAAATGGAAAACAGCATTATCATCTTCAGGTATTGATAAAGATATGGCTAGAAGAATAGCAAATCAATTTAATGAACATGGTACTAAAACAAAAAGTAATTTTATGGCTAATACATCTCAATGGACAGATAAACAAGCTGTTGATGCTTTTGGTGCAGCTCTTAATAAAGATATTAATATTACAATTGTTACTCCAGGTTTAGGAGATACTCCTAAATGGATGAGTAAAGAATTAGGTTCAACAATAGCTCAATTTAAAAAATTTGCTATGTCAGCAACACAAAGAATGTTGATGAGAGGTATGCAAGAAAAAGATTTAGATTTCTTATTTGGTTCTATGTTATTAATGGGTTCTGGTATGCTTATTGATGGCATTTATCATAAGTATAGATTTAATAGAGATTATTCAAAATTATCATTAACACAAAAACTTCTAAATGCTTTTGATAGATCAGGATTAGCAGGAATTTATACTGATGTTAACAAAGCAATAGAAACTTTAACTGATAATAGATTTGGTATTGCTCCAATGTTAGGAGAAAAAAAACCATACGGATCTTCAACAAGATGGAAGATGGGAACAATTTTTGGAGCTTCTGGTGGTCAAATCTACAATATCTTTGACATTATGTTTGATGTTGGAGGTAATAAATATAATCACCACACAGCCAAGAATGTGCGTAGGTTAATTCCATTTCAGAATGTATGGTATCTCGATTGGTTGTTTGACGACATACAAAAAGGATTAAGATTTAAATAATGGCTATTACTATTTCTGATACAGAACCTCGAGTTCAATATACAGCAACAAGTGGACAAACTAGTTTTTCTGTACCATTTGAATTTTTTACTACAGCTGACATTAAGGTATATAATGGTACAACATTATTATCTTACAATGCAGCACCATCATCGGCTTCACAATATTCAGTTACTGGAGCAGGAGTTTCTGGTGGTGGATCAATTACTTTAGGGGGAGGGGCTACCCTTAATGATGTTATTACAATTTACAGAGATTTAGCTGTAGCAAGATCAACAGACTTTCCAACTTCAGGTGCATTTCAAATTGATTCATTAAATACAGAATTAGATAAAGTTATTGCTATGATTCAGCAAGTAGAAAGAGATTTAAAATTTTCTCCTAGAGCTGCAGCAACTACAGCAAATACATTTAATCTTACTTTTCCAAACTTAGTTGCAAATAAATTTTTAACAGTTAACGCAGGTGGAACAGCTTTAGAATTTACTCAAGATGTAACTAACGTAAATACTGTAGCTGGAATAGCATCTAATATAGTATCCGTTAGCAATATAGCAGCTAATGTAACAACAGTAGCAGGTGTATCTTCAGCAGTTACAACTGTAGCTAATAATATAGGTTCAGTAAATACAGTAGCAGCAGATATTACAAAAGTTATTGCTGTAGCAAATGATTTAGCAGAAGCTGTTTCTGAAGTAGAAACTGTAGCTGATGATTTAAATGAAACTACATCTGAAATTGAAGTTGTAGCAGGTGCTATAACTAATGTTAATAATGTTGGTAACTCAATTGGTAATGTTAATTCGGTAGCAGGAAAATTAACTGAAATAACAGCATTAAGTGCATCAGCAGTAATTACAGATATGGGATTACTTGGTACTTCAGCAGTAGTAACTGACATGGATATACTAGCAACTTCTGCAAATGTAACAGCAATGGGGCATTTAGGAACAAGTGCAAATGTTACTGCTATGGGGCATTTAGGTACTTCAGCTAATGTAACTAACATGGCAAATCTTGGTACATCTACAAATGTATCAAATATGGCAACACTTGCAGGAATTACTAATTTAACAAATTTAGCTAATGCTCATGCAGCAGTTACAAATGTTAATACTAATTTAGCAGCAGTACAAAATTTTGCTGACGTTTATAGAATTGCAAGTTCAGCACCAACATCAAGTCTTAATCAAGGTGATCTATATTTCGACACGACAGCTAACGAATTAAAAGTTTATAAATCTTCTGGATGGGCTGCAGCTGGTTCTACAGTAAATGGTACGGCAGCTAGATTTATTTATAATATTACTGGAACACCTACAACTTTATCAGGTGCATCTGGAACAGGATATTCAGAAGCTTCAAGTAAAGTTTTAGCATATGATTCCGGGTTCATAGATATTTTTTTAAATGGAGTTAAGCAGATATTAGGAACAGACGTTACAGCTACATCTGGAAATTCTGTAGTATTTGCATCAGCTTTAGCATCAGGTGATGTTGTTGATATTGTAGCTTATGGAACATTTGAATTAGCAAATATATCAATTAACGATTTAACAGATACACCTTCAAGTATTGGAACAGCAGGTCATGCTTTAGTTGTTAATAACTCAGGTAATGCTCTTACTTATCAAAAAGCTTCTTCTCCAGAAGTATATGGATTTCACACTAATTCTGATGGTCAATTAATAGTAACTACAACTAACGAAGGAGCAGATAACTTATCTGAATCTGATTTTGCAGGTTTTGATGATGTTATTTTCGGAGCATCAGGAATGACATTTAGTATCTCAAATACCATATTGGTATGCACGATATAATAATGTGCGTAGATGAAAACTTAAAAAAACAATAAAAGGAAACTATGGCTACATTAAATTTAGGAGCAATTCGATATAATTGGAAAGGTGCTTACAATGGTTCAACAGCTTATGTTGTGAATGACGTAGTATCAGCCAATGGAAATTCATACATTTGTATTCAAGCAGGTACAGGACAAGCAGTAGGCAATGCGACAGCTTACTGGAATATAATGAGTTCAGCAGGTACTAATGGTACTAATGGAACTGACTTAACATCAACACTAACTACACAAGGCGATATAGTTTATCGTGATGGCTCTGGTCTAGCAAGATTAGGATATGGAACAGCAGGACAAGTTTTACAAACTGGTGGCTCTGGTGCTAATCCATCTTGGGCAACACTATCAGGTACTTTTAAAAGTATGAACTATACTATAACTGCTACAAGAGCAACTTACAGTTATAGTACAGGCAACAATAATAGTTCAAGCCAAGTAGATACTAAAATTACACCTTTGGCAGTCACAGTTACTCCACAATCAACGTCAAGTAAATTTCTTATTTCTTGTTCTATGAGTGGCGAAACTTCTGATGGTCCATGGGATTATACTTTTGGATTTTGTAGAACAGTAGGTGGAACTGATTTTGAATTAGCACACGAAAATGGTGTTGCAAACCAAACTGGTCGAACTGGTAAAATGGGAATTACTGCTATGCCAACTTCTTATGCAGCTAGTAGTACTAATAACGACAGTACACCAGAAGGTATTCAATACTCTTTTGTAGATGCACCAAATACCACAAGTGCGATTACTTATACTGCTACTTTTAACAATGATAATAGTGGTAACTGGCAACTAAATGCAACTCAAGATAATAACGTAGCTAGTGAAAGATTTGTTTCAACAATTTATGTAATGGAGTTTTAATTATGAATATTAATAAAAAAAATAGACCGACACTTGGAAATGCAATAAGAAAAATAAATCCTGAAGCTATGTATGTAATTATGGAAGAACAAGTTTATGAAAACATTGAATGGAAAAATGGTACTACACCTATTCCACAAAATGAATTAGAAGCTAAACTTTCTGAAATGCAAACAGAGTGGGATAACGCTATTCAAGCACAAGCAGATTTAAAAGCTAGTGCTAAAGCAAAGTTAATTGCAGGAGAAGCATTAACTGAAGAAGAAGCTAACACAATAGTATTATAGGTAAAATCCTATGACAAAAGCTAGAGATCTTGCAAACATAATT
>CAACVC010000221.1_pt1 | contig 13080 bp, 11 predicted proteins | sample 2381761 | NCBI WGS metagenome assembly CAACVC01 (sample SAMEA5211966, study PRJEB30684) | marine metagenome | biome: Marine; feature: Epipelagic; material: Water | collected 2015-10-15 | depth 45 m
GTGCCCTAATTACTAGTGCTAACTTTGGAGATTATAATTACGATGAAGATGGTGCTGCACAAGAAATAAGTATGGAAGTACAACCTGATTATTGTGTATTGAATTTCTAATTTATTATTTATTTATATTTTTAAATGTCCGGTATTTATTACCGGACATTTTTTTTCTATGGGAAGAGTAAAAACTTTAGAACCTGCTATACAGGATAGACCTGTAAAATTTACTGATATAATTTCAACTGGAAAATTAGTTACAGAGGGAACCGTGGAATTTTCGGGATCAGTTTCAACTGTTTCTTCATCCATCCAACATATTGATATGGCGGATGCTGCTTTTATTGATAGCAGTAATAGTACTTTAACATTACAATCTGATGATGGAACTAATATAAAAATAACAGATACAGTAAAAGTAAATAATAATGTATTTGCTGAAGGATTCAATGGTTCTTTTACTCTATCGGGTAGTACTGCTGGCACTACTTTAACAGTATCTTCCTCGTTTACTACTACTTTAAGCTTTCGTACTAATAGAATAATGTCTGTTACCACAGGTTCATCAGTAACTATGTCAATAGATGCTGATACAAGTATATTAGGTAATGTTATAATGACTGATATTTCATCATCTGTAGGCCTAAATTTGCCTTCATCAGAATTTAAAGTTTTAAATGGTACATTTGACACTACTAAAAGAAATTATGTATATTACCATTATATAGGTAATGATACAGCATTAGTTACAATCAATCAGGAATCATAATGTCAATGACAGCAGCATTTTTTATGACAACTGCTAAAGCAGGACAAACTTTTTTATTGGATCAATTTGGGGCTAATATCAGTGTAGCTTATTCTGTTAGAAAATTATCTTCTACATATTCAGGACCAGCAATGAGAGTAAGAGAGACTAATGCTAATGCTGAAGCTGACATTGGATTTGATTCAAATGGAGATCTAGATACTACAGCTTTGTTAACACATTGTGCATCTAATGGAGAAGGAAGAATAGTTACCTGGTATGATCAAAGTGGTAATGGAATAGATGTTACACAAGGAACTGCTACTAGACAACCAGTTATAGTAACAGGTAATGCTGTGGTTACAGTTAATGGTAAACCTGCAGCTTTTAAAGATGATACTACACATTTCTTAGAAAGTAGTGCTAATGCACAATTGGTAAATGCATCCGATGCTTCAAATACTTCAATTGGAGTGGTAAAATATTCATCAAGTTACAGAACATGCGCTTTAGGGCAGGATAAAGCAGGAACGAGTGGAAGAGTAGGACAATTTATTCGTAATGGTCATACCAGTGCTGTAAATAAATTAAGAGTAGTATACTTTACAAATAGTGGGATTGATGCTTTTCTAATAGATACAGCAGCTAATGCAGCTTTTATAGGTAATCAAATACTTCAAGTTGGATTTAGTAATGGGAATAGTGGAGCTAAGGGAACTGCAAAAACAATAGGTATTCGCCATAATGGTAGTCAAGTAATTACATCTTCAACATCTGCAACTATATTTAGTGATGCTCGTCCCGTTACTTTATTTGATACTGGTAGAAATAATCCTAATGATGGTTCAGATCATCACATACAAGAAATATTATCATATGATGATCTTAAATCAGATGTAGCAGATATAGAAACTAATATTAATTCATACTTTTCAATATACTAATAAATTATGCATATATATTACGAATATCCTAATACATCATCAGCATACGAGGCATCATCTCAAATTTATGATTTGAATACATCTTCATTACAACCACATGGAACTTATTATGCATTTAGTATTTGTACCCAAACTGGAAGTGATCCAAGATGTCTAGTAATGTATACTGATGATGAATATTTTAATACTGGTTCAATATTTGATGGAGTATCTACTATAACTAATCAACAAGCAATTAAACAAGGTTATTTTGTTTCTGGTTCACCTGCTTATGATGATGGAGGGATAGATTAATCTTTCTTTTAATTTTTTTTAATTTTTCTTATCTCTTTATATATTTATCACTGAATAAAAAGTTATTTTTTTAAATTATAATCTATGTCTGAAACTAAGTATGATTTCCCCACTGAAACAGTAGAATTACCCTCTAAAGGTCTTATTTATCCCGAAAATAATCCTCTTTCATCCGGTCAAGTAGAAATGAAATATATGACTGCCAAGGAGGAGGATATTTTATCTAATCAAAATTACATTGAAAAAGGTACAGTAATAGATAAATTATTGGAATCACTTATAGTGAGTAAAATAGATTATAAAGATTTAATTACTGGAGATAAAAACGCCTTAGTAATAGCCGCTAGGATTTTAGGATATGGTAAACAATATAAATTTGAAATATCAGGTGAAACCTTTTATGCAGATTTAAGTAAGTTGGAAAATAAAAAAATTGATACCTCCATATATGAAAAAGGTGTTAACGAATTTTCATATACTTTACCTAATTCTGGGATACCTGTAACATTTAAATTGTTATCTCATAGAGATGATATGGCAATTAATAATGAACTTAGAGGATTAAAAAAGATTAAGAAAAACGAGTCTCCTGATATTTCTACTAGAACTAAATATATGTTAACCTCTGTAAATGGGGAAAGTGATAGAGCTTATATTAGAAAATTTGTAGATAAAAATCTTCTTGCTATGGACGCAAGGGAATTAAGAAACTATATTAAAACTATTCAACCAGATATTAACTTAGTGACTATTGTAACTGACGAAGAGGGCATAGAAATGGAAACCGAAATCCCCTTCACGCTGAATTTTTTTTGGCCAGACGCAAAATTATAGATCTCTTTTATTTACTCAAATCCATGAGATTGTATTTCATGGAAATGGTGGGTTTGATTATCAAACCGTCTACAATATGCCTATATGGTTAAGAAAATTTACTTTTAATCAATTACAAACCCATTTTGATAAACAAAATGAGGAAATTAAAAAAGCTCAATCCAAAATTAAATCTAAGGATACTACCAATATAGATATGGCTAATACAAATAAGGTTAATGTACCAGATTTTGTTAAAAAAAGACCTAGCTATTCCTCTACCATAAAAAGACCTAAATAATAATATTTATAATAAAAGGTAATGGCTAGGAAACAGCAACGACAGTTAATAGCAGAAAATGCCGAAAGACAAAAAGGTCTTGATCTTATAACCCAATTTAATAAGGAACAGAAAAAATTACTTAGTGTAGGGGATAAAATAGTTGCTAATGCAGAACAAACTAAAAAACTTTCTGAAAAGCAATTAAAAAATCAATTAGATATTGCCCAAGCATCATTAGAAAATGTAAAAGCCCAAGCGCAGGAATTAGCTGATGCAAAAAAATTAGGTGGTTTAACCGATAGACAATTAAGGAGAAGAAAGGACTTAACTGAAGAAGAGAAGTCTATTGAATTAGCAAGAAGAAATGGCTTTAAAACTGAACAAGATTTAGTAAATGCGGCTGAGAGAGAAGTAAAAATAAGACAAAAGGTTAATAAACAACTAGGAGTTACAGGCAAAGTAGTAAATGGATTAAAAAAATTAGGATTAGATTTTTCAGATGCTATTAGTGATGCAGCGGACGAGTCTGAAAGAATAGAAAGAGAGGGTACTGATGTAGAAAAAGTTTTTTCTCAACAATTAGTTAATGTTAAATTATTATCTGGTGGTCTTAGTACTGCCCTTAATACATTAACAGATTTTGCTTCAGTAGGTGCTTTATTAACAAAAAACTTTTTTGCATATAATACAGCTTTAGCTGAGACTAGAAAACTAACTGGCCAATCAGCTACTAATTTTTCTGCATTTAATGATTCATTAGTAACCTCAGTAGACCAAATTGAAACTATTACAGCATTATCTAGGGAACTTGGAATTAATGTAGATGCTGCTTTTTCCGAAGAAACTATATTACAGGCTACTGAACTTACTAAATTATTAGGAATAAGTGAGGAAACCACTGCTAAATTAGCAATACAAGCCGAGGCATTTGGTTTTAACTTGGGGGAAGTAGAAGATGCTGCTTTTGAAACAGTAAGAAGTTTAGGTTCATCAGGACAAGCTGCTTTAAATGTTCAACAGGTATTAGAAGATACTGGACAAGTATCTGGTAGATTACAGGTTACATTAGGTAAAAATCCTCAGGCCCTAGTGGATGCTGCTGCAGCTGCTAGAAAATTAGGCCTTTCACTTTCGGAAGTAGAAAGTGTAGCGGATGGATTATTAGATTTTGAATCTTCTATTAGAGCTGAATTAGAGGCTGAATTACTTACTGGGCAGCAAATAAATTTAGATAGGGCTAGGGGGTTAGCCCTTATGAATGATATGGAAGGGTTATCTAATGAGATAGCTAATAATCAGGATATTCTAAATGCATTTAGTAGTAAAAATAGATTAGCACAACAGGCAATAGAAAAATCATTAGGGCTTTCATCTAATCAAATTGCAAAAATAATTTTTCAACAAAAAATGAATGCTGGTTTAACGGCAGAAGAAGCAGGAAAACTAGCAGGAATTAATGAAGACGAAGCTAAAAGATTAGCTCTGCAGGAACAATTGGATCAATCCCTTGCCAAAATAGCACAATCTTTAGCACCTATAGCGGAATCATTTGCTTCATTATTGGAAAATTCCTTCGCTTTATATGGTATATTAGGCCTTATAGCTGCAACTAAATTAACTGGATTGATAGCGCAACTAACTACTATTGGTGTACTAAATAGAAGAAATGCGGCATCAGCTATAGCTTCCAATGCTGCATTTGGGGGACCCATAGGTGTTGCACTAGCTACGACTGCCGTAATAGGAGCTATAGCACTAATTGATAATCAACTATCTTCAATAGATGACGGTGTAATAGATGGTTCAGGGGGATTAGTAGTAAGTGGTCCTAAAGGTTCCATATCTTTAAATTCATCTGATACTATAGTAGGTAATAAAGATGGTATTATAGCAGGCACTAATTTAGGAGGTGGTGGAAATAATAAAGAATTGATAGGTAGAATAGATAAGTTAATAGCCGCCACAGAAAGAGGAAGTACTATAACAATGGATGGTAATTTAGTAGGAAAATCAGTAGCTAATAATACTTTTGGAGTAGGTTAATATTTATAAATAAATTATAACCATGCCTGATATTTTAACATCATTTAATCAAAATGGTTCTCCCTTATCTAATCTAAATGGGGCTCAAGGACCTGACTATAATCAGACTAATTTTAAGCAGTCTAAATTGCATGATACTTATTCTGTTAATAATATACCTTCTTTATTAGGTCAACCTGGTCCCTCTGTTTTAGATTTAGACGCCGAGATTCCTGCTAATAATTATAGAGATAATGCACCTCCGGGCGCTCAACAATTTTAAGAAATTAATGAATGCCCTTAATAAATTTACAAACAGATTTAAAGTCACTAAAATTTGGTGGAGATAGACCTGGGGGAGGTGATAGTAAGGAACCTTTTATAAGGGTACCTATACCACCTCAAAATCAAAGTACTACAGGAGTACTTCCTTCATCTATTGGAACAGGTACTTTTGGTTTAGGCGCTGGGCCTTTATTAGAAACTATTTCTAGTCTTACTACTGGTGGTTTAGGTGACTTAACAGGTATAGGTAGTAATGATATTATTATTAGAGGAGGCTCATCATCTATCACTAGATCGGCCCTTGATTCCATAAGAATTACTAGATTTTTATCTACTACAAGGGGATTACTTTTTATAGCTAAACAAAATCAACTTTCTCAATCAGGAGTAAGAACCCAAGGAAGCGGTAAATTAAACGATTTATCTTATACGGGTGTTTCCACTCTAGGACAGACTGTAGGTAATGCGTTTGGTCTACATCTTTTAAAACAAGGAAAAGATAACCCCGAAACTACAGGATTTTTTGGACAAATAGCAGATGCTTTTACAGGTCCATTAGTTGGCAGTAGATATGATGCTAAACCCGATAGATATTTAGATAATACTGATCCTTTAAGGAATAATAATTTAACTACAGATAATAATAGACTAGTAGCCCTAAAAAATGCCATAGATACTAATTCTTCTACTACGGTTAATGGAATTATCCTAAATAAAAGTGATACTACACTTTTAAGTTATAGGGGAGGCCCTAGTACATTTGGAATATCCGGAGAAACTAATATTAAATTTGCTGACGCTAATCAGAGAACAGGAAAAAATAATCCTTTTTTATTAGAAACTGGATTTTACAATGGTGTACAAAACTTTCCAGGTACTTTATTTGATTTATCTTCTGTGGCTCAAGGTGTTTCTTCTTTTGTTCAGGGAGGTTTAAATAATTTATCTAATCAGGGTGGATTTAAGGGATTTGTAGGTAGAACTTTGGGTCAGTTAATAGATCCTTCCATAGTATCTAATTTAACTATTTTACCTAATACCGAAATAACCGCTTTTGGCAATAATATTGAAGATATATTATCAGTAAATCCTTTAGGCCCCCAATCTAATTTTAGTGTTTTTAAAAGACCATCTACAACCCTTAATTTTAATAATTATGTAAGATTATCTAACCTATATGGCAATATAGTATCCACACCTAGAGAATTTGGACAAAACCAAAATGCTATAAATAATGACGGAAGTAGGGGAGCTACTTTTGATTTTAATGTTTATGATTCACAGGGAATAGGGAATATAAGTAAAACTAACCCTGAATTACAAAATAAAAATGGAGCAAAAACCTGGACTCAAAAAGAAATAATAGAAGGAGGGGATAATAATCCAGTTGGTATTTTTGGATCTGATGATGTAAGAGGTGCCATAAAAGAAGATTTTAGAAATGTTATAGTAAGGCAAAGAGGAGTAGATAGAAATAAAAAAGTAATATCACTTAGTCCAGATTATAGGACCCGCAATTATGAAAAAAGAGCTAATGCTGGAAACCCAGGAGCTCTTCCTGATACCCCTCAAAACACTGGGGTTTATAATTATGCTATCCCTGCTCAGGAATTAAAAGCACTTAATAGAATAAATGCTCTAGAGCCCTATACAACGTTAGGTAGAGAGATTCCTACTAATGATTTACTTACCCTAAGATTTGCAATACTAAATTCCAAAAGAAGAAGAATATCGAATGAAGATGATGCACCTTTTTCCGCTAAAAAAACATATGTGCAATTTCCAGCATACATAGATAACTTTGCTGATAGTTATACATCAGATTTTAGCTCTGTCCAATATGCTGGAAGAGCCGAAAGTTTCTATAATTACCAAGGTTTTGAGAGACAAATACAATTATCATTCACAGTAGCTGCAGAATCAAAAGCTGAGTTAGTACCTATGTATCGTAAACTAAACTATTTAGCCTCCTCTTTAGCTCCTGCATATTCCCAAAAGGGATTTATGAAAGGTAATATAGTTGAATTAACCTATGGTTGGTATTTAAGAGATGTACCTGGTATTTTAACATCTTTTAATATGTCAGTACCTCAAGAATCACCTTATGAAATTAACGTGGGAAGTTCAGAGCTTCAGGCTGAGTTTGGTTATATAGATGATAATACGGTAGGTGAATTACCTTTAATTATTAAAGTAGATCTCAGCTTCACACCTATCCATTCATTCTTACCTCAAATAGCATCTAATGATGTTGGAGAATATACTAATAATCCTAGTTCCAAATTTATGTCTCTTACTGATGGGCAATATAGTTTATATGGTATTAATTATGCTACACCCCAAAAATATAGATCTACGACATTTGGAAATTTTGATACATCCACTATTTTAGATGGAGCAGATTTAGCCTCTAGGATAGGAACTCCCATAAATTCTACTCCTCTTCCAAAAGTAGATCCCACACCATATAATGCTATTTTAAGTAGTGGACAGGCTAATTTTTCTTCATATATTAATACCAACGATCCTAATTTCCAACCCTTACCTAATGATCCAACTAGCCTTACAGGTGGTAATCAACAAATTTCATTAGGAGGAGGAGGTTATTAAATTAAAATAATGAGTAGATATACTGAAATACCAATAACTAGAGATAATGGAAAAAGATATTACGTAAGTAGTTTTTATCCTACTATACCTCTTTCATCTAATGATATTTATGCTATAACCGATTTTGGTGATAGATTAGATATATTAGCTAATCAATTTTATGGCGATCCCTCTCTATACTGGGTATTAGCTGCGGCTAATCCAGATTTAGTTAGCCCTGATTCTTTATCAGTAAAAGGAGGCATACAGCTAAGAATACCAGTGGATATAGATGACATAATAGCTACATATGAGGCTAGTAATAGTGTGGGTACTTCTTTAACATCTACTAATGTATCTAGCGTTACAGCAGCTACTAGTGTTACATCTGGAACTGGTGGAGGAGGTAGTGGAGGTTATTAAATTTAAATTATGGGCAAGAATATCATAGGAGAAAATTTTAATGATTATGTTCGTGGTCAAGTAAAAACTAGACAAAAACTTCTGGGTAAAACTAGTAAACAATATAAAGAATTACTTGCATATAATGCTAATTCTCCCTACATTAAATTAACTTCATCGGTTAACTTACTATCTGCTCAGGAATTAGCAGAAATAGATGGAGCAGAATTCAAGGAGGGTCCATCACCCGAACAAGACGAATTATATGGTCCTGGAATCTACCTTACCCGAGCAAATTTTATACAAAATAAAACAGCTTTATATACTACTAATGGTATTTTAGCTAGATTAGTAAATTTAGGAATTGACAGATCATTATTAGTAGGTAATAATTTAGCTAAAAATTGTATACTATTTGGTGGAGTAAGTAATAGTGACGGTTCTGTAAATTTTGGCCTAAATGCAGGAGCAGGGTCTTCTAAATTTAAAGGTGCATATGGGTGGGGTGGCGTAGAAGATAGGGGGTATGTACCCATGCCGGGTATTACTAGTATACAAACTAAGTATTATAATAACGGTGCCCTTTCTGAAGCTACTATTAACATTAAATGCTTCAGTAAAACCCAATTTGCCTTAATAGATGTACTCTACTTAAGACCAGGTTACACTCTTCTATTGGAATTTGGACATTCTACGTATATAAAAAATGATAATTTACTATATAGTAAAGTGGGAAATACATCGGTTTTTAATAAATTTATTAATGGTTCAGCAAATCAGTTTGATTTATATTCCGAAATAGAGGCAGTAAGAAAAATATCAGATGGTAACTATGAAGCCATATATGGTAAAATAACTAAATTTAGTTGGAGATTTAATAAAGATGGGTCCTATGACTGTGTGGTTAATGTTATAGGATTAGGTAGTATAATAGAATCATTTAAGGCTAATGCTAATGTAGTTAATAATAACACCCTAACTAATACTCTAGATATATTACCAGGAAGTTTGTACTATCGCCTGAAAGTAGCACGAGAGAGTAAATCTTTATTACATGCTTTTTTACTTCACCATAGATTTAGGATAGGTCAAAGTGCTAATGCAGGTATCGAAGAGCCTACGGCAAGTAAAATAATTACGGAACCTGATTATGTAAAAAATGTTACTACATACCACGCTTCTAATTCGGGTACTGGGTATTATGATGTTAATGGTAATCAATATCAAGATGATAATTATGCTAAAATCGTTTCTATAGATGCCAGATATAAGGGAGTAGACAGAAATAGTGATGGTAGTACGGGTGCTGTAACATTACAAGAAGCTGTATTAGGTATAGTAGGTATTATGACGCCTAATGAAGAGGGTGAATTTGATAGGGGCCAATCTCTAAAATATAGATCATATATAAAATTAGGTGCTATAATTTCTTTTCTTCAAAATAAATGTTTGATATATGATAATTCAAATGTACCTTTTTTTAGATTTGATATGACTGATGGTGGAGCTGATGTAGGTGATTTTATAAATCAAAGGTTTAAGGATGATGAAAACTATCACTTTAGTATACCTGGTTCTAATACTACTAATCCTAATATAGCTCTGGTGCCCCATAGGGACACTCCTAATGGATATAAAAAACGAGTTATTACCGGTTTTGACATAAATTTAAAGGCACATTTAGCAAAAATGAGTGACTATGACTATGAAGTGGAAGGTGAACCATATGCTTGCAAGTTATCTCAAATTTTTGTTAGAATAGGTCATGCCCTTAGTATTTTAGATAATAACGTAGATGATAAAGGAAATATAGCTATTCTACCATTTTTAAAAACTTTATTATCAGATATTTTTAGAGCCCTAGGAGGGTATACTGATATTGAAATAACTGTTACAGATGATGGTTTAGTTAAATTTATTAATAAAGTCCCCCCTCAGTTTGGAGGTTTAATAGACTATGAAGCCGATGAGACAACTAAATTTAATACATTTGGAGTGTTACCAGGAGTTGAGGGTTCCTTTGTAAGAGAAGTAGACATAGTATCAGAATTATCTCCAGAATTTGGTTCTATGATAGCTATTGGTGCACAAGCTAACGGAAATCAAATTGAAAGCAACTCAACTTCTTTTGCCGCCTATAATCATGGGTTACAAGATAGAGTAATTAAAGATAAGAGAAATATATTAATAAATGATACTGAAGCTACCCCTACTGAAACATATGCTGAAATGGTTGAGGCCTCTAATGAAGCTAGGAGAGAATTAATGGGTACTTTAAATTTTTCACAGGGTAAAATTGATATTTTTGAAAACGCAGAAAACCAAAGAATACAATATTTACTCGGAATACTAACCAATGATTCGGTTACACTTCCATTTTTCCTTCCCTTTAACTTAACATTAACTTTGGATGGTATATCTGGTATTAAATTATATCAAAGATTTAAAATTAATGATAATGTTTTACCCCCGTCCTATACATCAAGAATGGTGGACCTAATAGTAAATTCAGTAGATCATGAAGTTACTCCCTCAGGTTGGGTTACTAAAATAGGTACATTAGCCGCTCCCTCACCAATATCTGGAGAATTAGGCCCTCCTGCAGAAAATGGTGATGGGGACCCAGTAGTTGAAGATCAAACTAATTCTAATAATTCAGGGGGAAATACGAATAATTACACCCCAGGTGGTAGTGGGCAAATACCTATTCCACCAGATAGCTCGGGAGGTGAAGTACCTGAGGTTACTGTCCCTACTGAATTTAATGAATATGGCTTAGCACAATCACAACTAGGTTTATCTGATGGTAAGGTAGATAAATTAGAATTTTTCCTTCCAGTACCTTATTATATAAGAAATGATGGTGGTGGTAGAGGAAATTATGGCGCCCCTAGACGTGGTCGAAGACATAAAGGTTTAGATTTAATTTCTTATCCAGGACAGGAAATTAGATCACCCATTGATGGAATAGTAAAAACCACTAGAGCTGCATCTGATAAGAAACTTTTGGGTACTAAAATTATAGGTACAGGAGATTTTGAAGGATATCAATCTTTGATGTTTTATGTTTATCCATTTAAACATCTTAGAGGTACGGAAGTAAAAAAAGGAGACGTTGTGGCAGTGCAACAAGATTTATCAAAAAATAATAATACTTTTTCTGAAAGTGGAGGTGACTATTCAGAAAGTGTAGGCGATCATGTACATTTTGATGTAAGAAGTATGGGTAATAAGAAATTTAATCCTACTTTAGGATTAGGTGTTATTAATTATGACCCATCATCGTTAACATATGGTTATCTAGGTAATGAGGTTACACTTAGAAATTTAAATGGGGATGTTACTGGAAAGGGTCCCGTAGATCCAAGAATAACTACATAAAATAAACATATGTATTACCCTAAAAATAAAATAATAACAGGTTTATATTCCAATTTAGGTGATTTTGTAGAAGCCTTAAGTGGAAATCCATATGAAGGTCCCTATTATAAATTATTTTCAGGAGAAACATATTCTGGAAAAACACCCCTTCAAGGACCTAATTTATTACTTATAAAAGAGGAAAAGGATGAATTTAGTACTAGTGAAGCTGAATTAGATTATAATCCTCCCTTGCCTGAAGTTTTTATAGAATATAATGATAATCCAAAAAACCTCCGGGAGGCAAATGATTTAGTGCAATATAATGTAAAGAAAAATATAAATATAGATAATGTAGAAAAATTACTACCTTTTAATATTTATAGAACACCTCAAGAAAGTGATTACGAAATAGGAGTTTTTAAAAGATATTTTGCAGTAAAAAATAATGAGTTAAAATATCTAGAGATAGATAAAAAAACTTTTGATAAACTAATTAATAGAAATAATGAATATTATTGGCAATTATATACTCCTTTTACTATTTTATGGACTATAGCAGGAGATAGAAATAATGTAAGTCAAACCAATAAAAACATTACTGAATTAACAGAATTTAGATTAGGTAAAAGAGGACTAACCCAATTCCTAAAAGGTAATTATCTTCAATTTTATAAACAAAATGAAGAGACATCGGTTTTAGTTCAACCTTCCGTTACTGAAATATTACCCATAAGAACTACTCCTTCCTCTTATACCCCACCCCCTATATCTCCTCCCATAACTACTTCTCCTAATGTAGGTGGAGGGTATTAAAGGACTTCGTATATTTACTAAATGTTCTGGTTAATAGAAACTAAAGATCAATTAGATAAATTTATTACTGGGGATGTTACTAAGGCATTTATTGAAATAATTCCTTTCAATTATAATATTCATCCTGCGGATAATAATCCCATCTCTTTAATTTATGTTAAACCTTTAGGATATGATGGTTATTTAATAGCTATTAACCATTCAGAAACTCTTAATTCTTTAGATATTGAGTGGTTAGATAAATTTAGTACTATTTATGTTAGGGATAAAAAGGAGGTATTACATTACATATACCATCCTAACATTATAGATTTAACTTTAAATAAAGCTAATCATCAGAAGCCATTAACTAAAACACATAATCATTTTTACTCTAAATACCCCTATAAAAGAGATTTAAACACTTTAATACCTGTTACTAAACATTTTGAGTATTGTGAAAATTTATATGATGAATTAAAATTTTATATTGATGAACCTATCAACGACTTTTATAACAGAAAATCTACAGTGGCATTCTACGCCCTCGAG
>CAACVC010000222.1_pt1 | contig 13059 bp, 8 predicted proteins | sample 2381761 | NCBI WGS metagenome assembly CAACVC01 (sample SAMEA5211966, study PRJEB30684) | marine metagenome | biome: Marine; feature: Epipelagic; material: Water | collected 2015-10-15 | depth 45 m
CCATAACTCCAGTAGTTCTAGAAGCTACACCACAATCATTACATGGTTCACCAGTCTCATCAAGATTAGATAAGATAATTTGCACAGGCTCCTTTTCATAGTGATCTCTTGTATCAAATGAGCAAGTACCAAACTTAGTATCAACATAAGCACCTTCTACTTGAAGTTTAGCAGATGGAGATGCCGTGAAAGATTTTGAAATTTATATTAATAACGAGAAAATTGGTAAGACAGATGCTAATGGGCATTTGAATTACACTTTAGAAAATGCAAGTTTGATTACTTCACATACATTAAACTTTTGTTATTGTTTTACTACAATGGGTTTTGATAGAACGCAGAAGTTAACTGTAACTGTATCAAATGATCCAGATAAACTTACATGTACATCTCCTGAGATTACATGTACTAATGTAACTAGTAGTTGATTTGTAGGAAAAAAATTGTATATTATTATATATAGCACTGCTATTAAAAAGAAGATAAATGATACCTAGCAATAACGGAAAAGTAGAACCATGTTCACACATATCTTCTAACTGTGTGATCTGGCAAGGACCAGACATTTCTTGCATTAACTTATGCAATGGAGATACAGTTAGTGATGTTGTAGCTAAACTTGCTACAGAGCTTTGTAATTTGGTATCTGCATCATGTACTTGTGATCCTACACTTACTATTGATATTGGATGTATTACAGGTGTTGCAGATCCTACAAACTTAGATCAAGTTGTTCAAGGTATTATTAACTATGTATGTCAGTTAACTCCTGGTAGTAGTACATTACCTAACATAACATTATGTCCTAATCTTCAATATGAAGATTCACTTGGTAATTTAATAACAACCTTACCATTAGATCAATATGCTCAACTATTAGGTACACAGATTTGTACTATTATAGATCAGATTACACTGATTCAAAATGATATAACAGATATTTTTTCAAGACTTGTTATTCTTGAAGACTGTGTTCTTCCGTGTGTACCAAATGAAGCAGCTGATTTTCAAATTACATCTTCTTGTTTATTAAATGCTGAAGTAAGAGTTAGTGAATTAGTTCTTGCAATAGAAACAGCATTCTGTGAGTTAAGAACTGCAACAGGTAATCCAACAGCAATTAACAATGCGATAAATGCTCAATGTTTATTTGGAGCAGATGATAGATTATCTGCAGGGGGTACATATTCAAGCGATCCTGGATGGCAGATGAATGTTGTAAACTTATCAGAATCACATATTAATCAATGGATTGTTATATGTGATTTATATAATGCAGTACAAAGCATTCAAGAAAACTGCTGTGATAGCGGATGTGATCTAACAACATTTAATTTTGCAACTAGTACTGTTGGTAGTCCAGTAACAACTGTAGAGTTTAACTTTACAACATCTAGCATTCCTGTTGGATTTTCTGATTGTGGAAGTACAATTAGAATTACAGATCAAGCTGGTGCATTTGTAGATCAAGCATTTGATGTAGTAGCATTTCAAAGTTCTGGTATTGTTTCAGTAGCAATAGGTGCACTTGATGTAACAGCATCACTTTCAGTACAAGTACAATTTTGTGTATCTGATTCTGCTAATACATGTCAAGAAACTATAAACAGAACAATACCATTAGGTATTACTTGTCCAACAGTTACTATAAGTAATGAAACTAATACAACTGTAGATGCTTCATGGACTAACCTTTTAGGTAGTACAGTAACTTACTTAGTAGAAGCTATAGATGCAGGAACTCTTGCAGTAGCGTATTCACAAACAATAACAAATCCTGGCGTATCAATTACACAAACACTTACTGGATTAAGCGCAGGTACAGCATATAATGTAGTATTAACAATTACTACTGCAGCTGGTAATTCACAAGTTTGTACTGCTACTTTAGCAACTACAACGGGAGCAGCTTGTGCACCAATAGAAATAACTGCAACTTCTTCTGCAACTAACCCTGATGCAAATTGGGTTTATTTAGGTAGAGATGAAGGAGCCGGTATTGTAGATTACTATTATGATCCAGATGCAGGTACTTCTGGTGAAATTATTGATGTACCTAGAACAGTTGATCCTGTTGATATTTATACAATAGATAATGGAGGTAGTGTAGATCCTTTAGTAGATGCAGCTGGTAATGTTAGTTTTCGTATTGCAGGTACATCAACAGCGGGGATAGAGCAAGTGTTAGTGTCTTATAGTACAGATGGTATTACATATATTAGCGCACCTCCTATAACTGGAGGTACTGGTATAGATCATCCTGTTTCTTTTTCAACTGGAGTAACTTTACCAACTCCTAAATTATATTTAAGAGTTCAAGTAGAAGTAATTGCTTCAGGTGTTAAATCTCCATATTCAGAAATTATTTATGATCTTACATCTGGTCTATTTGATAAATCAGCTGGTCCACTTTTTGATGCTCCCGCTGTAAGTACACCTACTGTTATGCCTGCTGGTTTACCTACTGGAACTAAAACATTAGCATGTAGTGGGAATAGTTATACAATGCCAGGTACTACTAAATTTGGTTGGTATTATATAAGACCATACACAATTGCAGGTATTCAATATTATATGTATATTCAGTTTGGACCTAGTACAGTAGGAGCTCAAAGAATTTTGCTTTGCTGTGAAACTGCTACATTTTTACGAAATGAAAATATAGGTAGACAGCAGTATGTAGAATATGGAGGGACTGGAGTTTATGATATTCCATTTATTTCTGCTGATGCTCCTACATTTGCAATTAGTTCTCCTCCAGTTGTAGGTACATTAGTAGATAATGGTATAATAGGAACTGTTAATCAAAGTTCAAATCCATTAGTACAGAGATATACATATACACATGGTGGTGCAGTTGATCAGTCAGATTTATTTTCTATAATATTATCAAATAATAGTGGATCAACATCAAAATCTTATCAAGTACAAGTTGTTCCAGATTCATATGATGGATTACCTGGATTAACAAAGAATGTTTATGCATTTATTGATACAACTTCTTATACATTAACAAGAGGTACAACACTTATCAATAATATTACTGCGTGGCACACAGCATTTAATACAGCATGTAGCGGATCAGGAAATTTATATATTATTCCTGTACAAGACAATAAGTGGTTAGGATATGCTAAAGCAATTGTAGATGATGGTGCAAGTGCAACATTAGATCCTGCAGCTGGATGGGTAGCTCTTAGAGCATTGCCTACATCTTGGACAGGAGGTGCAGCTGTACCTAACACAGGTGTTTTAATGATGGCATTTTCTAATGAGTCTGCTTCTGATTATCATAACACAACACTTGTAGCTGGATTTGGAGCTCCTGTAACGCAACCAACTACTGCTTACATGAATAACTATGATGAGTGGGCTGATATCTTAGACGGTGGTGCAAGAAGTCCTTGGGGTATTTCTCAAGCATTTGGGGGTACATCACCATTCCCTGATGGTATTGGTGCACTTTATTATCCTACAACAGGAGGTCCTGCAGCAGCAGAAGCAGCAGCTATCCTACAAGGTTTAGCATCTTACTATGCTAGAATGATTGAACCATATGAGTATGGTGTTAAAACAGCTGTAGATGTAACAGGATATTTAATGAACGGTGTAACACCTTCAGCATCTAATCCTTATGAGGGTTCTAAAACTACAACTGGTACAAGAATAGAAGCTCTTTCTAGCAAAAAATGGTTAATGATGTTGGGACAAGGGTATACTCCACCAGATGATTGGGATTTTGCAGGAGATAGATTTGATGATGATTTAACAGCGGCAGCTAAAGGAGGTAGCAATGCTTCATGCCCACCATAAACAATAAGAAATGGCTTGTAATACATGTAATAAAATTAGTTCTCAGTGTGATTGTCCTAACAATAGTTTAACTACACCTTGTAGTTATACTAACTGTTCAACGGGATCTGAAAGATGTGCTGACATAACTTGTGCAGAATGTGTAAGTTATTGTGGTACTACCTTTGAGATTACTACAGGAGGTCAAACAATTAGAGTAGATACAGGTGAGCGTTTAGATGCTATTGTTCAAAAATTAGCTCTTATGATTAGTGCGGGTGTAGGTGCATGTACAGCAAATAATGTTCATCATGCACCATATAATGTTTATGTAGAGAATATAACAGCTACAAGTGCAGATATTGTATGGGGTGGTGTATCATCAGAGACAGCTCACTTTGATGTGTTTTTATCTGCATTAACACCAGTGTCATATGTACAACAGAATACAGGAAATATTTTACCTGAAACATTAACATTTGCAGTTACAGGTTTAGCACCAGCAACATCTTATAGATTGAAAGTTCAATCTACAGATTCTGGAGCAGCAACATGTGATAGTGTTGAAGTAATTATTACTACAGCAGCGGCATAACAACAGTAGTAGTGTTTTTGTTGGTTTTTCACTACACAAGTTGGGAGGGGGTTGATAAGACCCCCTTTTTATTAAACAATCTTTTGTAGTTTTATATAAAATTCCTTATGAGTAACCTAAGAGATAAAGTAATAAAATCATTTGCCTGGAAGAAATCTAGTAAACATTGTGCAAAGAGATTAGGTATTACAGTTGAAAAGTACCAATACATAAAAGATCAAGTTAAAGCAGAAAGGTTAAATGAAAGAGTTGAACAACTAAAAGATAAAGTTGAACAACAAGTTAACTTGGATAAAGGAGAAGCAAAACTTTCAGGAATATTTGATCATGAACCAAAGAGTCCTGAAGAAATAATAGAGCTACTAAATATAGATACTGCAGAATGGAAGTTATCATCCTATTGGAATAAACAAATGGGGGATCACTGGAGAGTATCTGCTCTAGTTAGTAGAGTAAAAGATCAAACAGAAAAATATTTTAAAGAGTTATTGGATACCTGGGAACCAAAGGTTTATAATATACCTCAACCAGATTTTGATAAACTTGCAGAAAATAAAATGGAAGTATGTGGTATTATGTCACTACAAGATATCCATTTTGGTAAAGAGGGTAATGAAACTATTGATGCTGATTTTGAAAAGACTATAATAAGTCTAGTTGAAAGAGCAACATTATCTCATTTTATTTCTCATATGTACTTTGTGGTAGGAGGTGATTTGATCAATATGGATACATTTGATGGGGCAACTACAAAAGGTACACCACTGAATAATTGTGCAACTGCTACAGAAGCTTATATACAAGCTTTTGATGCAATGCATTGGGCTATTAACTATATAAAAGCACACTGTGATTTACTTACTGTTGTTTACATTCCTGGCAATCATGATCGCCTTTCATCATTCCATTTAGCACATGCACTATCAAAATCTATCAAATCTGATGAGATAATATTTGATATAGAATATGCAGAACGCAAGGTGCATGTATGGCATGATAACTTTAATGCATTTGAACATGGTGATGTTCCATCTAAGAATACACCTCTAGTATATGCTACTGAGTTTCCTGAAGAATGGGGTATGACTAGAAATAGAACTTTATTTACAGGACACTATCATACTAATAGAAAAGTAGAGTATAAGACTACTGCAGAGAATACAGGATTTATTCATAAGACTTTGCCTAGCTTATCCGGCACAGATTATTACCATTATCATAACAAATATGTAGGTAATAGAAGATCAGGTAAGTTAGAACTTCAGCATTGTACTATGGGTAATATATGTGAATTGACTTATTCAGTGTAATTAGAGGGTCGCTTATTTACTAAAAGTGACCTTTTTTTTGTAAATTATAAATATAGTAACTATGAATAAGTTTAATAAGCCAGATCTTAAAGCTCCTAGGTTTAGACACAAAAGGTTAAGTCTTCTGAATAAGAATACATTTAATCTTTTTAAAGAGTCTAAACCTATTTATTCTGATATTGATAATACTAAGTTAAAAGAAATTATCAGAATATTCAATGGTAGATTATATGAAGCTGCTGTTGATAACAGAGATGGTGTGGAACTACCCGAATCATTAGGTTATATTTTTATTGGTACATGTCCACCTGCAAAGTCTTCTAATCCAAACTTTGCTACTTCAGGCGAGCATGGTAAAGTTCTTAAAAACAAGAACTGGGAAACAGATGGTAATGTAGCTAAGATATTCTATACTAACTGGTCTACCAAGTATAGATTTAAGAATAGAGAACTGTGGGGTTTTACAGCATGCAGAAGTTTCAAAAGATTTGTAGCTAAAACTTATCCTAAGAATTGGACAAAGTATATCAAGGTAAAGAATAGATTTAGAGTATCCCAGATGTACACTAATATTAAAAAATAAAGTTATGACAACTATAGGGGAAGTTATATCACGGGTACGAAATCAAGTTAAAGCAGAAACACAGGATGCTTTTGTAACTGATAGATATATATACAGTTTAATACTAAAGTATGCGCAGCTATTTATGCGTAGACAAGATAGTGCTAATAAACTTATGAAGTTTAATGCAATATGGAAACTACTTCCATTTATTGAATTGATTGAGGTAGATAAAGTAGAAGCACAGTGTACAGGTATTGCAAGTGGATGTACAATAAAAAGAACACTTCACAGACTCCCTAATATGATTGAAGGGTATTGGGGTCCGCTAATTAGGACTGTGAGTTCCATAGATGGCTCTATAGAGCTTCAACCAACACAACCGGGTACTTATGTATCAATGACTAAAACAACGTCATTTAAGTACAATAAGAGAAAATACTTCTGGTATCTAGATGGATACTTGTATTTACCCAATGTTGAATGGGATGCAATAAGATTAGAGGGAGTGTTTGATGATGATATATCGGAGTGGTTATGTGACTCTAGTGATAAGTGTAAACCAAGATATGAACAAGAACTGTATATACCAGATGCACTACTTGCTGAAATAGAAAATCAAGTATTAACCGTTATGATCAATGGTATTAGAGTTCCTAGTGATACTAATGATGATAAAATAAACATACATAGATAATGAGCGTATCACAAAAATATAGAACGTTTGATCAGCTGTTGGAAGATGTAATGGTTGATTTTTCTAATTATGCCTTGGAGGGTATGATTGAACCACAGCAGCTTATCAAGGTTGCTACAAGGGTTAACTATGATCTTGGACTTAGAATACACAGAACCAAGCAGGTTGTTCTTGATGTAGAGCATGGTAAAGCGCAATTACCATCTGACTTTGCATACTTAAATTATGCATTTCGTTGTGGTGAATTTACTGTAATACAAAATCTTCCGAGAGGTACGGTTATAGATACTACTAATGATGTACCATACAAACCTGCTCCAGGAGAATCTGGACCATGTGGTGATGAAGAGTGTAGAGATGTATGTGTAATTAAAACTTGTGAAGACAAGAATGAGTTTCAGTTAATTCAAAGAATAGGTGGTGGTGAGTACAAAAGCTATTCAACATTTGTACCTCTCAGAATTCAGAATGTAAATGATAAAGTTTGTGATTGTCCAAATATAAGTGAGCAAGCGCCTGATATAGCAGAGATAAAGGATGGTTTTATGGTAACTAGTTTTACTACGGGTCATGTTTATTTAAGCTATCAAGGAGCAATGGAAGATAATGAAGGTAATCTTTTAGTACTTGACCATCCATATTGTAATGAGTATTATGAGTATGCATTAAAGCAACGCATACTTGAGAATATGTTATTTGCCGGTGAACCTGTTACTAATCAATTAGGTTTGATTGAAGGTAGATTTAGAGCTGCTAGAAATAATGCATTAGGGTTTATTAATACACCCAACTTCCAAGAAATGCAAAAGATCTGGTGGACTAATAGAAGAGCGCAGTATCATAACTATTATAATATGTTTAAAAGCGGGACTTTTATTTAATAAGTAATTATGGCAAAGGGTAGAAAGTCTACAAGAAAAGCTACAAGTGCAGCTGCTGGTAATACTAGAGGGTTTAGTAATACTAGTTTGCAGATAACTAATAATTATCTTGGAGGATTAATTAAGGATACTTATAGAAGTTATCTTGATCCTAAGTTTTGGACACATGCTAGAAATGCTATAAATAATTCTACTGAAGGAGATGTTGGTGTATTAGGTAATGAGCCTGCTAATTTAGAGTGTGGTGTAGTACCATACACAATTATAGGTGCAATACATCTATATGCGGATGAGTGGATTATATTTTCTACAGATAACTCAAACTCAGAAATAGGTAGATTTGATGATAGTGAATGCAGCTATACTACTCTTGTAAATGATGATTGTTTAAACTTTAATAAGCAGAATCTTATTACTGGTGCTGCAAAAGAAAACTTTGACTGTACTTGGCAAATATATTTTGATGACGGTAGAAACCCATCACGTTCATTAAATGTAGATGATGTACCATATGTACAACAGATAGCAAGTAACCCAGAAGATCCATGTATTATATATGAAAATGTACTACCATTACAACTAGACTGTGAAAAAATTAGACTAGCACCCTTAATGGATACACCATGTATAAAACTCATGAAAGGTGAGTCAGGTGGTCAATTAAGAAATGGAATGTATCAAGTATTTATTGCTTATACAGTAAATGGACAGGTTCAAGGAGATTATATTGGGATATCAAATCTTCAATCTTTATTTGATCATGATGTTAATACTGGATCTTTAAGAGTAACATTTGATGGTCTTGATCAAGATTTTGAAGAGTTTGAATTAGTAATACTAAGCAATAATCAACAAGAGATTGTAGCTAAAAGAATTGGTTTATATAGCACTAATACAGTAAGTATTGAAATAGACTTTATAGATCAAGCATTAATTACTATTCCATTATCAAGAATACCATTGATTAGACCTGCATATGAAAAGTCTGAGCAAATGTATGTTGTTGGTGATTATCTTATTAGATCAGGACCAACTGAACAGTTTGATTTTAACTATCAACCATTAGCAAATCAAATTAGAACAGAGTTTGTTGTAGCAGAATATCCTGCTAACTATTATTACAATGGTGGTAATAAAGTTGGATATATGAGAGATGAGGTATATTCTTTCTTTATACGCTTTATTTATAATACAGGTGAAAGATCTAATTCATATCATATTCCTGGTAGAGCTCCTATAGGTAATGTAGGTAATAATCAATTTATTGCTAATAAACCAGCACCGGGTAATTTAAGAGCTGGTGCAGAAGATGGAATAGCAACAGGTGCTGATGTTTTAGATTCAAATGAACTTAATTTTCAAGTATATAATACAGCATTTATAACATCATCTGCTATAAATCCTCCACCTAGTAATATTGTAGGAGTTATTGGTGGACCGGTTGACCCCAACGATCCTGTTGATCCTGGTAGAGTTATTGCTAGGGGTAACATGGCATATTGGCAATCTACAGAAGTATACCCTAATAAACCTGAAGTATGGAATTCTACATATATAGATCCTAATACAAATGTTAATATAGGAAATACAAGTCAAGAAGTTTTTGATTTATGTGGTCAGCATATACGCCATCATAAAATGCCTAATGAGGATTGTGGTGAATTTTTATATCTAACAGATAATAATAATACTAACGAAAAGATTAGATTACTAGGAGTTGACTTTAGCAATATAAGACCACCAGTATTTAATGATGGTACGCAAATAGGAAACATAGTTGGTTATGAAATATTAAGAGGATCAAGAGAAGGTAACAAGTCTATTCTTGCTAAAGGTATATTTCGCAATATGAGAGAATATACTCCTGTTTTATCAAGTGCTGTATTTTCAACTGGCGAAGTCATTAAAACATTATATCCTAATTATCCATATAATGAATTAGACGATAAAGAATATCAAATTGGTGATGAAACATTTACTGGATTTGGTGATGTATTTTTTTGGAATCCTGATAATATTCTTCAATTACCAAATGGAGCTACAGGTATTCCAGTAAATGTAAATCCTGTATTAAGTCAAGCTAATAGCTCATATAGTGCTTCACTTAGTAATGCTCCTGCTATTAAAGGATACAAGAAAGATATATTTACATTTCATTCTCCAGAGCTTTCATTTAAAAGACCATTTTTAAATGCATTTGAAACAAGATTATATGCGCAAAGAAATGGTCAGTCTGTTGGTAGATTTATTAATTCAGAAGGACATCCCGGTTTTAAAATACTAAGAAACAATGCATTAATTATTGCAACTGCATTGGGAATGGGTTTTGCACTACAAGATTTACAAGGTAAAACATCAAGAACTGTACATCCTGTTCAAATGAATTATCTTGGATTTGTTGGTCCTAAAAAAGAAACTTATGATCTTAATTATAACTCAAGTGGTAGTACTTCAGGTAGTTCAACTGGTGGTGTAGGTTTAACATTGGGTACAGGAGGTCCTATAAACTTAACTAGTTCTGGTAATTTTAATGGTAATGGTTCTACATCAGGTGATGTTGAATATACAAACAATGCAGAGAATGGTTCTGATGAAAAACCAATGGGTGCAGTAGCTCCTGGACGTGATGAGGAAAGTAAAAAAATTGCTGAGAAATCAGCAAAAGAAGCTGCAAAGCAGAATGAACAAACTTCTGAAGATTTATTTGGTAGTAATAACATTCTAAAAGGTAATGGCGTTTTTAATAAATTATTTGCTCCAGTACCTGGTAATCCTTTATTTAATCGATTAACACTAGGTCAACTTATAACAGAATTTACTGAAACAGACTTAGAAGGACAACAAGTAGACATAGGATTTGAAGCATCAGCTAATGCTCACTTAACAACTGCAGGTTCTCTTCCTGGTACTACTGGTGGTGGTACTAGTGTTACTTTAGAGGGAAGTAGATATGAAAGAATGGCTCCTGGTATGAGAGCTATATATGGTATTAGTATGTATTATACATCTGTTGCTGAAGGTGGTCAGCAAATTTTAGAAACCATATTAAACTTTGCTTCTTATAATAGCCTCATCAAAGTTGTAATCAAGATCATGCCATCTATCATCTGCACAGGCATTTCCTAAAGTACCTCTATATACGTATGACTCTAATTGATATTCAAGACTTCTAATAGTAGCAACATTAATACCTGTTGTAACAGGAGTCTCTATTTCAAATGGATAGTTTCTACCATAGTAATTAGTAAATAGATCACATCTATCATTGTGTCTCCATATACTAGCTGAACCATCTCTCTTATCAGTCTTGGTTGTAAAGAAGTGATCTGTACTTGGCATTACTAATTCTGGATGCCAATCATGGAATGATATCCAAGCTTTTGCTTTTGGATCATAACTAACTGTCCAAGATATATCATCAAAGAAAGTTGGATCACCTACTTCAATCTCAGGTGATGGTGGTGGTTCAACAGGATCTAAAACTGGAAGTGTAGGAGCAGCAGTTCTTCCAGCAGCTCTCTTTCTTATAAATCCTCTTTCTGTATCAAAGACAATATCATTTACAAATTCATCTTTAACTTTATAATCTTTCTTACAGAAATATACAATATTATAGTTCTCATCGTATATAACCTGGCAACCAATACCTACAACAGGATTATCTGCTAATGGATGCTCTTCCATCTCAGGATACTGTGCAAGCAGCTGTGATGGTAAATAGTTATTAAACCATTGTTTCATACCAGCATCACTAATTGCAGCTAATTGACCTGCATATTGAAATATCTTACCTTGTTTCTGAGAAACAAAGAATACACCAAATGGAGTATTAAGAACACCTCTTGTACTTTCAGCAGAACCATATTCATAACCTGATTCAGAATTTGCTACATTCTGCAGTGCTTGTTCAAATAGACCACCATCTCCAATAGTAATCTTTGTGCCTAAGTCAGTTTGTAACTGATCAACACCTGTAAACATCTTAGGAGACTGATATGGGAAAAACATTATAGCTCCTGTCCCATTTATAGATTTAATAACTGTAACCTTGTTTACAAAGTCTTTATAGTTATTAGGTAAGAATACTCTCCAAAAATCTTTCTTAGCTTCATCTTGTGCAGGTAAAGAATAGATTAATCTCTTAGGATAAAATGTAAAACAGTTTTCTGCAACATTAGGATCATAATCTCTTTGTTGTATAGATCCAAATGAAACTAAGTTTGTTATAAACCTACTTGCACTAAGTGAGTAATCATATTTAAAGAAGTTTGATTCTTTAATTATATCAGCATGAAATAATTCTTGTAGATCATTGTACTGATATATATCATAGAATCTTTTATCTCTATCATTCTCGTAATCTCTCTGTGCTAAGTTAACTTCTGACTCTACATAGAAATCTTGTACACCACAAATGTGAGTATAAAAATATGCTGCTGACCACAAAAAGAAATTATTAGGATCATTACCTATAGGTAGTCCAGCAGCAAGAAGCTCTAAAATTGATGCTGAAAATACACCAGGATTTGTATCTAGATTTGCTTTTGGTTCAAAAAGACCACCACCAGTAAGTATATTACTAACCGCACCTGCCAAACTAGTTCTTAAATCAACAGATGTACTATCAACCCAATATCTTGGATAAGGTATATTAATATGATTAAGATATTTAAATGCAAATCCATCTGGTTGACCATTTAAAAACTTACTAAATATTGGCATTATAGTTTTCTCTGTATGCCTACCAATATAAGTATCCCCACCAAACATAGGACCTGTTCTTTGGGTTATTCTTTTATCAAACTTTCTAATACAATCTCTTATTGGAACTTGTCTAATACCTTCAAGTTGACCATATTGATTTGCAAATTGAAATTTTAAACCACCATAGTTAACAGATATATTTCTTTTCCAAGAATTATTTAAATTCCTATATTGTCTACCTCTACCACCAGCAGATATTTCTTCATTTGTAACTCTACCTAATGATATTCTTGAATTATCTACAACAGCATCAGGATCCGGTAATTCATCATCAGTTTGAATAGCTACTGTGTTAGGTCTAAATAAATTATTTATTTTAAATAATCTATCAGAAAATCCATCTCCAAAATTTTGAAATGAAGATCCAATATAAGCTGCATCTAAATTTTGAGATCTAAATCTAGTATCTGGTGCAATAGGATCATTATTAAAATAAAATCCTTCAGATATATATTTTA